>JAAUXU010170725.1_pt1 | contig 16748 bp, 8 predicted proteins | sample 7278151 | NCBI WGS metagenome assembly JAAUXU01 (sample SAMN14350113, study PRJNA611818) | marine sediment metagenome | isolation source: surface marine sediment (1.8m) | place: French Polynesia: Moorea | collected 2018-08 | reverse complement strand
CGCTACAGCGTCTTCTATGTATATGCGGCTTACTGTACTCAGTCATCTACGGTGGCCACCGCCGCCGCCGCCGCTGTCGCCGTCGTGCGCCCCCAGGATGCAAGATAGCCGCTTCCCTCGTGCTCAGCGTGGGCAGGAAGAAGGAGGAGGAGAACATGACAAGAGAGTAAACAGCCGGGCAGCATTAATTTGAATCCGCGCGCTCTCTCTAACCATCTGAGGCATTAGCAGCTCAACTAAAAGGTACAGAGAGAAAAGGTGGGGAAAGAAAGCCTTTCTTCTACTGTTGCTCAGCCTGCTTTATTTAATGCCAGCAGGCAGCCTCATTCGCTCGCTCTGTTTGCTTTCCAGCTGCAACAGCTTTTTGCTTCGCCAGCAGCGGAGGATATACAGTGTGAGTCACAATTGTGGCCACAGGGGGGGGGGGAAGAATCGGGTTTCGTACGCCAATGCGCCGGCGCAGACGCGCCACAAGAGTCAAGGATTTGTCCAGGATATGACTTTGCCAGCGTTGACGAGTCTTGACTTCCGCCTCGTGCTTTCGTGGACTCGTGACGGTGCGAGAGGTCATTGGCTCAGTGCAGCAATATGGGCTTGACCGATCCACACCCATGTCATGCCCAAACTGCACCATAGCGTTGACAAGAGTGACGCCTGCCATTGGAATAGAGCTGTTGACCTCGTTGATCTCGACAAAGTTGAACACCGAGATTATTCTTGGTTTCGAACAGAAGCGGAAATTCAGCTGAATTCGTTGTCTTCCATGGGACTGAAGCGTTCCCCCCCCCCTCTTTAAGTGCAGTCAGGATGTCGTCACCTTCCTTGCGGCTCTAATTCTGACTCACACTGTACTCCAACGATCAAAAGTTTCCTGTTGGCATCCTTTCAAAGGCAAAAAGGTGGGGGCGCAAATTGAGAAAATGTACTCGGTGGGTGTGCGCGCACGCGTCCTCTACCCCCTGAACTGTCCCCTCTGTGTGCGTATGTATGGACACGTAAGCACTGTTGAATATTTGGCATCTCTTTCTCTCGTCTCCTCGTAAAAGTTAATGAAAGCTGGTGGAAACAACCATGCACATGGCTGTTCCTACGTAGTAAACGTCGAGTTGGGAACGCAGCGTAAACGACGTGCATAACTCCACTATTTCAGACGAGTCCCATGTATGTACTGGTTGTACGGATGCACACGCACTAGGGATGGGTCGAGTCAGGAATTCTCGAATCCAACTCACTCTCGAGAAGAAACCCCATCAATCTGGCTCACCCACGGGTTATGCCCAACTTGGACTTGTCGAATCCGGGTCGAGTCGGGAAGAACATTGATTGTAATTCGGTTCGAGTCAAAGGGAGTCCCCAAAATCGCGCGTTAAGTGCAAAATAAAACCTTTTAATGCATTGTCATACATGGAAAGCATGTTGTTGCCTCCTAACAGGTACACAGAGAGATTCATTTGGAGCCGGGTTGATCAAACCGAATCGGGCTCTGGATGGAGTCCGGGACTTTTCAATTTGGTTTTGGATGGATCCCAGGGCTTTAAAACTTGTCCCTGAATCAAGCACCTCCAGTCACACTTATCTCATATTTCTGTCTTACAGGTTGGACCACAATTGTGTAAGGGCAGACAATTGGTTTCGTTTCACGAGACCTTCTGACTGGGTTATTTTCAATATTGATGTAGCTCTCTAGACATCACACACAAAAGGCCTCGGGACTAATATTCATTCATTGTGACTTCCTTTGTTCCGCGTGACACACCCGAAGAGGCCCATGGAAGGAAGGCCTTACAGAACCTCCTTACACTCCATCTCCACAGAGGACTTCAGCCTCCCCCTCCCCCCCTTCCACCCGGGCCCCTTGTGTATACATAAGGAAAATCAGTCGTGTCAACGCGCATCGTGAGCTGAGTGTTTTGGTAACGGCAATATGAACAGATCTTGCGTGACCACCCTGTACCGGTGGGAGACCGACTATTTTTGCCTTTGACAGAAGTGACAGTGGCAGCCACAGATGCCGCTGTTGCTGCTGCTACAGACTTCAGGTGGGCCTGATGCACCCACTCATACTCAACATGGTTTGTCTCTGGTGCATCTTGGTCCTTGACATGTTTGGAAGTAGAAAGCTTTTCTATATCATGGGTGCTTCCCCCTCCCTTTCCCCCTGCTCCCAACAGCCATATCTGTGATTAGATTGCGGTGTATCTTTCTCGAGGATCTGATAACGAAAGCACCTAGTTATTTATTTATTATTACTATGACTAAAGGACAACTGTTAAAGGAAGTGGATGGATAACCGGGCTCCTTTTCATACATGAGCTTTCTCATGGTTCAATGTTTGGCGGGAATGATACTCGAAGATGACTAAAAGTGCTATTGGAAAGGTCGGACTTTTCTTCAAGGCCTGCTACTCACGTGTGCAACCCTCCGGCTCATCGGACCGATCGCCGCAGTGGTCCTTGCCGTCGCACACCTGGTCCAGCCTGATGCAGACCGACGACCGACGGCACTTGAACTCCGACAGGCGGCAGTTGGAGGCGAAGGTGAGGAGCGTGGCCAACGCCAGCAGAACGGGCCAAGGCCTTGCCTCGCGCATGTCGTCAGGGCCCTGGAAAGTGGGAGGTGAAAGACGAAAAGGTTATTTCGCCATATGCAAGTGATTAATACATAGTAGGCTATTTAGAGAAAAGACTTTTTGGAAAATGATATTTTTGCGTCTGGTTTTTTGGCCTTTGGCCAAAATATTGAATTTTGCTAAAAACAGTTTCTGTTTTGGGGGAGGGGTTTTTATGGGCACTTTTTCCTCAAAGTTTTATAACTTACTAGCGCTTACGCCCTCCCCACTTTGTTGGGGAGGAAAAAAGTGCTGTACATGTGTCTGTCTGTCTGTCTGTCTGTCTGCTTGCTGAACACTTCAGCCGCTATCAGTCGCTAAAATCAGCCGCGAAAAATCAGCCGTGAAAAAGCAGCCGCGGACAGACGCACGCACGCACAGTGAGACACACGTACATAAGGGCCTGTCCTTTTTCTGTATATGTATACTGATTGCTTGTAGTGAGTGTGGTGCACAGTTCTTTTCAGCCTTAACATTTGACTGAACCACAAAAATGATTGACCCCTGAATGAAAAGCCAAGAGGCTCCTTTAAAACTGAACTGATGTGCACGCTTGCTCTAAGGTCACTCATTTGTTTGCAATGCCGTCAAATTTTCGTGTTCTAAATTCTGTTACAGAACATAGCTTTGATCCCATATTGTCGAAGAATGAGTGGTCTCAGAGCAAAATTGTATATCAGTTCGACTTTAGAGGAGATAGCGCTTATGCACTACCCACTTGACTGGGTGGGAAGAGTGGTGAAAATATACAGCGCTATGTATGTATGTGCAAAGCTGGAAACCAGCCGCGAAAGTCAGCTCGGCAAAAGCTGGAAATCGTCCGCGAACAGACAGACAGACTCACGCACAAAGGGCCCTCGCGCTTCATATGCTATATTAGATGGAGGTGAAAATTTATATGTTCTAACTCTTGTTGGGTTGATTGTATGTCAGGACTGTTGATGTCAGCAGTGAAGTAGGTCATGGTGCCTTAGTCTCAGCATTTAGTATCTGACTTTTACTGGTGCTTAATTGTAAGAATCATAAGATTTCATTTTTTGTCCTGGGTGCATGCCTGCGAACTTTCGGCCGCAACTGTACGCACACACAGGGTCTTGCGTAAGTTTGGAGACACACTCATTTGATAACTGCTACGACTGTATGTTTTATTAAAATTTGATGCATTTGCCGCGAATTGTGTTTGAAAACTATTCTTCAATCTGTTTGAACAGAATGTTTACAAACTCAATCATGTCGGAGCGACCACCAAGACATGGAGATCAAATTTCCCAAGATATCATCTGTGTCGCATTCTACACTGTTCCCAGAAGCCTTTCTAACATTGTTCACACCAAGGGGGGGGGGACGTCTTTAGAGCGGCGTCTAGGTCTGCTTCGATAAGGTGGGTGATCGAACATAACTGTCAGAGTTGTGTTCGGATATTTCTACCCTCCTCCTCCATAGTTGAATCAAGTGTTTGTACAAAGCCAATCATGTCAGAGCACCTGAGGCTCTGGCTGAAATTCTCCAAGATATCATGCACGCCACATTTGACGATGTTCCCAAATGTCTTTCTTCAATTGTTCATTCAGGGGGGGGGAGAAATCATATAGTCATGTTTGTAACCATGAAAGTGCAAGATTTTGTTCCTATGCGTGCATCATTTTGGTCCTCAAGCATTAATTTTAAGGCTTCTAAACTTAGCTAACATTCTGTACACTGACAAATAACAAAAAAAATCATAGTGATGCATGCCAGCCAAGGAAAGCCGGTGAAGCAAACGGTGATATTTCTTTTGACGTCTTTTCTCTTTCGCAACAACAACTTTTGCATACGTTGAGAACTTCAATACATGCAGCAGGGGAGAGGGATAGAGGTGGAGAGAGAAATGTCTTAACGCAATGGCGAAGAGATACACTTAAGCCCTTACAACCAATATCAACCCCTGCGTAGAAACCCATTATCACGGAAATGACGGGAAGAGTAGAATTCTTTTCTTCCTCCACGTCCTCCACGGCGCACGTACGCTGGCTGCACAAGCACACACACACAGAGCTTCCCAGAGAGAACTGCACACGCGCACACACTGCTTCACATACACATACGTATGCATCCACAGTCACACATTTACACACAGGGCTTCTCGGTGAGAGAGCTTCACACGCACTTACACGCAGAGCTTCACAGAGGGAGAAAGACCGTTCACACACTTTCCTGCGCATCAGAAAACGAACCAATCACAGAAATATCACAGCACTTACGCACAGAGTTTGACACACCCACTGACACACAGAGCGTCACAGAAAGAGAAAGACAGCTCGTACATAGAGCTTTGGACGCATAAAAAACGCAGAGCTTCACGGAGAGAGAAAAACAGCTCCACACACGCACAAAATTTCGCAGGCAGAGAGAGCTTGACGCATACAGAGCTTCGCACACACTTACACAAAGGTCTCCACAAAGCTTGACACAGAGCTTCAGCCCGAGAGCTTGACGCACACTAACACAGCGAGCCTCACTGCGGGCCACTGACGTACGCGCGCAGCACGAATACGTAGTGGCACCGGGCGCTTTTCCGACAGGGCTTCCCCAGCACATACACACACGCATACATGCTCAGCCATGGCGGCCCCGCACGTGGTCTCCACCAGCACAGGCGCCGAGGGTCCTTTTGTGCGCTGTCCAACGCATTGTGTGAATGCGTCTCTCACTCACTGGTGCCATCATTTGTCTCATTCTTCCCGTTGTCATCGTCGTCCTCGCATGTGTCTGCCTCCACCTACTGGAAAGAGTCTTCGAGAGGTTGGTGGGGAGAAAATATGGGGGGAGGAAACGATTCGTTCTTTATCTAATACGCAGGAAAGTTCTTGGACGGCCTTTGCGCTCCAGCAAGAAGGCCCACCCGTGGCCTTTTCTCAGAGGCTTGACTGGAAAACCGTCTTCAAGGTTCGGAAAGAGATGGAGTAAAGTCGCCGAGCCCAGAAATTAAGCGCGTGTACTGGGATGCGCGGAAAATTCCTGCCCAAAATCCAATGGCCCATTAGTTTTCGCTCCATAAGTTGTCGGAGGATGACATTTTCACGTCTTCGTCACCTGAAAGATGGTGCGCAAGGCTTAAGCATGGGCACGTCTGGTTAGAGTCGGGTCGAGCCCTGAAGGTGACTCCCCTGGATCTCACAGGGTCGCAGTGGAAAATCGTCCTTTCCTTCTTTTTGCACTGCCAATATCGTTGCAATCAGTAAAAGATAGTTTTGGAGTATCAGTCTGGAAATATGCTCAATTGGAAACAGTTAAAAGACATCAAAGGCACCGTTTCAAATCTCGTCAAATTTGCGAACATCTGTGTTAAATCTTGTCAAATTTTCATTAAATTCTTCTGCTCTTTGCGAAATAAGTGTTGTTGAAAAGTTCTGTTGAACTTGTGCTTTGAGCACTTTTTCCTGTGGGGAGCTGATTTTGTACAGGCAGCAACTACATTTTCCGATACATAATGAGTGCTTTGCTGGAATTCTTCCAGGAGAGTTTTAACGTTGTTAATGTTGCGTACATACTGTACCGCGTGACTCCTAGTTGAGGTAAACATGCAAGAGGAAATAAGCGCCCGCGGTTCATATTTCCAATGTTGTTTCTGTAAAATATCTCAACGTCGGCTCTGGCTGTGCTGATGAGGCCCACGATCTCCTGGGGCCTCGTCTCATCGCCCGTGGTCTTGGCCATCCTGTTCTTGATGCTCTAGAAGTGACGGCTGCAGTCAATGAAATGAATAGCCAAATAAAGATGCCATCTCAGAATCACGTGAGATCGTTATCCACCAGCATCAACTTGGGCAAGATCCTTGACTTTGTTCAAAGGAACATCCTGGATGACATTAGTGTTAGTGTTGTTTTCGTGTTCCCCAGGACTCCTTGTTGTTCAATTTTGTTTATTTGACAGCTGACCCCACTGGATAGAGACTTGCCTTAGCAGGAAATTCAAATTTCCAATAACAACACTAATACAGAAATACCTAAAAGCCAGATTTCAAAGGCTTCCTGGCCATTTTCAAAACCGGCATTGAACTTCCGAAATTTCCGGTATCGGTAGAAGATTTCAGTCTAAACAGCCCACGGAGGATGAGCCAAAGATCGTCATTGTCTGTGTTTGAGTAGCATCGAGTCGTCTTTGGGAGTGCAAGCAGAGTTTGAGCTTGGCAGTTCAAGTACGGTCCCAGCGGTGTCGGACTCAATTTTGGCTCGAATGTGGAACATTTTTTAGCAGGTTTTTGGACGATTTTATGTCCACTTTGACTAGAATTTTTGAGCCTTACTTTCTTCTTTACAACTCCCGGAGAAGTACTGGAAGGAAAACAAGTGATGCACTTCGGGAAATCTATGAGTAACTTAGCTGTGTCATACAGCCAATGAAGACAAATGTTTGTCTCCTAAGACTTCCGGGAGATTTTTGGAAATACAGGTACTTCCAGGAAATGCGGCACCAGACCAGTTTTGAAACCCGTAATGGCGACTCTGGTGACACCGAGCCAGCCCTAGCAGCGATCAGCGTTGCCAGCTTTATGAGGAGAGAGCGCCAAATCTCATACAGAAGCCGCCAAACACATAAAGTATGATTTACCCTAAGCACCGCCAAACACTAAATGAAGTCTGAGACGTTGTTCCCCTAAAAGGGTCTAAAAGCACCAGATTTCTTGAAATTTGGCGGGCAACTCCTCTGTTATGTGGGAGCTATCGTAGTCCAGTGGAGTAGCGTAGCAGCCTGCGACATGGGAAAGGCTCTTGCTATTTCACCCTGTCCATGCTTCACCACTTATGGGCCATACGGTACAGTATATTGAAAGTCCCCTCCCTATCTATTACAGGGGTGGAATAAGGCGGCCACAACTCAATTCAATCTCATATTTTACGTCGAGGAAATAAGAAGCCCCTGTAGTAGTTACTTTCCATGGTGGAGTCCATTATGCGAAGCCTCCTAGCAGCCTCTTTCTTTCTAAATGTACGTACGTAAGAGATGAAAAAGGTAGGTGACTGCACTGCGCATAGTGCAAAAACGTGTAGACTCAGCAGCCTCCATACGGTTGCTCACGACGGACTGTGCGCGCATGACCCGACGGCCAACACGATGTCCCTGATGACCAAGCACAGGTCGTCGCACTTCTCTGCGTGCGACTGTCGAGGGGGAGCTGAGGAGTCAAGAGGTCCCATTCTCTACGGTGCTGTCTCATACTTGGCTAGCCGTGCGACATCGGAAAAGTGTAGTGTCACCGAAACTTAATATTTTCCCCGAATATCATTCGGTACTCGACGGTTTCCCCGAGCATCAGTGAGTACTCGACAGCCAACATTGTCGTGTAGAGGCATCACTCAAGACAAGAGTACAAGGGGTAAATTCATTGCTAGCTACAGTTGCACTTCAGTGTTTGAGGTGGCTGTAATTTTCGAGACAGATGAACTACAGCCTGTACCGGAATTATTGTGTTAAGATTTTTTGGTGCCAACTACTTTAAATTTCAGTTGCACAGATAGAGCAACGCCCCGGAGTTTCAGAAAGTAAGTTAGCTTAGAAAACTATCGGTTAGTGAGCATCATTGATACTTTCTGAGGCAATGCAATACGACACTCGCTCGATCCGATATTCGAGTATCGTACGGCCGTACCCTGTGCAAAGAAAACTGCGCATAGTTCCATCATTAGAACAGCGCATGAGGCCATGTTGACGTCGACGGCAAGAAAATTTTGTTTCCTGTCAAACAATGTTTAGAGCTTTTCTGAGTAAATACACTTGTGCTTCTGACAAGAGGAGAACACAAGTCAACATTCAAAACGCCGCTGCTACACAGGCGGGGACTCGATTGTAGGATTCCCACATAGAGGAGGACTACCTAGGCAGGGAGTACATAGGTGGGGACTGCATGGGCAGGAACTACATAGGCGAGGACGTCATAGGCGGGGACTGCATAGGGAGGGGGACAATGTGGGTGGGGACTTTGTAGGCAGGGCTATGCTACTTCACACGCAGCTTCTATATACATACAGTGATGCTGCGCATGCAGTATCCGCAGTTACTAACTTCGGTAAACGGCAACTACATCCGTAGCTACTACGTTAGCAGTTCCTATATCCATAGTAGCAACAAACGTCGGCTTTAGCGATTTGGCCTCAAAAGTGTTTTGTCTATGGTGTAAATCAGACCCAGCGAACCAAGTCGAGTCCGCTAGTAACTTTTCAGCTGATATAAGGTGTTTAGGTACTTGTTGTACATAGTGCTACTTATTTCGTTAGCTTCTACTGGGGAGTGCCCTAAACAACACTTTTTCCATTAAACTGCTTTGCTAAAAACACCAGGGGAGTGAAGTTTGAAACCTCTGCTCTTCACTTGTTAAGTCAAATGCATTTACTTACTGAGCATAAACGTACCGTATTTGAGCTGCCGTTTCAGCTTCAATGACTGTTACAACGAGTGTTCAGCATGAAGTGTAAAAATACTATTTCAAGCAGAGAAGTAGCCTCAATCAAAGTGTGAAAGCTCTGCCTTTTGTGTATCTCGCTTCGGTTGGTATGCTCTGTTTTGCCGCAAGCATCGGTTAGTGCAGCCCAGTTCAATGTGAAACTCCTGATACAGGGTGTCTCAGTCAGCTTGCTGGCAGCAAGTTTATTCAGCTGTCACGTGATGCAGAAAGACCGATCCAAATCAGTGTGCACAGCTGACATTTTTCATTTTTTCTGCCAAAAGATCTCATTTCGAGGAAAAAAAATCTCTTTGGCATGTTGTTCTGCGATTCATACCTGCTATCTAGCAGATTTCGACATCCGAGCCTTAGTTACCGTGGTTGTTGGCATGATTTGAAATCAGCGCTTTAGTAAAATTGCGAATCTGGCATATTTTTGAGATCAGTTTGGCATACTTCGTGGTTAGGGCCTGGCACTACTGTGGCAAACCATTGCCAAAGTATCCCATTTTTTGACATTGTCACATTTAACGACGAGTTGTTGCTTTTCTTCCTATTCCTTTTTCTACTGGGGAGGTACTGTTTTGTCCATGGTTACTATATTTCAACTACATAATAACTGCACACTGCCTTGCCTTATTGTAGCACTGCATTTTCTCAATTTTTTCTAAGTAGATTTGACCCATCCAAAGCCTTTTGCACATAATCTGACCGCAGCAGCCTGAGGACAACATTATGTAAGCCTGAGGGCAATGTTATGTGAGCCTGGGAACTATGTCATGGAAGCCTAAGGACAGGTCAAAATCTCGGTGAAAATGAGAAAAATGGTATGTTTTACAGTCAGGCAATTTATAGCGTGATATTTACGTCATTTTATAAGTTACGTAGCACTATGTGAAATATTCATTCAGGCAGTGAGCGGACTGAGCTAGGCTGGTTGGGCTAGCCTTGGCTGCTGTTCTTGCTCCTACGATCACCCTCCTGATATTTCTAGATTTTTTAACTTATTTTCCCAGTTCGATCAGCCATGACAGCAAATATAATCCGAAAATATTGCCCCTCCGCAACAAACAAAAATCAAATGTACAAAAACAACTTTGCATTAAACATATCTTTGGTTCTGCAGTCCATTACAAGGGCAGTAGCACTGTTTTCCTAATGGAGAACATTTTTTTATGGAAAGCAAGGATTTGGCGTGAAATTGGAAGCTGTCTTGCCTTGACGAGCATTATAACTTGACTTAAGTCTTTGACCTCTCCTCGGCAGCGAGACCTAGCCGGGCTGTGTCCACTTAGCTGATATAGTAACACTGTTTGTCATGAACGTCCATGACTGCGAGAACGTCCATGATCCTCGTCTAATCCATGTCCTCGACTGCTGACTCAGGCTTCTTGTTGAAAACATTCCAGAAAGTGTTGCCACAACTCAGACCTGATGCCAAATAAACAAAAACTTTGAGTACAAAAAAGTCTCAATACAACTGGGTCGACCTGGCACGTGGCGTCCATGCCGTCTGCACAGGAGAAGAAGACGTTGTTGCGTGTTCCACCTCCACTAAATACTCTTTTAAAGGCTTGGCAGCTTCTCTTCTCCTCCTCAAATAGGCTGATAAAGGCTGGTTGAGGCAACAGCAACAGGCGCAAAAAAATTGTTCTTTCTGTTTCTCAGCCGAGGCTTGGTGAGAATGCATCAGAGGTCGAGGAGCAGAGTGTGCAAATACCGCCAATGCTGCGTGTTGGGTACAGGGTCTTGGTACGGGGTGGCACACTGAAAGTCAACAAACCCGAAGACCCACTGAAGGCCATTTTTTAACTCTGTGAAAGTACAGAAACGTCGTGGTCGCTGTGTGTCTGCTTACAGAGTTGGGCAATAGTTTTCAGCACGTACACGGTGCAAGAGCAAATCGTAGTCCTTTTCAAATCTTGATCAAGACGTACAACATTGATGGCATTGACAACTATCACGAATTATTGCCCCCCCTTGTTGACCTGGGACACCAGATCAATGGAGCACTCGACAACGTCGGCCACGTCTGTGGGCTCGGAGTCCTCAATCATTGTCTGCTTCTGGCCTATTCCACGGGTCAAGTTCCTTTCTTGAGACCTCCATTACAGATGTGATCAGGTCTGTAGAGTGCTAATGCCGCAATCTTAGCAAATACAAGGGGCATGAAATGCCTTCAAAATTTTCTCCCAGTTGCTCTGCATCGTTAGAACCTTTTCTTGGAAGGTGAGGAATAAAATATAAACTCTAAACAGGCAGCTCTACATTTTCCTTGTTTTGATTGAGTCATTTGACCTGTCCGAGGCCTGAGAGGACGGAGGTCCGAGGACGACACTGGGTGGCGGAAGGTCGAATCACCTCAGGAAAATGCAGTGCACATCGCGGCCACAAATTTGCAATTTAACGAGAAAATCATTTCACAAGTTTGCAGCACTGTGAGAAAGATCCTTGCTGCTGTAGTTCTTACGCTCACTCTCGCAACATTAGTCCAGTGTCTGGGTTATATTATGATGTTGCTCAATTTCTGGCCTATTTTGTCCCCAATATTTCCCGGTTGCATTGAGAAAAATCCAATGTATTCCAAAAATTTTGCATTTAAGATGGTGCATGAGCCGCGTTGATGATAATCGCAGCTCAATTCATTAAAGGTATTGGGGTATGCGATCACCCTGTGCATTACATACTCAATCCTTGCAAAAGGCAGTCATTAGAACAATCTTGCTAAAATCGAGTGGTTTGCAAAAAAAAAAAAAAAAAACCCCTCTGTTCTGTCTTTATATTGTATGTAAGAAAGTGGTGTTTCGTTGTCACAGGCTGGTTAAACTCTAACCCGCTATGATGATTACCTACAGAAGGTCCCCAAAGACAAAAAAAGGAATTCAACTACTATTTTTTTACTTACGAGCCTTTGCTTTCCTTGCCCTTCAGCCAATTTTTGCCTAGGCTGCCTGGCCTAGAAGCCACCTGTTAAAAAACTCTGCAGGGCCAGACATTTTGCATCAAAATTATGTGGAATCCTTTCTCGATGGAATCTGGTCGGCCTCTGAATGATTAACTACAGCTTTGGCTATGCAAAGTCATGCTCTTACTTACTGTATGTTACTATAGCAATACTATTTTACCGACCTCTTTATCTACAGGTAAGCAGAACCTGGATAAGTCAAAATAAGAGTGTGGATCCAAAGGTATAAACTTCCTGGCGGTCACGCAATGCCAGGTCTGCCATCAACTCGAGTTTCAAGACACAAAAAAACTCTTAACCCTGGACCTTCCCTGGGGCCCTCACGAATCTAGTAAACTGATCCCTGCTATCCTGCTGATTCAAGTTATGTGATGTTATGGTACACATTAGACCAGTTCGAAAGTGTCAATTTTGGTTCGTTGGGAGGAAATTGACGTTAGGACGCTGTTTCAGCTGGAACAAGTTAAATATTTAAAAAAAAAAAGGGTTTTGCTATGTACACTTTTACTCTAACATTCTGTTTTCGTTTTATAAGATTCTGTATGTAGTGCGCACTTCTTTTTTCAGCCTTAACTTTTGCCTGCACTGAGCGTCATAAGTGATTCGCAACACTATGGAATGCAAAGCAGCTCCTCAAAACCTAACCGATATGCACTCTCGGACCACTCATTTTTCGACAACATAAGATCAAAGTTAGGTTCTGTAGCAGGGTTTACTACATAAAAGTTTGACTGCATTGTGAAGAAATGAGTGGTCCAAGAGCAAAAGTGCATATCAGTTCGGTTATTGAGGAGCTTCTTAGCTTTTCATAGAAGGGTCAGCCATTTCTGTGGTTCAGTCAGGAGTTATGGCTGAAAAAAGAAGTGTGCACTACTCTTACTACAAATGACTTGTTATAAAACTTGGGATAAAAAGTGCCCATAATAAACCTTCCTTGAAAACAACCTGGTTTTTTTTATAAAATCTAAACGTTTCGGCCGAAGATCAAAGAAATATAATAGTCCAAAGAAGTGCCTTTTCGGACTAGCTTAGGGTGGTTGTAATGTGTCTGATATAAACACTGCCCCGATTTTTGTTGCCTTGATCGGGCAATATTATTTCCCAATGTGTCCAGCTGGAATGTACCTTAGATAGGGGACACATAGTATGGCTCTGATCTTTCAGTGAAATAAATCAGTCCGACTAAAAAATTGGGCCATGTCTCCAGAAGGCCTTGACGTTACATTACCAGACATTCCTCTGGATAGACTGTGTTCCCAACAGCTAAATGGCAACCCTGCTGGAGACCCTGTCCTGATCTGATCGAATCAAAAGAAGTCTCAATCCCTAGCTAAAAGAATTAACCCAGGAGATTACACAAGCAGAAGGCTTTCGACTCGCACTACGCAGTGGCAACTCTGGCGTGGGCGCCACAGTGCAGCGATTGGCAGGATTGGTTTCAAACAGAAATGTCTGACTTTTTTCAAACTTTCCACTATTTTGTCGCTTTCAACCGTGGGGACCGCCAAAACACGGGAAGAAAACAGCTTTCGAGCAGTGCTAAAATTGGCAAGATCAGAGACGCCAGCGACCGGAATCACTTGGATTCTCTTCACAACGAGAGAGTTGACAAAATTTTCATCAGCACGGTAAAAACTGTCTCGACGTGTTCTCCTGCGTCCAGAACCTCCACGTTAAGATTCACAGGTTTGCCTCACTGCCGAAGTTGATCTCTCACGACCTGGCCAGGTCGAATTTCATTCAGTCTGAAGTCATCGTCGTGCAGCTGGTGTGAGCGCCCTTCGGCTCGAGGCTGTTGGAGGAGCTCGCGCCATCACTGTAGTTTTGCTTGTCTGGACGTGAAAAACTGCATCCAGTGCAATTTCGCCGCGTTGGAGTGAGACAGACCGCTCTCCTGCCAGCTTCGAGATATCCTTCCCACCCACCCTAGTCTCTTGGCAAAGGTATATGATGCATGTTCGTACGCAAGAACAAAGTGCGCGCTCTCCTCCAGACAAACTGGCAGGCAAACTTTACCAGGTTCTCCCTAATAATTATTCGTTTGCATTGTACTGCATTACAGACAGTCAATCCGCAAAGTAAACAAACTCTGCAAAGTTGGAATTTATTGCGTTGCTACTTACGCATATACTTGCAAAGGTGGGTGCACAGAGAACAAAATTCGTGGCTTAACTTTTCATCTTGACATATAGCACTGTTGAGCGGTTAGTGGAAACTTTCCTCATCCTCTCTACCTTCCTTTAGTGGCTTATCTAGCAGTGCCAGTACCAAGTGCTAAAAACTGTGTATTCAATCGACATTTGGGGACCCTCCTCTCCGGACAGGGTGTCACAAAGTTGATTCCCCCTAGAAGGAAAAAGAATCAAGTCCCACCTGACTTGTCGGTGGTCGGGATTGCCACAAAAGCGAAATGAAGCGTCCGCGTTCCCTCCCCCACGCTCAAGTACTGTGTCTTTTTTCTCTCAATGTCAGGGTTGCCAAAACGTCGGTCCCACATAAAGTCTGACCAAATGCCGACGAAACAATTTGTCCGAGAGGAACGAAAAATGACTGCCTTGGCCAAAGACTTTTAAACTTTTGACACACCCTGTAAAGTCCTTCTCTTTCTGTCCATGAGGGAGAAAAAAAGGCTAAGTGGGAAGATAACTTGGTTTTCTCTCCTCGGCCACTCTTTTCTAAGGACAGTCCTTAATTCTGTCGCTTGGTTAGATAAGAAGAGGCTCTTGACATTTTCACATCGGCGGTCGCAATAAAAAAAAGGAGTCTCCAGCAAGAAAAATCGGGAAAATTTCCAGGAAAAAGAGCAAGAAACAATTGAGGTGGAACAACTGGGGCTAGGGACGGGCGACGAAAGTGCACAACCACGAGCCCAGGGTCGAGTCAAACTCGGGCGGGCAAAAGTTAGCTCACAAGTACATTGGTGCGTGTGATTCGGGCGTGCTTCATAAAGCCAAGGGTAACCCTGGTGGGTGCAAATCTAGGCAAGAAAATTCCTTGTCCCTGTTCAATGCTTGCGCATTGGTTACTTTGCTTGGGTTCATCACATTGTTTTAAATTTTGGTATTATATTTGTCACTCTTGCTACTTTGTCCGGTTAGATTCGATACTCAAGTCATACGATTGCTCTTCTCCCCCCCCCCCCCTACCAAGTCTTAACCGAATCGTTCTCAGCCCTCGTCAATCCTGGAGAACTGAATCGTAGCATTAATTTGTAACTATTCTCCCTTTGAGCTGTCCTCCTCGGCCACGAACGTGGGCAGCCTCGACCTCCTCCTGCTGCTCATCATCGGCCAAGACGTCTCCGGCCCTGACTCGACGCCAGCCTGGCTCACGTCGTCGGCTTCATCTCCTTCCAGCGGCCGCAGCCAGGGGATGTGGCGAAGGCTGAGCCAAGCCAAGCCAGGCCAAGCCATGAAAGTTTCATGATGCACTCCTCTCTCACTTCCATTCCTTTTATGCACACAGGACCAGCAGCTTCTTCTCCTTTTTGAAGGAGAGCTTGACAAAGCTTCCTCGGAGACGTTGTGCGCGCGCGCACACACACACACACACACACACACACGCACATATTTGCTTTCTCTCTGTATGTTGTACGTACTTTGGGACTTTTTTTCTCACACCGTAGCTTTCCAGCTCTGTACGTATGCTCCAAGACCACTGACATGTGCTGTACATGTCAGTGCCGCGGTGCAAGTCAGGAGCTACCAGCCGCACCGCACAGGTCCTCGTTGGAGTAGTACAAGTTAGATGCGGACAGGGAGACGGTGGCTTGCTCTATAGGGCTTCGCAAGTCGATGAGCTTCTTAAAAAAAAGAGGGCGGAAGAAGTCTCTGTTGTCTCAAGAGAGTGGTTATCGTGTGAGCAAGAAAGAATGCCCCAGTGCCCTCTTTTACCTACAAATTTCCTTTATCCTGTTCCCCAATTTACTTGCGACACCTCTTTTATCACTCTTCTGGCCGTGACTGCTTGACCTCGTCCTGACGTGGGACATTTTGATCACTCTTACGGTACCGAGAGAAAGCGCAAAAGCCCAGCAGAGGAATCTGCAGTTGCCTGCAGATGGACTGCAAAGCACTACAGAGAGATCACCTTTTTTGACAGGGACAAAGCAACGTCTGAATGTTTCACTCGGTGCCTCTGCTTGTCCGTCAGGAGGCCACTCAATCTTGCATGCAGTTTTCTCTCTCAGGACTCTCTTTTCGCACATTTCTGCCACGAGAAATGGCGAGTGGAATGGGAGGAGAGGGAGAGAGAAAGTGCTCATAGTGACTCTGCCAATCTATCTCCAACTCTTCTGCACAGGGTGGCCCAAAAGTGGTTTTCTTATCCAACCCTGACTGTGGGAGCAAAGTGCAGAACCTACAGGGTGCCGTCCAAATACCGGTCTTACGTGACGACACCACTGAGCGAGATGTTTCAATATTGACGTCACTCATTTGCAGATTTACTCAGGGGTGACTCTCCCTCCTCCCGTGACGACACAAAAGGCCCACGGGAGGGCCTTCCAGCAAGGAATTGCCTAGGACACGAACTCGCACTCCACCACCACCATCACAAAGGACATCGGCGTTTCCAGGCTGCGATGTGGCCTGGAAGTCAAGTAGTGATGTCATCAGGTCTGAAAAAACCGGGGCTCAAACGCTTTCCTTGGGCGGGCTTGGGGTGGGCGGGGCAGTGGGGGGGGGGGGGGGGGGGGGGGGGGGGGGGGGGGGGGGGGGGGGGGGGGGGGGGGGGGGGGGGGGGGGGGGGGGGGG
>JAAUXU010118523.1_pt1 | contig 16749 bp, 14 predicted proteins | sample 7278151 | NCBI WGS metagenome assembly JAAUXU01 (sample SAMN14350113, study PRJNA611818) | marine sediment metagenome | isolation source: surface marine sediment (1.8m) | place: French Polynesia: Moorea | collected 2018-08 | reverse complement strand
GCCACTAACTCGAGCCCAGCGGCACGTAACTCTAAAGTCCGGCGCGAGCGTACTTTGCTTGGTATTTGAGCACTTTGTCCGGGTCGCTCACGCTGAATAGCTATCGTACGGACACAAGTAATGATACGAGTAAAGAAGTCTAGCATGCCAATAAGTCCTCATTTCTTTCTTTTAAGACGCTACAGTGTGAGCCACCAAAAGGCCACTTGGTTCGCCTTTCAAGCAACAGAATCACTGGGATTGCACTGCTTTCACCAAAGTCTCAGTGGTTGCTTCCCCAAACTAACGGTGGTGTTTCCAAATCAAGATTGAATCGAACTCAATAACTCTAATTTTAGTCTCTCAAATTAGAATTCAAAGCTTGAATTCTTAAATTCGAATCCGACTGTAGAGATTGCCACATTTGTCTTCATTTCTCAATGCTTAGAAGCACTCTAGAGAAAAGAAAATGGGCAGGGTGACAGAGCTACACAAAAAGTTAAAAATTGGAACCCAAGAAAGTCTTTTCTAATCCGCACAAAGAAGTTCCTTGCAAAGGGGGAATCAGAGTTGTCCCGTATGTTTCACATAATAGAACCCAGCAAGCAACAATCGCCTAGAAGAGAACTTTGCTTTGCATCCTGATACCAACCTGGAGGGGGAACCCATTGAGAGAGTGACTTGAAGCAATTGGCAATGACTGACATTGCTGGATAATTCGTGAAATGAGTGCAAGGACTGAGTGCTTTGTGCGGAAAAGTCAACTGCTTAGTACTTGACAGAGCCTTCGACTCATACGGCAAAATATATACGACTCATAAAAGTGAGGAGGACTGAAAGTTCCCAGACTTGCCCAAAGGACCTGATATTCCGGCCTGTACTACGAAATTGTGCCAATATTCTGCTGTTCCTCTTCTGTGTCAGCATGGATCTCTGTAAATCTTTCAATGTGGCGGAGACAGGAAAGGATGAGGTGGAAAAGTGACACACGTTTCTCTAGGATATGTAGAAAAGAAGGATGACAATTTTTCTTCTTGTTGCGGTGAGTGAAATGCTAGATCTCCTCCGGCTAGACAGTCCATTACACTCTCATACGTTAAGGTTGTCGTCTGTTCCTGCGAAGAAAGTCACTTGTGCGACTTTCAAGGGATGAACAATGACCTGGTAAAGTGGTGTCACTGCCGAGTATAACATGAGTAACGCTACTTTCCTAATGTGCGCCGGGGAGAGAAATGTTGTCAAAGTTTCTCCCAACTTGGGAAAAATGATGAATCATACATGGAACCTGTTGAAATGGCGCACAGCTGTGCTCGGGGGTAAGTAAACCTGACCCTTTCCTGTGTGGTTGTGGGGTGTCTGGCCTCTCCAAGCATTAGGGGGACTCAATGACAGTCACTATTTCCAGGTAAAGGAATCTCTTCGGTGAAAGTCAATTCGCTGCAGTGACTGAGACGGAAAGTCGGAGTTGCTGATTCCCATTTCCTGAGTCAGATTGTCAAGTTGTTAAGATCGATCTTTACACAAGTGGGAGGGGGGGGGGGGGAGAAGGCTCTTCCCAAAGAGATCTGTGACCAGGAGGCTCCACTGTAGCTGGTGGGCTCTCCGGCTCTCAACTCAGGGTTGGACTCTTCAGCGTCTGTTTTGCTGGTCACAACGCATTCTACTTCTGCTCCTGGCGTCGATCTTTGCATCGAGTTTGTGATGCTCAAGTTTAGTGTATTTTCTGCTTGCATCCAAGGAGCGGAGTCATCTTCAGTCGACTCATCACTTATGGAGGGAGCAGAACGGGAACCCTTGATACCTTGGACTGGTGCCTATGACTTCTTTCACATGAACCATGGTTGTCTTTGACAACATCTCCTGGCACAATAGCTCATTTGATGTCCATCACACATGCAAGGCCCTCACCCACCACAGCTTGGAGGGCCTGACGTCCTCGGTGATGGAGTTCCACCATCATGTTGAACTGGTGATGGAGTTCGACTTGGCAAATGTCGTTTAAGGTCGTTTGAAGCGCGTCGTCAGGACCAAAGGAGGTCACATTCAATCAATCGCACTATGAGACTCCCGTGCGATGCCTATGGAGTGACTTTCTTCAACAAATTGTTGACTTCAGCATTGCGAAGTCAAAAACATGTTGCACTCGTTGCAGAACTCAATGGTCACCGTGATCAGGTAAGCGGATTTCAAAGCTAGAGACAAGAATGACGGGATCTACCATAAGTAGTAGACTGGGTCAATTTTTTACATCTCTTTTTGCGTGCTGTATTTGTTGCAAGATTCCTGTTAAAGAAATTCTAGTCAAATGGAATGAAAAAATAATCAGTTTTTGGGTCCCTTCTCTGCGTTCAAAGTTTTTTAACTAAATAAGGATGCTAGGTCAACATTACAGATTTTGATTTTCATGTGGCCCCGTATAGTTACTTTTCAGATGCAAAACTGAAGCACTGTAGTCAAATGAAACTAAAAACAAAGCGTTTATTATAGCTTTGCCTTAGGCATTGAAAACATCTGAACTTATGTAGCAAACTTTACCGCAAGAGAGGGGGAATTCAATTTTTTTTTCTTCTGAAAATCATCTGGCTGCATCTTTAACATTAGGCAACAAACCTAAGATGTTCCAAAATTTTCATTTTTTTCTAGCCTAATGAGTAGCTTCACTTAAAACAAACATTCATTTTTTACAAATGCAAAAATGTGGGGGATGGATAAACAAACTTTCCTGTGTGTTGTAGTTGTGAGCAACCAAGGCAAACTCATTTTGATGCTGACTATAAAGCAGCAACTTGGTGGCTCCGCACGTCTAACTAAAGTCTGGAAGTGCTTGAAAATCTACGTACTGGGTCGATGCTAACTCAGGCAATATAAATAAAACGAAATTTTCATTATAACAGTAATTTGACACCGCTTTTTTGAGACAAAAAAAGATTACTGAGGGCAAATTTACAACGCCTCGTAATGACAATATAGTATCAGGCCGTCACATCAAACTTTACACCCATGGAAAGAAGCTCTGATCCTTCTGCCTCCTTCCTCCACCAAGGAGACATTCTGAAGTTGTACTTTAAACGCTGCCGCAGCGGCTTCAAGAACAATGGGCAGGGGGGCCTCCGTTAGGTACATAAACGCGGCCGAACTGCCGAGAGGGTAAGTGAATAAGTGACATCACGGCTGTGTAGGTAGTGACGGCAGCTGCTCAAACTTCGCAAAAGATCACGACCTGGAGCCAGCAGAGGCAGTGACGGCCGTGGACCACCTAGGGGCAGCACGAAGAAAGCCTCTCGTCGGTATACTCGACATGCAAAAAAGTTACCAGAACAGTGACTTTGCTACATTGATTTGCCGGTATAGAAAAAAGTTCGCCCAATTTTGGTGTCACGACAAAATTTGCTAAGTGATTCGCGTTTTCAGTGGTTGTCTTCAGTGCTCGCGAATCTCGGCATCGTGCAAGGGAGGTTTCGAGGCTGGTGAGAGCTGTACTGGAGAAGGAGAAAGCGACCGCACCAAGAGATGTCAACGACCTGAAGGGGAACTCCCTTTGTCACACCTGAAACATCAACGTGGGCCCCACCTGCTACGAGCCCAACGAGGAAGGGAGCTGGTGCCACGCAGGCCTCAGGGTTGTGGCATTGGTGCGTCAGGTGGAGGACGACCTCTGTGGAAGGAGCTAAATGTTCCTCTGAAGTCTTCCCGATGCTTTACGACATGTATATGTGCTTGCGGATGCACTCCATGCAGTCGAGTTAGTGCGCAACCATCTGCTGTACCAGGGGACCATGACCAAGGGGATCTGGTGCATCTCCTTGACTCCTTGCTTGAGCTCTTGGAGAGGTACCTGTGCCCATCCCTCTCCTGTAGGAGCGGAAATTCGCCTCAGACGGCTGATTCCCGGTTGCAAAGCAGGAGTTGTCGTGAGTCATGCTGCGGTTGAAGGAGACCCAGGCAGACGAACTGAAGACAGGGCCTTTTATCATAGACGATTGCAGCAGACTGAAAAGCTGTCGTCAATGAATTCAATCAAGTGCGCTCAGTGTAAAAGCTCAAAATTTGGGCTGTTTTCCTCTCCTAGTTAAAACATTAGAACGAAAGCAAAATGATACCTTCGTACATAGAGTTTCAAGCAAGTCGCCGTCCCTAAGATCTTAATTACCCACTAAAACTCAAAACTTTTGTGGGTTATTTAAATTTGCCGCAGGTATCTTTGTGACTGTAGGCGGAGTTTGATGACTTTTACTGACAAATATGGGTCCATTTTTTGACGTACAGACCGGGAAGAGTGATGACTGTCACCGGCTTATGACCAACCAAGATGACTACAGCCGGCGACTTTCTCATGAGCGACACACTTTTTTGACATTTTTCCTGTTCCGACTCATAAGAACACTCATGAGTAGGTCTTCTCATGCTACTTCCGAGGTCCCCACATAAGTCATAATTTTAGACCCGAACCTGCCTGCTGTCACAAAAAGTGGAGGAGTGACACTCAGGTGAGACACGATAACTTGTGGTGGAACTCCAGGCAACACAATGTACAAGCTGAGGTGACACGCAGTGTGCTGGTGTCAGACATGGCAGGAAGCCGGGTGTGACCCGGTGAGTCACGTCCGTGTTTACTGCTATTCCGATGACGGACGTGAAGACGACGCACCTGAAGACGCCAGAGATCCATCCAATTTCTGGATTTACGTCCACCTGGGCTTTCTCAATTCCCACATGATGGTCTTCAGGTTCCTTCCAAGGAATTCATCGGCTGAAGCTTAAGAAAGCTAGAGAAGTACCTTTTCTAGGTTCTTCCACCCTCAATCTGCAACGAGTCTGGAGTCGTGCAACGTCCGTACCACGAGCTCACAGAGAAAGCTGAAGCAATTTGTGACGTACCTTTGATAGACTAAAGAGTTATCAAAAGCACACAAAAGTGCTCTTTTGCCGGCGAGCAGCATCAAAACAGCTGCGGAAACCAAACAACGGCACAAAAATGTTAAATATTCTGACCCCAAAACTAGCAAAAAGTTATCTCGATGGGCAGTCCTTCATTTGCCTTAGGCTTCAATTCCAGCTTCCAAGACCTCCACAGAGCTCACAGCAGGTCCCAAAAGTCCCGGCGTCGCAGTGACCCCCGATAATTAATCTGGGACCCCCGAAATGTGCACTGGATCAATACTTGCTACACAAGTGTGCGATATTGAAAAGCCCTACGATGCAACTTCTCACATATATGGTGTATTTTTACGGAATATGGCTTTGTGGAGCTTGGATGGGTCACTCTACTCATGGTAGCTCCTGCATGTCCAGCCCAGATTCACCACCGTCCCGCAGGGTGGTTTTGTCTACGAACTATTTACCTGACACTTGTGATGAGACTGTGAGCAAAGTGATGACCCCTAGGGTGACCCTTGCAGGCACACAGTCGACATCCATCCAGAACGAGACCCACGAGATGGCCACGATAAGAATCGACGGTAGGTAGCTCTGGATCAGGTGGAAACCGATTGACCTGTGCAGGTGGAATTCGGCGACCAGACAGCTGTAGTTTCCTGCAACGAACGATACGTCACGTTGGGCAATGAAGAGCTCATGGAAATGTTTACCCATGTGATTCTCCTCATGACACTTGTTGGTGGTGATTTTCTGCATCTCAAACTGTGGCATCCTGAGGTCCCTGGCCACTGAGACTGACCTCTGCTCCTCGGAGAGGTCCCACTCCAGCAACAGCTCCTTGGTTGTCTTTGAGACTACGGAATAGAGCATGAAATAGAAGGCTGCACTTATGTACTTATTTGGAGCTGGAGTCAAAAGTAACTGAACAAAAGTGACAGTCAAGTATACCTCTGGCTGATCTCGAAAGAGCCGACGCAAAGTTTCAGTTGGAAACAACCACGATATGATAGCACAGTGCGCACATCTCTACCTGCTTTCACGTATTCAAATCACTCCATTGTTGCTCTCAGGAAAGGGTTTTTCTCTCACTCACGAAACGAGCGGTTTATCGCAGGTATGGAGATATGTCCAAGATTAATGTGGTTTCGCAAAAGTACACAGTGCTACTTGAGCACGAGCAGTGATTGCACTTGCGGAGAGGCACTTTCCAAGGTGATGCATTTTCATCTTCTGTTCAATTTCACTTCATTGCACCAGGCTAGGATTGATATGTTTGTGTCCAAAACATCAAATTAACTGAAATGAAGGCAGATGGATACGGATGAATGGGCCGACCCATCTGTCTAGCCTAGGCTGTCTGACACCAACAGAGAAGTAAATAGCTTGCTTTTACGTGGCTGCAAGCTAATGTCACATTTGCGTATGTAACAACTCATCTTCGTTCTCCTCAGTAAGTAGTGACTGCTTGCTTCAACGGACGTGCATGATGTTCACAGGGCAGTCACAAATAACAAAATGTGCTGTCACGTGGTCATCCTCTCTCGTCAGAGACCGGCCCAAGCGGATGTACAACCTTGACTTTTTGTACAGTTACTTCAGACCCACCCTGTAGCCCATACTCACAAGAAGAGATTTGCATTGCGCAGACCTGTGTGTCTAGCGGGTACCTCGACAGCTCCATCATGCAGGAGAATTTGAGCCTTAGTCTGTAAGAACACGACAAAGGATTGATGGGGGCACACAGAATTCAAGCGTTGGTGGAGCCACAACTCATTGTGAACACTGTAAAAATGGTCTTGGTCCAGCACTGTATTAACAGATTGCACATATGTGTCCTGCGGCAGTGTGACCGACAGAAAAGTCTATTTTTCCTTGTTTCTGACAAGTAATTTTGTATAAACCCTCCCAACCAACAGAGGCAAAAAGTAGCAAACAACTTTGCTCAACAACTTCCTCCAGTCCTGAGTGTCCGGCATGGAGTGCAAAATGTGAAACATTTTATGCACTCAAAATACTAGGAGTGCCCCCATAACAAAGAAAACACTTGAGAAAAGATACTCATTTACATGTTGGTACAGTGTACGTGTCGTTCAGATAAATCCGGAAATTCTTCAACTTCATCCAGATCAATGTCAGGAGCGAGTAGAGATAAAGTTTAGACGTGACATGAAATGCAGATTGAGTATCGAATTTTTGCAAACAAACCAGGTGCCGAGACAAGCAAAGGAGGTGGAGCTGGTGAAGTGATCAGTGATATAGTCAAAAAAGTCCCTGAAGGACCTAGCAGTATTACCATCCCTAAGGCCCTAAGGTACTCCAAGTCCACCATGCATGTGCGCAATCGGGCCAGGAATGTGGCCAAGAAGAGGCCCCACCAGCCCAGAAACAGATAGATGGTGAATCAGAACTCTTCGTTCTGAAGCGCAAATTCCAGACTTTGGGATCTCCCTGCCCTGGTCCACCGAGAGCAGCACTTGGCATGGTAATGACTCACTCGGCATCGACCATTTCTATGCAAAAGCAGCAGAAATGTCGCAATTTCACAGCTACTGTAGGGAGCTGAGAAGGGTGCAGAGAAGCAGAAAGAAACTTCTCCATGGTGAGCAATGAGGGCCATGGATCTCCCAAGGAAAAAATGAAGCACTGGCAGTGTCCCTTGTAGTAGGAGCCAGCAAAAATCCACTAAAGGTGCATCCACACTCTCACAATGTGTGTGGGCCAGAGTTGGAAAGATTTTTGCGTCGTGTCTTTGCTGAAAATCTGGTGTGGCAAACATGCGTATGCCAAAGTGTAGCTGTACCTTCAGAAAAAGTTTTTGTGGTGCACAAATTTTTAGAGATTCTTGAGAGGTTTCTGACCAAATGTACCAACTTGAAGCACTCAGTCCCGTTTACGCCTCAGTGAAGCTTTGGAGGGCAAAACTACTGTGTGAATAAAAGAAAGTCAATGTGCCCCATGTCTCTTGCAACTTTTTCATTTCTTCCTTTGATATCTCTTTCGCTCTCATTTCACTGCTATTTCCTCTTCCCCCGTCTGATATACCCGACAATGTCCCGAGTTCACCCCGGGCACCTGTTGACTCCCCAGTCTGTTCCATGTGAAGACTTTTTTGGCTCACACTGTGTGATGCTCCTCTGGTACTCCTTGTGTGTGCGTGTGTGTGTAATGGAGAGATTTAGTGCGCTTTGGAGCCTGGATGGAAGGCGTTACGACCTTCCCAAGCAAACAACGATGAGATTTGACCTTCAGTAGTGGAGCAGAATTTGAACCCAGTGTTAGCGCTCCCTTAGAAGATTTCCCAGTGGAAAAAACGGGTGCAAGAGTACTTAAGTGGGCCTTTTAGGCACGTTCTCAGTCCTAACTAATTTACCCGGCCCGAAAATCCAATATTTGGTGTTCTGCTCTAATTGCAATCTCTTTTATAACTCAGTGCAGACCGGTGTTTGCAAAAGTGCCCAACATTTCTCCACTCTGGACCCTTCTTTTATTTCCGCCTCTCAGGGACTCATTTAGACCAGCACCTGAAATTGTTGTTAGTTTTGTTCTTGGAGTAGAATATATTAAGGGTTAAAGTGAAAGGGGACGGATGAGTGGGTGTCACTGAGAGGTCCAGTCACCTGTGACTGGTTAATATGCTTCTTCAAAAAGGTACTGTTTTGGAAAAGTGATATTTTTTCGACCCGGATTTTTTGATTTTCCATTTTTTAAAAGCTTTTTATCACGGGCACTTTCAACTCAAAGTATTGCAACACTCTGTATGTTGTACACATTTCTATTTCCAGCCATAATTTTTGACTAGACTGAGCTACAGAAGTTATTCATCCCCCTGTGGAATGCTAAGAATCTCCTTTAAACCCAAACAGATATGCACTTTTGCTCTAGGACTACTCGTTTGTTCACAATGCAGCCAAACTTTTTTTTGTAGAAAACTCTGCTATAGTACAAAACTTTGATCCCATGTTCTGAAAAAATGAGTGATCCTAGAGCAAAAGTGCACCTCAGTTTGGTTTAGGAGGAACTACTTAGCTTCACCGTAGAGTAGTTGATGACTTCAGTAGGTCATTCCAGTCCAAAGTCATGGCTGAAACAAGAAGTGTGCGCTGCCCTTACTGCGTACAGTATGCTGCAAAGCTTTGAGTGAAAAGTGGCCCCAAAATCAGACTTGTACCAGCTGTAACACTGTCTGACGCCAATTTTCCACCCCAAAAAACTAGCATTGACATTTTCAGACTAGCCTTGGTTACCAAAATGTAGGTAAGGTGGTGCTAAGACTCAGGGTAAGCCAAAAGTAGCGCTCGCGGCTGCCTCCCTCAAAAGCTGTGAGGTGACCAGAGATACTTCAGTTTTATTTGATGTCATGGCTTAAGTTTAGTAGGTTAGACATAGGAAGTCGGCTCCGGTTCCCAAACCTAGATGGCCAGATAAAAATTATATTTACCATACCTACCATCTGCACTTTTAATTTGAAGTTTTACTACTTATGAATGGACAGTACATAGGAAACTCCAAAAAATGCTATGTTATAAAAGTGTCTCTGGTTGAGCTGAATTCATTTTGCTAATACAAGACATCCCCCACTATGACTAGAATGTCAAATCAATCAGGGACACTTTTATAACATAGCATTTTTAGAGTTACAAATTCAGACAGCTCTATGTTCTGTGCTACAGTAGTAAACTTCAAATTAAATGTGCAGATAGTAAACAATCTTTTAGGAAAAAATGTTTTTAGTAAAATCCTCTTCATTTGCCCCTATGCCAAAAACCCAGGATGAAAAAAATATGAATTTCCAGAAAAAGTACTATTTCGAAATAGCCTATATACATGTTTACGTGTGTGCATAAACTAGCCTACAGCCTATGTATATGTATGTGCCACTTCTGACTCGTCTGTTGCTCATTGCTTTGAATGTCAACTCAACTAGTTTCCAGGAGGTCACTTTCTCAATCCGAAAGCCTGGAATAAGAACTCTAGGTAGTTGCTGGAAAGCGTACTGGAATCGTTATTTATGCATCCACAGTGGATTAATTACTTCTATACTCTGTTTTGCGCTGTCTGATGCCAAGTACTATTAGGTGGTCTTGTGATGGAGTGGCAACAGCCAGAAGTGGGACCTCACGTCCTAAAAAACATACTCAAGCAACGACATCTACGTATGTTGGGGTAAACGATTTGGGGTCAGTGGAGGCACTTTCCAGAGCAATGTAGCTGCTGGCTCAGCTGTGTGAGTCCAACAAAAGTCCGATGCTCCCCTCTTGGCAAGCCTATGCATAAGCCCTGCCTGAAGTTGACCACCCTGGGTCCGTCCCACCCTCGCTTGTGCATCCACTTTGGTGGACGTTCGTCTTCCCTGAGGCAAAGGCATGTGTAAGCTCACAAGCTTTTTGTCCGACATCCGTTTCATTTCCTGTGAGCTTCCCCCGTCGCAGTTACTTTCGAACATTGGCATTTATTGTACGAGCATCTCTGTATGACGAAAACTGCCTTCCATAGAACAATTTCCTTCTTCGCTTTGTGGAAGGAAGCTCAGAGCTGGTGGCAGCATCCTTCTTTGTCGTGTCAACATTGACCCCGAGTCTCTCACTATCATACCATAGACGGTCCAGGACCAAGGTCTTGTGGACATGCACAGTTTCTGGCTCTGCTGTCAGTCCATCACTTTCTTCCGAGAAAAGCCAGCAAATTCGTGCCAGATGCGTGCCAAGACGAGGCTCAATGTCCAGTTGAGTTCTTTCATCTTCGCTTTCCATTCAGACGCCTTAAGTAATTTTCTGCTTCCAAATCTGTACAATTTTCCAGGTAATTCCACTATATAGAGGACAGGCCCATATGTCTATCTGTCTGTCTGTCCGCGGCTGGTTTCTGCCATCTCGCGGCTGATTCCGCGGCGTTTTTCGTCCTTTTTACGGCTGATTTTAGTTTTGGCGGATAATTTTCGTCATTTTTGCGACGGATAGGCCCATATCCACGTGTGTCTGTCCACGGCTGATTTTCATCATTTTCGCTGCTGATTTTGGTCTTGGCGGCTGATTTTTGTCTCAGACACAGACAGTTTTTATTCGTTTTACCCATTATAGTGAGTAGGGCAAAACTGCTAGTCATTTATAGGCAGCGAACCATTTGTATTGCGAGTGAAGCGGGCGCGCCACATTGAGCTTCCAATGGAAGCTGACTCGTCAGGTGACTACAGTGTGGGGACCCAAATCGATTACACTCTTTCAACTGCGCCAAGATCAGCCTGTGGGTCTCCATGCGTAGTTCTTGCAGAGAGATTTATTCGCAAAAACTCTTCTTCCCCATACTGGACATCTTGCGACTCGAAATTATCACCATTGGCAGCTAGCATGGCCTCCAGGCGAGGCGGGAAGGAGGCACATATCTTAAAATGCTGCTGGGAAAGTGTAATCGATTTGGGTCCTCACACTGTATTATTCCATCCCGCGTCATCACCCCTTGGGGTGGAGGGGAGCGCAAGGGTCGTCATGACCCGAGTGTTGCAAAATTTCCCGAGGGTGTAAGTGAGGCTGCTTTGCAAGACGGAGGTTTGTAGTTTAATGTCGCTTTCTCGACCATCGCCTCCAACATTTTCAGTAGGGGGAAGTTTCAGTACTGTAGCGGGAGGTATGATACCACCCTAGGGGGATATTGTACCTCCTGGGGAGGTCAAGTACTGAAGTGCCAAGTCGGCCCTTTGACATTTCAGCCCCAGCCGTACTGCTCTGCGTAGAGCTGTACTGTAGAAAAGCACGGCACGCTACAAGTAAAGAGAAAAGGGGCGTATACTAGAAAAACCTTATTGACAATATCGTAAGGACGCCTATTGTAGAACATAGTTAGTACACTTGCCCATGCATGTCGCAACCCAGTTCATTGAATCTAATTCGGTGCATTGGAGCAAAAAGTCCCTGACAAAATCACTTCTAAGGATGAATCTTATAATACCATTGTTTCCTCCCTGTACCCCTCAATCCTCGCCGTACTGACCCTGACCTTATTCGTACCATGTGAAATACGGCAGGGTGTTGCAAAATGTTCCACTCCGTATGAATTTTCTCGTGGAATCTCGCGTCAACACCCTTTGGTGCATTGATTTTAATGTTATAAACGAAAGATCATAGAATACAGAATAGAACACTTGCTTGGTCTATTCCCCTTTGCCTGCGTGGCCACCAAAAACTGTCATTATGTTTTACTATTCATTAATCCACATAAGATTGCCACCTGTTGATTATGCTGTGGATGATGGAGGAAGATATATCAAACACCAATTCTGGAACACAACTACTACGCTGGTTCTGCGCATTTTGCTATGCCTATCCAGGGCAACCAATGTGCGACTCCATGAGGATCATCTCTGGCCAGTAGAACTAATTCAAAATCTTAAAGATATCATAGAAAAAGACATTGAGGAGGCTACAAAAAGAATAAGAGTGAGTGATTGCAAGGTATTCGCGAGAGAATCCAAGTGTGAAGGTAAATGAAGTTAAATATATGATGTTAAATATATATTTCATTATGTCATAACACTTCATAAACATTATTGATATTTAAAGGTGGACCCCTAAGAACTTGATTTTAAAAATGAGTGCACTTTTGTGTTTTGTGTCTCTGTGCAGTGGACAGGGAAGGCTGCACACTGGGGGTGTGCACTGCACACACACACCCTGAAAAAGGGGCATTTGGAGTCTGTGTGCTCATGTCTGACCACAGTACAGTACAGTGCAGGACACAAATGCAGTCACCCAGTGAAAGGGATATGAGTCCGCTAGTAACTGTCTGAAATGAATTCTGTCAGTGCAAGCCACGCCTGTCCTCATGTTCTACGTCACTGTGACCAAAGACATCGAACATTCGTGTCAAAATGGACGCACGCAGTCCTTACAGTCATCGTCGGATGTGTCGGAACTCCACTTATATTGTCCTATATGGCCTGGTTCACACTTTTACGCCAAAAGCTACCCCGGAAGTACCGTCCAAATCTCCGCTTATGAGGGCAGGAGCTGGAGGTGAAAAGACTGGAAGTGAAAAGACAGTGCTGCCACAGCGGCAGCACTGAATCGATGCCAAGAACCCGGGAAATCACCATTATCTTCTTCAACATGTGATACTTCTTCACGACGTCCAACTTCTTCCCCACTGACCTGCCTTTTCTCATCCTGGACTCCGGTTTTTTTTCGGAGGGAGGGGGGGGGGGAGAATGCAGCACTTCTGGCCGACACAAAGTCAGAAACAATGTCTTCCTTCGTTCTCAAACCTTTTATTTCGACTGGTAGACTCATTTCCGCCCTTTTCCATGTTTTTTCCGGATGTACCAGGACTCCGCTTTTATCATCCCTACCGGCCCAGTTCCTCGTGGACGGTATGAAGTACTCGACAGTCCACGAGCCAGGGCGGAAGCAAGAAAAACTGCATCTTTTTCCTTTTCTAGGGACTGCGCTAATCAGAATGAAGCTGTCTTTGTCACTTATTCAGTCCCCATCTCCTCACAGCTGATGCCAATGTTGGTGCCAAGGTGCAACCTTGAGATTCCCACCGTTATGAGGACCACCATTGGCACCTGCTTTTGTCAAGTCACTTTTGGCACACCCGGTACGTTCTTATTTGCTATTCCATCGAGCCTTAGCCCGACTAATTGCGCAAATGCAACCTGGTGGTAGACGTCGGTGTGTTCAGCATCAGAGCGTGACGTAGTAAGCGATGCTTGCTAAAACAGGCTTCAGGATTCGTGCAAGGAAAGACCTTTTCTCGCTCTGTGTGCGCGTGTGCGTGCGCGTGTGCATGCGCGTGCGGGTGCACAAATCTTTCTTTAATCTGCTAACTCAATAGGAGGAAGAAAATTTTCTAAATGGTCTTTCTTTTTCAAACAAGTGATGTGGAAAATGCCATTAGAAAGTTCAAATGCGCTGCAATTTCTTGCTCCTGAAGCTCCACTGAACCAAAAAAAACCAGAATTGGTACTCCTCCTACATTGGTGGCCGCCCTGTTCCTGCCCTTGCACCCGAGGATGAAGATCAGACATGCTTGCAAAAAGGTTCTTAAGCCTGACACTAAATGTGTCAGGTAAACGCTCCCTAATGAAGAAATATGATAGGGATTTGCATATTTTTGCATTTACAGCTCTACGTTTTTAGGATTGCAGCAAAATCTCCCAATGTGGGATCTCCAACTTATGTGTACTACTACAGATGTGTGACACTGTCGATGTGATGACGCAGCGGTCCCACACCCACTGCACTTCCCACCCCTTGTTGGTGCCCAGAAAGTGTCTCTTCTTAAACCTGTGGTGGAAGTTTCCGCTAAGCAAACCTTGGTCAGCTTCGTGTAAAATCCCCAGTTCTTTAACCCCCTTCTGATAAAGAAAACAATCTGCTGTAAACGCGTGCGCAGGGCCAAAAGAACTGTGTTTCTTTCGATGTTGCTTCCCAGATTTAAGGTTGATAAATGTGCCCTCTTGTGTTGACTGAGACACAGTTCTTCTCCTGACGTATGCGCAATACAGTGGATTCTGGATGTCACGATATGGCAAAATCATCGTTATGACGAGTAGAAGACAGAACAGTAACAGCAAATCGGTCAGCAGCAACACAAGGAAGAGCACACATACGGTCATATTGAGAATACGCTGCATCACCTGAGGATGTAGAGAATCTCTCCGCCAGGATGTATGCGGATGAGGACATTCGGTACGGTGACGAACTGAAAGTTGGCCTCCTTGGCATTGGGAAAGTAGACCTCAGGCTTCCAGATTGCCTTGACCAGGTTGGGATCTGCCAGGTCGAGCGGGGTCTTGATGTCTTCATGCGACAACCTCGGATCCGACCACTTCTGACGCAGGTATGCGTCAGTCACGTAGTCCTATCAAAGTCAAAGCATTGCCACACTTCACAAATGTAGTTACAATGTATAAGCATGAAAAGCTTTGCCTGCCAAGTTCTACGCATTGCGCAGGCATTGATATACGGTTGTGCCCGAATTTTTACCGTTACATCCTTCACTAAAAAAATTAGAAGAAAGCCTGCAAAAGTTCACTAGTAGCTTCAAAGTGTGCATGCTAAATGCGTATAGATTTGGCAGATGCTGATGTCAAACTTGGATAGATCTTGTTGGCCAAAGCGACCTTAATCCATTCACTGTGCCTAAACTGTACTACAGGATGCTATTTTTTGACTTCAGCTGATTGATGTGTGACATGCATCGAGACCCACGGGAGAAGGGTGCACGATGTTTGTAGGAGCTCTGAAAAGTCCCCTCAGTGGACCTGCCAAAGTTAGGCCAGTCGGACACACTTTGTCAAGCCCTTTCGAACGTTGCCTTGGTCGAAAAAAGGCTGAGTAACCACTCATGAGTTTGACCTTGTGAGTCATACCCAAGACAAATAAGGACTTGACAAGTAAATGTTTGTCATCATGTTGAGGATATTTCCAATTTAGATGATGCAACTTTCAAAGGTGGATTCAGACTCCAATGCAGGGTCCTCCCAAAACCCTGACTGTAGCAAAATAAATCGCACCCGCCTCCTTCCTTTGCTAAGGGCGGTGCTGTGCTAGCTCTGATCAGTGATTCAACCCATGTGAAAGCAGTCAAGTCTCATCTTTGATTTGAGACCAACTGGAGCATAATGGTCCCACTTCAGAATACCTTCAATCTTGCCTTTACTATAGCTGATATTGTTTACGCTGTCTGTGGAGCTCCACAAACTTTTCACGGAAAATAAGTGCTTTTTTACGTGGTTTATGTCGATTAGGCAAAATCACGAAAGTTGAAATGAGAACCAGAGGCCGAAATGAAATTTTAGGGATTTCTGCTTGATGTCAGCAGGCATCAAGCAGGCAAATTGTGGAAAGTTACAAGAAGCACAAGTCAAAATGATTAATTCTGGAGACATTTACTCGGTGTTCCTGTAAAGTCATTTCTGAATCGCCACTGTCTTTGGCCGGAGTCCTCGTCTGGGCGGGCAATTGAAAAAAGCATGAATTAGCAATTGCCTTTTCAATTACTGTGGCCTTTACAGTGAATTTTTTTGTTTTCGTTTCACACTACAGAGAGGACTCACATATTTAAAGCAAAATAATGAGACACGATTGTTTACTTTGTCTTTGAAACACTTCTACGACTGAAACAAGTCAAAAATGCAATGATGCAAACACTGCGAGTACTTTTCTTGTCATTTCGATACTGTAGATTGTCAAGATTGACCTTTTATAATATTTTTCCCCAAGTCGACTCGTGACATTTAAAAGAACCCCTCGATGGCACTGAAGCCTGGATTTGTCACATTAACTTGGCCATTTCACGGTAAATCTTCCCGTCCTTCAGGTCGTGCCATCTTTACTTATTGACAAGATATCTGTGCAATGGCGGAGAAAATTGCAAAACATTCCATTACTTATGCCAAATGCCATTTCCTGCCATGCCAGACGCCTGCACTTTACATAGAAGAGGTTGAGGGCATGGAAAACACTAAATCCTGATCAAGGAGCACATTTAAGCTTGTTGGCAACATTGTCAAGTCAGATAAATGAGGCTCCATCAATGTGAGGCAGTTAGTTTATGTCACAGACGACTGGGTTTTCATCTTCTTTTAAGAGTCTGTATTGTTGAGCATACGCGGGACTCCTTTCCTAAGGTGCTGGTGGTTAACCGTAGTTTCAAGGTCAGCTGACATGAGGTGTAGTCATTGGGAGAGGTTCAGAGGTTACCCACGAAAAAGTCATAGCTGGAGGTTGTCAATAAATATAGGACTGACAGCTGGAATACGTCTTCCGTGATGTAATCTCCCCCCCCCCCATCCGCGCGGTCCGGCCCGTGGGGGGGGGGGCGTTGGCGGTCTCGGCGGCGTGTCTGGGGGCGCGTGTGCAAGTGTGCGCGGGTCAGAGGTAGTTTGAGTCATAG
>JAAUXU010162862.1_pt1 | contig 16773 bp, 17 predicted proteins | sample 7278151 | NCBI WGS metagenome assembly JAAUXU01 (sample SAMN14350113, study PRJNA611818) | marine sediment metagenome | isolation source: surface marine sediment (1.8m) | place: French Polynesia: Moorea | collected 2018-08 | reverse complement strand
TGTCTGTGTGTCTGTGTGTGTGTGTGTGTGTGTGTGTGTCTGTGTGTGTGTGTGTGTGTGTGTGTCTGTGTCTGTGAGTGTGTGTGTGTGTGTGTGTGTGTGTGTCAAATGCCAAACATTTCTTGCCTTTGGTAAGGTCTGCCAGAGACTGAAGAGTCTCCTTAGAACCATTTCCCTCGTGGCTGTCATCTTCTTGGTTGCCTCCCAAATCCATGCTCTCCAGCATCCGGGATAGCCTAGAAAACATGGTTTGAAGTTACTCCTTTTTTTAATTCTTCCTCTCTTTTGCCCGAAACAGTCTGTCTCACCCCGATTCCTGAGGGGTAAAGACTGGTATTTGTATCTTCTCCAGCTCTCCACAGCACTCTTCCTCCATCTCGGAGTAGAACTTGAAGTTGGCCTCGGCCAGGCTGAAGGGATCCTCGCGGTCGGCCTGCCTGCGGCCGCAGTTGCAGGCCGCCAGGGCCGTCAGGCCGCTACTGTGATTCATAGTGGGCAAGATTCTGCAACACATGCGCTGCTTGATCAATAAACCTTCACTGTTATGGCTGGCAATGACAAAAAGAAAGCTGCCAAAGAAAAGACGGCCAAGAAGACCAAAGCGGCCAAATCGGACTGGAATGATGAGAAGACGAAGACCGCGGCCATCGACGTCTTGGACACCGCCGCCATGGAAAACGCCCACAACATCTGCCACAACGTTCAGGTTGAGTCAAGGCTAGTGCTGGGAAACTTCACTTTTTGTTAAAGTTGGGATTTCGTTTTGCAGGATTTGCTTTACTACAGAGGTTTCTTCTGGGAGGGCAAGGACAAGAAGGGCAAGGGCAAGGGCAGGAAGAAGAAGGGACGAAAAAAGTGACTTTGCCACACCCATGCGCGAAAAAGTATAAATAAAGTTTGTAACTCTGCCTGATTTATCTGTTGTAACAGATGTTGGTAAGACTTCTGCAGATAAGGTGACGCCGAGAACTTCCCACAACTTTCACCAGGCGCAACATTCGACGCTTCTCAAGGTCTCGTTGGATGAAATCTACCTCTAAATGATTGCAAGTGATGCTTATGCACACCTTTTGTCCACGTCATTCTTCTTCTTTTCCTGTCCGGGGACGTGATGCCTCCTGTTCTGGCACCTGTTGCCGGTCAGGCTGAGCTCCTCGCACATCTGGCGCCCGCTGCGCCAGTAGTCGGCGCAATCCTGCGCCAGCTGGTCGGCGTATTTGGCAGCGGAGGGACCGCGTGCTTGAGAACTGAACACAGACATAGCTTGAAGCAACTGAAAAGAAAAAGATCAAAGCAGTTCACCAAGGACTGCGGCTTGATACGTGGCAACACTGTGCCACGTGCGCCAACACGTGGTTGCTCGCACCTTGTTTTCATGGTACTCCTGCACGTAGTGCGCCGGCAACCCCTCCTTGTAGGCTGCTAGCGCCTGCGGGAGCGCCTTGGCGCACCGCAGCTCGGAGAAGCGCAGGTCGACGTTGGCGCAGGCTCTGAGAGGAGCGAATGCCTGCTGGTCGGCGTCTGGGCCGGCGCTGAACACGCCAATTAAGGCCTCGGCCACCGAAAACCAAGAGCTCGCCGAAGGAAGCTTAAATTAAAAAAAAGACTAAGCATTTCACCTAATTTTGGTACTCTTGACCTTACTTGCAAGCTCCCGTTCTTGCCCTCACCGTCGGTGCCCCTCATGGGCACTGAGTCCAAGTGGATCTTGAGGAACCTTGGGAAACATCTGTTTGACCGAGACGCGTCGAGTTTCTGCTCGCGGAAAAACGGCAGGAAAGACCCTCTGAAGACTTGACCCCCTTCTAAAAGGTTGGGGGAAGAATTATCTGTAAAAAAGAAGTACATGAGACATTCGAAAAAGGGTTGAATTGGCCTCATCTGAGCATGATGTCATTACCAAGCATGCTGTAGAGATCGTTGATGGCTTTGTTCAAGCTGTCCCCCTTGCAGTCTTCGTCGGTCCCGTTCTCTACGTACACGTAGCCCTCCCTGGAGGGCAGGTGGAGCAAACCGGAGGGACTAGAGGGAGAGACAAAAACGCATTTCCATCATATGACAAGTCATAGGGGTGACGCAAAAATTGACGTCCCAACCGTACGAACTAAGTAGAGAGCATGACGATTCGAGCCAATTCGAATTATCACCGTGATCCTTACAATTTGATGGATAGCCATTTAAATCGGAAGTCATTCTATTTATTCACTTTCCATAAGCCAATTTTGAGTGAAGGGTGAACCGTGAACTTGCTACGTACTGTTGAAGGCTGCTTTAAACAAACTCATGGAAATGATTTACCGTGTTTTTGACAGCTTTTTTACTGCAGGACTCGTGCAAAATCACAATCCTTCACCAGAATAATGCTGGAATTCGATAGTGATGGAAATGATTCACGCATGAAAAATCGTTAAAAGTAGTAGTTATATCGTTCTTAGTAAGCAAACCCTGTCCAAAATCTGGACCTCAGGACCAGGGGTTCCTAATTCACATATTATCATACGAGAGAACTCGAGTTCATATATGTAGAAAGCTTCCCTGAGTGCGTAAGTACAGAGTGGGGGAAACCACTCTTTTAAAGTGGCTTGGGAACTGCCAGATTCAGTGTGACGGGGATCATGGAGCAGCAGAAGTTTTCCACGATCTTCCAATCCCAGCGACATCAGCACCTTCCAGCCCAAGTTGGCTGCCAACAGTGACCGTCTGAAGGCTTGGGCCTCACTATATGATGCTACAGAAAGTTACATCGCTTTAAAGAATATGCCTGGAGTTTTATATGTTGAACTTGATCAAGTTCAAAAAGTGGAAACCCATTTTTGTTCCCACCCTGTACGTCAGGGTAGAGAGCACCAACTTTACTGAAAATTCCGTATTCAAATAGGAGCTCAAGATTTATGTTCTAGGCTCTTCTAGCATATTAACTGTGCTAAATGCATAAAAGTGCCTCAACACTGATGTGACCGACTTACCCCGAGATCCTCGTCCTCCTGAAGATCTGATAGATTTGGTCCTCAAGTGAGAATTCGAACTTTCTAATGGGTGGGTGTTTGGACAACTTTCCATCTCTCTTGACCAAGTCAGCTGTGCCTTTGCTGCCTCTGAGGCCTGAAAAAATAAAGGTGCACTTTCACAAATGTTGCGTAGATCAGCGCTATTATTAGCATATGTGTACTTGAATGGTGTCACTTACACGGCACAATGGGGGGACTCTGAAAGTGGATAGGTCCGCGCAAACAAAGCTTTTTCCCTTGCCTGTGCATGTGGATACTTTTTGTTTAATGGTGCGTCAATTCGTCCGAGTGTGGACGCATCTTAAGTAAAAGTAAACTGGGTTATGCCGTCCATAATCGATCCTCATTGGGAGATAACTACTTCTCATTGGGACACTGACAATTGTGTCTCTCAAGGTCTTGCCTCATCTTTACCGAAACTTTCCTATCTCCTTTTCTCTCTTTCTGTCACCATGACTTTCTCCCATGGGATCAGTCTGCGCCAGACCTTCAGTCGGATAAAACACATGGAATTTTGACGTGCAACACGTGCAATAACACTTCAGAGGACCACACATTTATAAAAAAAAACAAAGTTAAAGAAAATATGCCAACTCACAGAAATTGCATTTGCTCAAAAGTGGAGCAAGATACTCCTGAAGCATTCCAGACTGACAAAGGCAAAGTGATTTCTTCTTCCCACAACAGTACTAGTGAAAAAAGTGGTGTGGTCTTCTCATCCCCTGCAGTCCTGTTTGCCATAGGCTTCCTAACTCTTGCGCAGGGAAGAGAAATTGAGCCTCGACAAATAGAGGGAAATGACAATCGACAGCAGTACCAACAACGTGAGTAACAGGTAGAAAACATGGTTCAAAGGCCAAAAGATGGGGTCGAAGCTAGATGGGCAGGCAGGCAGGCAGGCAGGCAGGCAGGCCTGACAGGCCCAGTTCCCCTCCTGGGGAAATGAGGGAAATGCTTTGACTGTTTATGCACATGAGCAAAGCACTTCAGGCTTGGATACGTTTGTTTGCCTCAATAAATTACGGATGGAAGAAAGGTGGGAAAAAGGGAAAGTGTTTACTGCATGGCCAATCAGACGGGTTGAGTGGAGGGGGAAAAGAGTTAACGAGACGAATGCTGATTTTGATATCACTGAGCAGGGATCAATGTTCAGGATCTTAAAGAAGAGATTGGTCTGTGTCCAAGCTGCTGGGACAGAGAAAAAACAAAAAGTCAAGGATTTGTTAAGCAGCATCAGAACAGCCCCTGGCGCCAGTTGTTGCCTTCCACTCACGTACTCGCCACCGGCGTCGTCGAGTCCATTGACAGGGCTCAATGCAATGAAAGAGAAATGTGAATGGACTTGAGCAATGCTGCAATCATACTTTTAAGTCAGTGCGGAGTCATCTTGGTACCCCAGCATATCCCATCCCCTAACTGAGTTCATTTACTGGTCAAACTTGCTCAAGGGGGGGTTCTTCCGAAAAGGAGGGAGTCCCCCACCTCAAGAAGGGCCCTGCTCGACCCCAAAGAAGTCCTTTTTTCCAGCCCAATAAAATCGTTAGATCAATGCAGAGGTATGTAAAGAGAGCTAATGATAATCCACACCGAACAAAGACGTACCACTAAAAGTTCCCCCTCGCGTGGGCCAAGTTGTCCCCCCCCGCGACGGCGTATGACACAACGCATCCTCTGCAGCTGGCGCAGACTACAAAAAATGTGCCAGACTTTGGCTGCATCCAGAGATTGCAGTTCTGAACGCTGTTGAGGCGCTCGTGCGACTTGTGCATGGCCTTCGGGCCCAGTGAGGCGTGCGCAGTCGAGCAGGAGCAGGACACGCAGTGCCAGCTGAGGCTTTCAGTTTAATCCCAAAGAGGGTCGATTGGAGACCAAGAGATCTCTTGCGTATACAAAGATCGGAAGAAGACAAAACTCAAACGGTCTCACGGTCCATTAAATGTGGTCCTTCCAGTCTCCCATCAATTCAATAAGCAACACTACAACTAGGAAATGAATGCTCCTAAAGAAGATCTCTATTGCGCCAGAGTTGCCATGTCATTGCGGTACATCAATGAAGAGTTTTTTGTGCGTGCAGCAGCGGCAACTTTATAAATGGGACGTGTACAACATCTATGCTCTAACCTCCATTAAACTGATGAAAAAGTGTAGTCAGTGAACGAAGCTTGTACGTCCACGTTTCATAGTGAATCTTTCTGCACTAATAAGCATGGACCACCGTACATTCTTGGCCTGGGGCTTTGCTCTATTAGATGATCCAGTGTGAACGACAAAGCTTTTTCGTCTGCTTTCAGCATCATCACTGTCATCAGAGTATCTCCTATCATTCCAAGCAGACGGGTCCATGTCTAACGAGACCTACGCGTCCTACACGGGCCAACTGTCCCACATGGACCAGTTGACCATCTGCTACTGGTTTAACCTCCACTACCACCACACAACCATCTCCCTGGCCAGCTACTGCGCGCCGGCCAGCAACTGCACGTCAGTGGGCAGGAGGCCCACTTGCTCAAACATACGTGAGAACACAATGAGAGATGGGCCAATCATTGGCACGATGTTTTTGTCCTTTTTGTGGCCCTAAAAGAAGGCCACGAGTAAGACGGGCATAAAGTCCGTCTCTAGAGAGCCTTGTTAGGGAGAGGAATTGAAGAATCCATGTCCTCAGCATCTCAAGGGAGGGATTCAGTCGCGAAACACGGATAGCTTTCTTTAATGAAGTCAGATCTCCTAGAAAGTTCTGTGGTATGACTTTCCTTATCTCGTACTCCTTGTCTCCAGAATATCACGTAGAGAACAAGAAGTGGGATGAGTTCCGCGTGGAATTCTCGCTCAATGCCGTCAAGACCAAGTCCCTGAGGGCCACGGTTAACCCAAAGTCGTGGACCCATCACTGCCTGACCTACAAACAAAATGATGGCACTGTCAAGGTATTCATCTCTCCGCAACCACAAAGACTGAGGCTCAGTGATATCCTTGTTTGATTCATCCAGATGTTCAGCGGTGGCTCTGAGCAGAGCAGCGCTGTCCTCAGCAAGGGCGGCCGCGATGCGGAGAGACCCCAACACCCCGACTTCACAGGAGAAGGGATCCTCATTCTGGGACAAGAACAGGAGAGGATTTGTGGGGGATTCGACGACTACGATTCGCTCTCAGCTGATCTCTCAGAGTTCCAAGTAAAGATACTCATGCAAAAAAAAATGCTGCCCAACGATGCGTTAATGCGAGGGTCTGCTCAGATTTGGAACAGGATCCTGTCACCTTCTGAGATCCGTTCATTGTCCACTTGCCAGTCCTTTGCTCAGGGCAATGTGATCTCCTGGCGGGAGGTCAGGAACAGGTGGAACTTGTCCCACATCGACCTCGTTCAGGGGGACAGAGCTGCTCAGTCAGAAAGGGACAGGAGCAGAGGTGTTTTAAAGAAAGAAACCCAAAAAGCACACTGATCAAACGTCTAAAATTTTCAGGCACTGTCAGGGCAGCCACCCAGGGCCTCAGCAGGGAGTTCTGCCGCTCTCTCGCCCACGAGAAGTTCTTCGTGGTGTTCCCAGAGCGGAGGTCCCTAGATGGAGCTGACGACATGTGCAAGGTCCATGGAGGTCACCTACCTGTGCCCCGGAACTTCAGGGAGAACAGGGTAGGACCCCAATAGAGTCGAGCACTAAACGGCCCCCAAATCCCGTGCTTTGCTAGGTGATGGCTGAGTTGGGCAAGACCTACGAGGCCGTGTGCTCCGAGGATGGCAAGGAAAACCTGAATCAGCCCTACATGTGGCTGGGCCTTGATGCTGACTCGGAATCCGGGCGCTGGATGGATCGGAGGACCGGGTTGCACATCAGGTGGCAGCACTGGGACGAGGACGAGGGCAGCGAGGGGGACACCTGCGCCAGAATGCTTGGCAATGGTACAGATCAACACTCTTCGGCTGGTCGAATGAGTGAAATGACCACTATTACTCATAAACATTGCTGGAAAAAGAAACAACCGCAACTTTTGTTGCTGACTTTGCATCCTTCAGGCCGGTGGAGAGACACTGTGTGCAAGAAATCAGTGCGTCACTGCACTGCCTGTCACATCATCAATCCCCAGCAGGCCTTCACCCTCAGGGGCCTCTGCCAGGAATCCCATATTGACAGAGGCTACTTCTTGGTCAATGGGAGGGTCAGGGACGTCAACCGGACCAGGATGAAGCCAAGTAGGCCAAGCTTCAAAGGGACAAAACTGCACATAAAGTTTTATTTATTGCAACTTTCGTAGTTTACGAGGGCTCCTTTTCCAAGATCGAGTGGGTCTTTGACTCCGAGGACTTCAGGTCGGACGCCAATGGAATGAAGCTGCTGCCTGGGGTCTGGAAGATCTCAAGCAGGATTCCTTACAAGAAGAAGAAGCTTGCATACTGGGCTATCACAAACGCCACCAGTCAGGTGAATTACATACAAGGTGTGTCTGAAGTACGGGCACTCTTATTTTCGTCCCCAAAACCGAAGCTATCTCTGGGATAACATGTTCAACTGCGGCAGGATCAGTAAGGGGAGCGAGTACCGGGTGGGTTCATTGATCTCAGACACTATTTAAAATGAATTTAATGATACCCAAACATTTTTTTCAAATTTGCCACTTCAGAAAAAGGTTGCATTGAATAAGAGGTTTCATTTGGTATACTTGCTCTTGCAACTGGACAACAAGCAACCGAGTTGTCAAGCATGGCAGGATTGCAGCAAAAAATTCTTGCGCGTATTGAGGCTGGTGATACGCCCACCGCCATCGCACGCAACTTCAGGGTGGCCCGCAGTGCAGTACATGATGTGAAAAAGCTATTCAATGATGCAGGATACTTTTTCAAGCAGCACCGAGGGGGGAGAGCATGTACGGTGCAGCCTCAGGGTCTTATTGTAGAAAAATCATACTGACTTCTTATTGACATTTTCATTGAAAGCATCAGCGGCAGAAAGAAGAGTTCCAAAGATTTACTCCTATCACTTTCTTGGGCACTTTCCCTGTTTAATAGCTCTTAAATAAAAGTTTATTTTAAAAATAAGTATTGTGCAACTGCTTCAATTTCCATCACGCAACTTCGCTGAGACACAGAGGGGAAGAGGTGTGTGTAATTGCGCTTGCGTGCAGCAAAGGAAAGAAGATACCTGCTTGTGTGTGGGGGGGGGCGGTTGGTGTTGTGGGGGGCAGTGGGCTGACCGGCACGCGCATGACCTCGATTCGAGCTAACTTTTCACACATTTTTGCTCGACGGGTCGCAAGCATTAGACAGATTAGGTTCACATGAAAGAAGATGGAGGGATCCTGCATCAATTTTTGAGGGATTATGCAAAAAAAAAATAAGAATGTTCGGCTTCTTTTGCATACCTGAAAAGGAGTGACGCAAGAATACGTGGAATCGGTACACTTTCAGCTCAGCAGCATGAAAATGAGACAAAACATGTACAGCACAGGTCACTTTGCATTCCGACATCAACTTGAAGCAAAAAGCACGTCAAATCTGCCCATGATGCTGTTTAATACTAAGAGAAAAGCGCAATTCTTATCTGTCGCCTTAGCTCGGCTACCCAGTGGGCAGGCACCTGTGGCTGGTGCGGGACCCCAAGTGCGACCTCTTTGAGCCAACTTGGTAAAGAGCAAAGCATGGAAAAGTCTCCCCTTAGTGTCCAAGTAAACGTCTTTGTGAGCAGGATGAACTTGACTCTGTCCCGATGTGGCGAGGCCGAGTTCACCTGCGCCGACGGCAGCTGCATTGAGGCCCACAAGAGGTGTGACCTGGTGCAACATTGCAAGGATTTCTCGGACGAACTGGCATGTGATACGGTAAAGCAATGAGCTTTTCTTACACATCTCACACCTTATCTGAGCGCTGCCAAGTGACGCAAGGCCTGACTGACTAGGCCTTGCTGGGCCTTGCGTCACTTCGCAGCGTAATTTATGAGCCGTGCAGTCACGCGAAAGGTGAGATCCTCACGAAAAGAGCCCAACCCTGATCACAATCACTTTTGACCTCAACAAGGAGAAAAGTGCACCTTGTTTCTAGGTCATAGTTCCCTCCACATACTTGCAAAACCCTCCCACGGACCCAAACTCTCCGGATCGACCCGTTGGTGTGATCCTGGGGATCAACATCCTCAACATTGACAAGATTGACACTGTCAACATGATGTTTGCCGTCACTATGGAGGTCTCCATGGAATGGAAGGACCACAGGCTTAAATACAAGAACCTGAGGGAGGGTCTGGGGCAGAATCAGCTCACACCACAGGTACGGAAAAATTGCTTGAGGCATGAAAAACTTGACAAGGCAAGGCATGATGAAAAAAAGCAACAATAACATTCATCTACATTATTAAACTATTGGTAAGGTTACTTGCTTTTACATACAAACATTAGCATTTCTGCAGACAGGATGACCAAACCACTGTTCCAGAACACTTGGATTTGAAATTGCAGCATTACACAGCTTATTCTGTGCAATGGACTAAAAAGATAAATATCCAGCATGCACATCGCGTACCAAAAAACACAAAATAGTCGATATTCATGAAGTATGTTCCAGAAAGGAATGTCCCTTTCAGACTGTTAATTCCTTAGCATCAGGAGGGCTTGATGCTTGAACCCCCGGTATCCATGGGGCAGCTGTCCCTGATAGGGCAAAATCTGGGCCTGGAGCCCAGATTCAGAGGCCATTCCTGGGATGACAAAGTTTCTTGCAGGAGATTGACAAGATTTGGCGACCTCAAGTGACCTTCACCAATGCCAAAATTGGTCAGCTGGAGATGACCGAGATGGGTCACATGGTGAGAAGGCAATCAGAACCGGAGGAATTCACTTACACATCTCCCATAGAAGGTAATATTGCTTTGGTAGCGATTTCACAAGTCTAAAAGATAGGAAAGCATACATGCTTCAAAGCATTTAAAGAAAGTCGAGTGCACGTCATTTGATGGTCTGAAATATGCCACAAATTCATGCCATCATTATTCAATAAAAATGGATATAAGAAGGAATGGATATATATATGTACATGGAAATAAAAAGAGGCCTCCCTCCAGAGGGGGCCTCCACTTAGGCTTCGTGCTACAATTTTCGGACACCCGGTGCAAATGTACTGGGCTAGTTCACTGTTCTAAAATCTTGTTATGTCTATATTTGTTGCTAGACTCCTTTTGAATCCATTTCAGTTCAGTGGAATGAAGAAATGGTCGTTCCCCCCTTGTGATGCTTTATGGACTACGAGAACTGTTACTTGGCACCCCAGAACTTGAGAACAGAGAAATTATCACAAGAGACAGGGGTTAATATTTTTTTCTTTAAACACATTTGAATACGTCTTCACTATTCGGCATGAACTGACAGAACTGCGATGCTACCTGATACCTAGTAAACGTTCCGTAGACGTCTTCACTGTTTCACATAAATTCTGCAAAGAATTCGCGCTACTACATTGGCAAAATGTACGAGCGAATTCTCAGTTGCAACATATGTTTGTCAATGATTGCTATAAGTCAGAATATGCATGTAACATGCTAAAAATATCGATGATTGATTAGGCATATTCTGAGCCTGTTTCACTATCACCGTTGTTGTGTCCCAAACAGACAAGATCTACTCTGGCTCGTCCAATTCCCTGGTGATTGTGCGAAAGGTCTACGCAGAGTACGGCTGCACCTTCGACCTGCGGGACTTCCCCTTCGACGACCAGAGGTGCACCATGAACTTCACCATGGACTCGGCAAAGGCAAACTACATCGTCCTCTACCCGGAGGAGATCAACTACCAGGTTAGGAAAGAACTTTCCAAAAAGGCACAAAAAATTGACTCTCAAAGGCCTTAGTCTTCTCTATACTAAGGGAGCTGCGTGGAAGGTAAATTTCGGGTAATGGTTCGACGTCTGTCCGTAGTAGAAAAAGAGGCCATCTCTAGGATAGATTTTTACACATTGCCACGTGAATCTACAGGGTGGGCACAAAAAAACAAAACCCTCACCGTCGGTAACTGATGCGACCAGAAAGTGTTTGCTGTAGCGAAATATTTCACCGATTTCTGGCTCAAACACTCGACATCCGCGGTCGTCAAAAAGCTCAGGGTTGCCACAGCTCTGAGTTTTAAACTTTTTGAGGAGTTTTCTGCACTTGCGTCCATCCTGCAAACACACACGAGATAGTGAAAGCTTCACCTTGTGTTCTTGTGTTAAGTGATGAGATGTTGCACGTAAGTACAGAAGCTGAAGACACCACCTGGTGGGTGGCAGAATGCGGAAAGACAAGACAATTCCCTGACATCGTAATATCTGTCCATAAAGAAAACAAGGCCCCAAGAGACTAGGCCATATTGTCATGGGAAAGAAAAGGCCCACAGGCTTTCTTTGATCCAATATTTCAGGGTGAAATTCTGCTGTTGGAGTTTTTCATCAAGAAGATTGCCCACCACCCAGAGCCGCTGGTGACCAAGTCGGGCAAGAGCATGGTCTCCGTCTACATCATGTTCCACAGGGAGCTGGGCAACATGGTGAACACCTACTTCCAGACCTTCCTGCTCTGTCTCATGGCCTACCTCACGCTCTACATAAACCTAGCCGACTTTGGAAACAGGTAAACAGGAGCACTGGTGGCAGCAGCCCCACTTCCTCCCCAAGTCCATGATGTCGTTGTTGTGAAACGTTGGCGCTGGATGCTCAGCACTTCGGCAGTGTTCCAGCAGGATTGTGGGTGAGGAAGATGCCCGAATGGGTCCTGCTTAAACATGTTCGCTATCATGCTGGACTCCAACTGGGGCTCTCGGGGCCCAGATCCAGTGTGATTCTAAGTCGTGTAGACAGTCTAAAATGATTATTTTTTCACCCCGTATAAATCGATGTCATTTTTGCGTGAAGTTCTCGGGTTTTTCGTCGCTTTCGCCCTCCCGTTTTCTCCTACAGGTTCATGGGCGCCCTCACCTCGCTGCTGGTGCTCGCCTCCCTCTTGGCCTCCATAGAGGAGAACCTGCCCAAGACCTCCTACTTCAAGAAGATCGACGTCTGGTTCATGAGCTACATCATTTTCATTTTTGTCATCATCGTCTTCCACATATGCGTGGACTTCTGTGCAGGTAAACTTGAGAATTGCAACTTGTTAACTGAGTCTTACGGTAATCTTACCACTTTTTTTGCTCCCATCTCTCAAACACAAGGTCATTGCGAAGAGGTACTCGAGAACTCCGACACTCACATTATGGCCCGGACGAGCAAGGTTGGGGCCACGTACCTCAACAACTGGGGCAAGATCATCTTTCCCATCGTCCTCATCGTGTTTACCACGCTCTACTTCGTCCTCTCTCTCATTTCAACAAAATGAGGACAAGGCGACTTTTCTCTCCTCAAGACAATAACATTGATCGTGTTCCTATTATAATCTTACTTACACTAATATTAGCCTAGTAACATCGGAGGACTCAACCGGAAGATTTCAAGCAAAACCTTGTCCTGGTCGATCTGTGTTACTTTGTTCTTTCACTCAGTGATCTCTACCAGGCTGGGTTTTTCTTTTTAGTCAAAGCATAAAAATATCTCAGTGTTCACCAGGAAAGTAAAGGGCGTACTAATGGCATTCGTCCTACCGACAGGGGAGGTGGCGAAGTAGAAGATCATCCTGGGAGGCGTTTGTCTCCCCGTTTGGCACCAATCTTTGCCCAAGTTGACCTTTGGCTGAAGGAGAAGCTTGTCAACAATCTCAGGGAGAACCTTGATTCTAGAGGGGGGGAAACTGCTCTAGAGGACATTGAACCGAAGTCTTGCACTCTTCCATCTCACCTGGTGGCCTCCAGGGCCTTGAACAGGTGGACGTAGGACGTGTCCAAGGTGTGGTTGGGACTATACACGACGAGGATGTGACACACGTGGAACATGAACAGGAGCAGCTTGGACGCTACGAGGGAACTCGTGGCCAGCATCCATTGAAAGCCCTGAGACGAAAAAGCAGGATCATAACTGTCCAATAGTCCATCTCGTCCGGGTCTACCTTTTCCTGTATTTCCTTCTTGGCTTCCCTGCACTCCCGGAGCAGCGACCCAGGGTCGAATCCCCTGCTCAGATTCAGGTACACAGTTCTGCTTGGACGGTCATAGTAACCTTGGATGTAGGGCTGAAAAGTCACAAATTTAGGACATTTTTAACTGGATACTAAACTCCGCTAGAAAAGGGCGCTACAAGTCTGTAGGTATCGGAAGTTTAGATGAGAGCGGGAGAAATATTTATGAACGTGAAGTGTCACTTTCACTTGGTACATTTATGAAAGCTGAAAGGGCAAAAAATGAAATATTTGGTAGGAAAAAAGATGCCCAAAATGCAAATTTAATGCAAATTTTGTAGCTAAAATTACAGGAATCTTCGCCGAAAATTCTCAGATCCAAGGATTTGCCTCTCTTCTGGGCTTGTATTATTTCTCGACCAGGACAAAGACGACTACATTACCATTTTTAGTTGCGGTTGACGATGGTTCCAGCACCGGTGAAGTTTTGCACTCCCTCAAATGTCTCTACAAATCTCTTCAGTCAAATGCCACCCAGTAGGTTTTTTTACCTCGTGCGTTTCATCTTGATCGTCTTGGGACAGCCTGAACACATCCTGCTGGAGCACTTGGTCCAGCAGACCCTCCTTGGTCCTCCACCCCGAGGGGACCCCTTGGGGATCGAACCTGCTCTTGCCAAAGATCCCCACTACGAGGATTCCTTCGTTAGCATCGTCGGAGCAGACGTCAGACAGGAACGAGCTGGAGAACAAGGGTTCATCATTTCAGAACATTGGGCTCACCCGATCTTGTCTACCACCTCTGCTCCACTGCTGTCTTGTCGTGGGGCCAGCGGAAGGCGCCTTTCGGGGGGAACCCGACACCCACCCCACGACCCTTCGAGGCCGTAGAATCTGCTGACACGATCTTCACACCCTGGTCGTCAGGACGGGGCCCGGGAGGAGTCTTGAACGACGAGCCTTCCATCATGTCATGACACCGGAGAAGGACGGTTTGTTTTGATTCAGCTGACAAGGACAGCTGCGGAAGAAAAAGGTTCAAAGTCACCAAATCTACACATAAGCTTATTTTGCGTTGGCGGCTTGGGGGAGGAATGTCTTTTGGCAGAATACCACACAACGGCAGATTTATTACCCCCTTTTGGGGCCGCTGTAGGGGACGAGAAATACGAAGAAAAGCTCGAATCAGCTTATGGCAAAACAATTGGCCCTCGCCTCAGTCTCATTGACGGAGAACTCCTCGTCTCACCCACCAGACAAAGACAATGTCAACGAAAGTCTTCCTGCAGACCCTGACCCTGGCTGTCCACCTCCGAGTTGTGTACGCAATCCTCCGAGCCGTCTGCGTCGTCCCCTGAGCACTCTTTCAACAATTAGTGTCATCTAGCTTCCAAGTTTTGTAACATTTCATATACAGACATGAGCACAGGGTGGTGGTGGTACAGAATGCTCATTTTTTAGGGGGGCTTACAGCTTTCCCTGTCCACTGCACTGAGATGTTTATTACACAAAAGTGTCATATTTTTTAAAAGGAGGAAGTTCTCTGGGGTCCACCTTTCAATATCACTAATATTTAAAAAGTTTTTAAAAAGTTTTATAACATAATTAAATGGGGTGGCAACTCTGATGCCAAAATGTAAATATTGCTCTATGTGAGGCCCGTCAGGGAAGCAAAGTTAAATCTAGTGATATCTTACTGATTGTGTAGGGACACTGTACTTCAGCGAAACGCAGGCTCTACTAGCGCAGCCCTACCGGCCCCGCTACTATTTCTAGAATGCTATCACAGCCATTGACGAGTTCGTTTGTAGTATGTTCTATGTATTGTCCACAGGTGAGTGGCAGGATGCTCTGCCAGGGCGGGGTCGGAACAACTTCCCATGAGAGACCACCTGGGCTCCCATGACAAGCCGCATGTTACGGTAAATTGTGTTGTGTGTTGCACCCTGTTTGGGAGCTGGTGGTGGTGGAGGAGTGCCTGTTTGGTCACTCATCTAAGACCTTTTAAAGCATGCGGCCTTCACCTTAACGTAGATTGTGACTGTAGATACATGGACACCACAGCACAGTATAGGGTACCGATGTATTGTTAGGACATACCCGCCACTAGGCATGATGTAGGGAACGCGGACCTCGCATTGAAAGACATATCGAAATGTTTCTTAATTGATCTTTTAATGATGCCTACATGGGCAAGTAATGTATGTACCTTCTAAAAAAGAAGGCTTGGGCCGACAGTGCAATCGTTGATCCTTTTGAACCTGGGCCTGAAGCCGCTGGTCTACAGCCACCGCTGTAAGACCTAAGACAGAAAAGGAAAAGTATACGTCTTCCAATGTTCCCTACGCCTCGAGGTTGGTCTTCCACCAGTAGCACCTAACGCTACCACTTCCACCTCTCGGCTTGAACGTGAAAGTGGCCTCTGCCAGAAAGAATGGTCACTGGGATCTCCTTCTGGTACCTTGACGATCTTGTCTCTATACAGCTGGGACTCACCCTCAGCCTAGGCGATGGAGAGCTGTGAGACAGACGTCTCGTCCATGTCCAACCCTGCCCAATCCATACCCATCATTCCAAAGACTGTTCATACTCGCGATACGTGAATCATCTATTGTCCGAATTGCTTTCCATTTCTCCGACCCGGATGTAATCGCTAATAAGGCAAAGTTGTGACCGTTTCTCTGTACAATTGAGTTTGTGCTAGCGTCGTAAGAGATAGTGAACTGCTGAATAAACGGGAAGTGTGAGGTCAAGGTCTCAAAACCTCCGACCACTTAGGCGACAATGTCGCCAAGTAATGGTGGTGCCCCCTATTGGTCAACACCCGCCACACAAGATGACTCTACGCGGGCCCCGTCAGAAGACATCAGATTAACATCCAGAAGATTATCGCCTGATGTCTCGCACCCTCAAATGGGAGGAGCCCTCGATGCAGATGCATCCATCACCGGCACGCACACGATCCCACGAGAAAGGCGCACCAATGAAGATCCGTGCACCGGGACCAGCACCACTATAAAAGGCGGAGCAGCCAAGATTACTTTGCTCGTTCCTACCCCTTGTCCCTTTCTTGTTTATCCTTAATTTCACTGTATAATTGTAACTTTGAAACTGATAGAATAGAGAGGATGACTTCCATCTTCTAAGTCCAGACTGTGTCGTTTATTTCCCCCGGACCCCGCCATCGGAGGCGAAGGGGGGTTTCCATCGGAAGGGCCGACGGTTACTTGTTCATAGTAAAGGTCTGGCAAGGAAGTATCTTGCATGCTCACACCCACCCTGTGTGTCGCGAAGCGCAACAGAACTTGTCTACCAAGGGTTGGCAGTGGATCCATGTAGGGCAATTTACTTGTTGTCTGGGATGACACCAAGGTGATAGCTACTCATTGACCTGGGCCTGCTACAGCGCCTATCCATGTCATGAAATAACTTCTCTATCTCCGTTCAATATTTGAGTTCGCGTTTTACCCGGTTTACCTCGGCTACATGTAGGAATCTCGCACTACATTAGTGGGTCTCTGGTATCCGACTATGCTGTTAAGCGATAACCACAGATGTGAGTTTGACCTAGAACCCTACTGAATATTTAAGTTAATAATAATGATATAATAATAAAGAATAACAAGTCTTCACCCATGGCGCGAGTCACCAGACTCTGCGCCCCCTGGTGGAAAGTGTCCAGAAAATGCAGTAGACTGACGCATCAAAATGAAACCATTACCCGCTCCTGGGATCCAGCAGTGTTACTAGCCACGTGCCTTCTCC
>JAAUXU010003945.1_pt1 | contig 16778 bp, 15 predicted proteins | sample 7278151 | NCBI WGS metagenome assembly JAAUXU01 (sample SAMN14350113, study PRJNA611818) | marine sediment metagenome | isolation source: surface marine sediment (1.8m) | place: French Polynesia: Moorea | collected 2018-08 | reverse complement strand
GGAGGAAGTGAGGCGAGAGGGCGGGTCAGGAGGGGGGCGAAGGGGCGGGGGGCGACGACGGAGGAGAGAAAGAGACACAATTGAGGAGGGGGAGGAAGTCCGGAAGGGGGAAAGGAACTTTCTTGACGCCGGGCCAAAAATCCAAGCCCTCATACCGTGATACAGTACGGAGTTCTCTGGGGGGGCGCCTAAAGGGTAATGGTGGTGGCGGCGGCGAGGCGATTAACTTGTGCGCCGAAAAATGCTAAGAAAGGATATCTTGAAAAGGAAAGACGAATAGTGGCTTCGGCAGATAGTGACACGAAGGTGGGAAGAGCAAAAAGCTGCTTTCTTTTTTAGCTTTGGCAGCATTGACGGAGCATTTGCGCGGGGGGAAGAAAACTAAGACGGAGAAAAAGTCCAGATGAAGCTCCGCTAGTGCTAAAAACGAAAGCAGGGCACGACGACATAGGCAGTATGGACATTTGGGAGGGCAATTACTCAGCAGAGGCACGGGTAGCAAACATGGAAGGCGTAGTGGGACTGCCTCTCATTTTTCAAGGCAGGAGGCGGTCAGATTTTCTCCCCATATCGCCCCCGCCTCTTCCTCCCGTCTTCCGCGGTCATATTTATCTTGAGGCGAGATCTCAAATTTGCTTTCTGCCGGCCACCGATCGTTTGGGTCTTTGAGAGGCAAAGGGAGGAGGATGTCCTGCGCCCGATCCGCCTCTTTTTCTATTTTTTCTCCTCTTTTTCCACCCAAGCGATCCCCGTGCAAAAGAAACCCACCCCACCCCCGTTTTCATCCTCACTTAGCCTTCGATTCCTCCTCCTCCTTTTTTGCAGCCGATGTTTTTTGCGGAGCACACACGCTCGATTTTGCAAAACATACAGGAAAAGGGGGGAAAAGGCAGGGCCCCGGCGATAGCATTGCTCGGGTGTCGGGATTACGAGTTGGAAGAGCTGGCGCTTTTTATCTACTGTACTGTATATCGCAGGACGGACGGAATGGATAGTTGAGATGCGACGGGAGCAACAACAACAGCAACGTGACCATCTCCTCTCTCCGAAGCTGTCGCATTTTTTGTGACCGCTTCTCGCTCCGAGGGGCCCGTAATGGGCGGCCCCCGTCCTGTTCATCCAGGCCCAACGTCAAAGTATAGAACAAAGGGATAAGATATTCTGGCTTGCCACTCCCGAGCAGGATTCACGCCGATGCCCAAACTGCTGCAAGTCCTGTGTCTTTTCCCCTAAAGCGCGGCGACCCAAGAGAAGCTTGATCGCAGTCCCTCCCTGTGTCCCTAGCATCGCAGCTCCAGGAATCTACCGCCCCTTTCTACTGAATAGCGTCTTGGGCCATCGGTGCGTCCCCCCTCCAAAATCGGCCCATCCTTTTGGGCGGGCGGTCAGTCACTCCTGTGCACCTCCTCCCCGCGCTCGCTACACATCCTCATACACCACACTTCGCCTCTTTGAAGTCCAGACGGGAGAGAAAGCACCGCGGGACGACAGTTCTCGGGTAAGAGCTAGAAGAAGACTTTGCCCGGTCGTTCGGGAGGGGGAGGCTTGCTAGCGGCCCAACTTGGGGCTCGGTCGACAGTTGGGAACCTAGGCGCGAAAGCGAAGCGTTGGGGGGGCTAAAACGCGGAAACCCAACCCCACTCAACAAGACAAAGAAGAGCTAAGCCTACAGTAGGTGCGCCACTTGACTTGACCGTTTCGCGCGTTTGCTTTGATTGGTAAGTACACTTTTTTCAGTACAGTACATAAGCACGGAAGTGTAAAAGCAAGACTTTTTTTGCCTTTTCGGAACGCGTAAATGAGACAAAAGGCTGAAAGATAACGGGAAGCGTTTCGCAAACGGAGCGTTCTTGGTCGGCCGCTGAAAGATGCCTTTGTCCCGGCATAAAAGGCAAAAAAAGTCGGGCGCCTCAGAGGGAGGAAATGTGCATCTCCTCTTCGACTTTGACTTCTCTGCGTCGCGTTTGCGGCTCAATTTTCGCCCTTAGCTTTCCCTTTTCTCCTTCTTTGACAGAAGGAAAGAAAAGACATGGTGCATCTTCTCGGATTGCTAGTGCAGCCTGACGATTAAGCTATAGAAGCAATTACCAGCAACCTCCCACCCGTCACTCGATTATCATAACATTCATTGTTTTCTTGTACTCACATATTCTTTCTCTTTCAGATTGGAGAAGAAGAGAGAGGATAATCGACAGTCAAGATGCCGAAGGAGATCGTGAACATCACCCTGCAGAGGTCCGCCAAGAACGAGAAGTGGGGCTTCGTCATGATCGGCGGAAAGGACCAGGCGCTCACCGTCAAGGTCGGAAAGGTGAGATCGGTCGGGAAAAAACGGAAAACTCGAAATGACGAATAGAAGATCTGGAAAAGAGATAAAGCTTTTTCTCTGGGAATGTGGGATCGCGCCGTGTGCAAGATTTCGTATCTTCTTTTCTTTCAGGTGAGGCCGTACAGCCCCGCCGACCGCGCCGGCCTCAAGAGCCTTGACTTCATCTGGACCATCAACGGCAAGGAGGTCTTCGAGATGTCGCACAAGCAGTGCGAGGACCTCGTCCGGTCGTCGGGAAACACTCTGGAGTTGTCCACAGAAAGGTCTGGGATGTTGAGGGGAAATATTTCAAGATATGTTAGCATTAACGTTTTTGTTTGAAGAAAAAACTTGCAGTTTACCAAGTTTTTTAATGTCTTAGGTCTTTTGTTGGTATGTTTGCAATATTTCTGACGTTACGCTTTATTTTGACTGCGCAGGGGAGACCACATCGTTCCCAACTTTGAGGAGATCTGGCCTAGCAAGAAGAAGCAAGAGGAGAAGGACAGGAGGAGGGACGCAAACTTCAACTACTATCTCGACGCCATGAAGAACGGGCCCGAACTGCCTGGTGAGATCAGTATTTCCTACTGCAATAATGGAATATTTTTCTTTCTTTGATTCTGCTCCCATTCATATGTACATATACGTACGTATCAATTAGAAAAAAAGAAATATCATAGGAGAGATCTTTGTCGCCGGTACGGACGCACATTTATGCTTCTTTGTACGTCTCTGTAGGCCACCTGCCTATCCCGTCTAACTTCACCACCGTGGGCAAGCCGCAGATCTTCGTCAACCAGTACGACTCGCCCATCGAGGTCTACTCCGAGGCAAGTCTTTCTTGGATTGCATATCACAACGAAGTCATTTTCTTGTTTCTTCGTATGCAGGAGACGATCGAGGAGATGAAGGAGGAGCGCCTGACGGCCACCAACCCAGAGTACGCCGAGAGGGCTGCCATGAAGAAGAAGGATCAGGGAGGAGGTGACAATATGGGCAAAACAATTGCTGCTTGCATCAAAGATTAAGAAATTATGCTTCTTCTTCATTTTATTCGTAGCTGCAGGAGGCCGCGTGGCGCTTCAGGAGCACCCCTTCGCCAAGATGAACGCCAAGCAGTTCGACTCCAGCAAGTCCAGCGTCATCAGCATGATCGGAGGGGACTCCAGGGGAAAGTAACTTGATTCCTCGACCGTCATTGTAATACCCGGGCAAAGTTGATCTAAGGAAGAAGGAAGAAACGTTGGAAACAAGAACAGGCTCTGTTCAAGGTCTAAAAAACTTATTGATGACAAGTTCCAAGGTTTGGTTCTTCTTCCAAAGGATTCCCGAAATAACTATGATGAAATTGTGAGAAAAAGGGAGCAATGATACATAAATGTCATACTAAAAAAATATGGCACCCAAAGGAGAGGTCACAGAGGCAAAGGAAAAAAGTAATGTCATTTGATCTACACTGTTCTCTTTATTTTAGCAATCATACTTTTAAAAAAAGATAGTTTCAAGAAGAAGAAGAAAAGAAGAAAAAAGAAAAGGCTCTTCTGGCAAAAAGGCATATAACAAGAATTTTTTTCATGTTTCATCTCATACTGCAGCAAACTCCTAAGATTTACTTCGCAAACATCCCATACATGCACAAAAAAGAGAACCATAAAGATTGGCATTAGGGCTGAAACGACATGTCAATAAAGTCGAACCTGATGTAAAATTCATAATTGTTGCAACGCCTTTCATTCTCCAGTTAGTTATGATGACTTATGCGGTCTTCCCCAATATGAAATCCTCCTCCTCATTGTCCGAGTTTCCACAGGCCTCGTCGTCGCAACAGGCCAGTTTGCTACGGGAAAATTATTTCAGCACTATTTTCGGAAGTAACGACACGGCATAATGATTGTGTACTTGTATTCTCCTTTCTCCCTCGACGAATGATTATGCGTTTTCAAGCTGCAGCAGAAGTAGACCAGCGCGCCGGTGGCGACGGGGGACAAGGCGGCGGCGCCAATGTGGAGGACGAAGAGGAGGATCAGGACCATCCTCTGCTCGTGACTGTCCTGAACCTGCCAGCCGGCGTCGCCACCAAAGGGAGGGTACAGGATTGAGCCTACCTGGACAAACCAGGTGCCTGCAGAAAGAAAAGTACAAAAATAGAAATGTTGTCGGGTAGCGAAAATTCGTCATTGAAATGTTCGTTGGAAAAACAACCGACTTAATATTAGAACAGCGCAGAAACAACAGCAACAATAGAAAAGTACCTTGTAGAATGAAGCAGCAGCAGCGAATAACGCCCAGGATGACTTCGTAGGGAAATGCCACTTCCAGCGCCATGCAGACCGCTCCTGCCAAGACCGCGTAAAGAAGGAAGGTGTGCACCTGCACGTCCAGTGGCGACCTGCCGTGCAGGTGCCACGCGAACAGGAGCCCCTCCACCGCCAGCGCCAGCGCCATCAGCAGCGAGTCCGCGTAGCGGAGCGACGAGAACCGCCCGCCTCCGTCCTCCTCCCCTCGGCAGTGACGAGTGATCAGGCTGGCCGCCCCTGCGGCGCAGAAGAAGGCGTACATGGAGACGTGGTGCAAGTTGTGCAATCCCACCATCCCCTGGAAATTGAAGTTACCATATTACTAAGAAAACTTTCGCTTTGCTCCTTGCCACCTTCGGCTTGTATCCCGTGATAATTTCCATGGCCATCCCGGTGAGGGAGAGCAGGCAGGCGGCGGCGGCCGGCAGCGGGCGGCCGGCGGTGAGGTAAAAGGCGCGGTTGGAGAACCTCTTCGACCGCTCGTGAACGCGAATTCCCGACTTGGAGCTTCGCGAATTCGGCAATTCGTACCTGAAAATTTAATAATTGAGTATATTCCAAATTCTTGCTAGGTGACCCTGCTTGTGTACGAGAAGTAATTTTGGAACAGGTGCACGAGATGCCACGCTCCGAAGAAGATGAAGAAAGAGCCGGGGGCAAAGTGCCCGAGAAAGGAGCCCATGTCGATTGTTGCAAGCAGGGCGCTATCTCGAACTGCGCGAGTGCACGTACGCATACGTATGCGCAAGACCACTGACTGCATGCACGCCACTATATGACAGCGGGAATCGAGAAAGGTGGTTTCAAAGGGCCAAGCGAGAGCAGACGTGTGCTCAAGGAAACTAAAAAATACTCTATAATTAAGCATGCGGCGGTAGTAATTTTACAATAAGGAATTAAAAAATATCCAACATTTTAATCAGATGTTGTAGAACATATTTTGACAACCTTCAAATATAACTAGAAGGGGGTAATGTGTGGATCTCCTGGTGCCCTGTAGACTCAAACGTCTTTCCCTAAGCTCCCCATGTGTGCTTTCTGAAGGAGAGCTAAATGAAGGCCGTCACGGGCAAGTCTATTTCAGGTTTTTCAATTTAAAAATGTGACTTTCTCCATTCCTCGTACGGAGAGTGAGAGCCCTCTCTGCTGGATTCACCTTGACAAGTGCAAAATGGTTGGTCCAGGACAGGTCATGCTTTTGAAAACTCAATTTCCCTGACATCTGCTTCATTGCATGTTAACAGTTTGAGAATGTTTTTTTAGAAAGTGCTTGCCGCTGCAAATGCCCTAAAGTTTGTTGTTTGATAAATTATGCAACATTGTAGGAACTACATTTCCCTTAATCGGTACCTCCATTAAAAGGCACGCTTCGCTCGTTTGTCAGAACTACGCTCTTGTCCCCAAGCTTATTCTAATTTACTCGTGTACGTACAAGCAGGCAATAAAGGATGGGTGCACAGCGGGTACTCTAATTTGGTGGTCGCAGCAGGAAAAATCGAAAGAAGCGCACGTCGCTTTCTGTCCAGCTAGCTTTCTTAGCCCAATCTTATGTATCCGGCGCCCGGTTGACCAAGAAAAATAATGGAGCTCCCCTCGATGATTTGTCGCGCGGCGTTTTTGTAGCCGCAAGTCATCAAGAAAACTTGCAAAACCCAAAATACTGTTATATTATCCGTAGCCAGACTTCGAAACTTAAATAATTACGTAGTTGCGCACGTGTCAATTTGTTGCTTAGGAATAGGATGGGTAAATTGGCACCGTGCTTGACGGAAGCGAGATGCTCAAAAGCTTGTGCTATTCTACGTCTCTTAGCAGATGTGCTAATTAGCAAGCCGGTGCTCCAGCAGCTGCTTCTGACGTGCGCACACGACACCTTCGGTATATTCTCCATGTTCGTCACTAGTGTACGTACAGGAGTGCAGAGGGAAAGGGGAAATTGGCCGGCTGCATCTGCTCCCCTCTTCTCTTTCCCTCCGACGGAAAAAGGGGGAAAGCGTGCCCGAAACTGCCCTACAAACGAAAATTTCACCTAGATTCAAAGAGTTATTTTTAGATTGAGAAAAGAATCCTGAGCGGATTTTTTTTGCCGCCCACTTTGGTTTTTAGCGGCAAAAGAAACGGTTTCTTTCCCCGCCTCCTCCTTTCCTCATTCCTCCGCGGAAAGAGTCAGGTAGAACTTTGGAAGGGGCAAAGACGGGGGGGGGAGGGTAGATGACTTGAGATTTGGCGGAAAGAAGCGAACGGCCACATTCCTTACCCAAACCAACGGAAGAAGAGGCGAGAGACTAAAAGGCTAAAAACGGTTAAAAAGATGAGAGTTAAGCCGACGCCGACGGCGAGAGGGGTTGGGGCAAAGGATCGCCCTGCCAGTGCAACACACAGACTAAGAGGGGGGAAAGATTTTTACTGTGCCTTGACTCCATGAGTAGGGTAAGGGGGTTGGGGTGCAGGCAGGGCAGAGCCATCATAATTTTTCTTGGCGGCAAAGAGAAAGAGATGGGAAAACTAAATTCTTCCCCGCACCAACTCCATCCTTAATTTTCATCTCCTTTCGGGACTGGAATAATTATAGCAAACAAATTCTGCTAGCAAAATATACCTCGGATATTTATTCCAGTTGGCGTGGAAAAAATAAGCTGTGGACTTCAGGAGAGCCGAGCGATATGATAATCGCTGAATGAAAGTTTTCCGCCAAAATAAATGTTAATCCTTTTGAGCGGAGGGGATCGAGAGAAAAAGGCAAGCTCTCCAGCCTGCAAACGGAGGGCGGGCGGCAAAAAGCAAGTCAAACAACCCCCTCCCTTGTCTTTTTCTCGCACCCCCCTCGCGATTATCGCCATTCTTTTCTCTCTCTTTTTTCTCCTCCCTCCTCCGCGCCCATTTTCAGCAGCCAGCGAACGGAGGCAACGAACGGTCCTCCCTCCCTCCCTATGCTGCAATGGAATATGGCAAAGGCGGGGAAAGAGACGTGTCTGTACGTTTCCTACCCCTCCTGCATTATCCACCCCTCTTCCTCCTTTTCAGTTTTAGCGGCCGCCGCCGCATTCATCCGGGGGAGCTCTCCCTCCCTCCCTCCTCTTCCTCCTTCCCCGGTCTCTCTCTCCCTACCTCGATCCGTCCGCCAAGTGCTTTCCCGCCCATAGGCGGACGTGCACCTATGTAGTAGTATCTCCCCTATAGCACCCACATATAAAAGTCAAGAGATGTGCAACTACCTCCCCTATTAGCACCCCCCATCGAAATGCCGCATGTCAGTGTGGGGAGCTAAGGAATGGGAAATTATGCCGCCCAAGTTTGCCCTCCTAGGCTTGAGTGCTGGGTGCTAGAGGGCGAGGGAGGCCGCGCGAAATTTGACAGGAGCTCTCCCCCCTCTCCAGATCAGCTGACTTTTTGGGCGCCAGAGCCCTAGAACCGGGTCCCCCAACAGTCCGCCCCAGCCGGTCTTCCCATTCCCCTTCCTTCTTTCCCTTTCTGGTTGTTCTGGTGTTGCCGGTTTTTTCTCCGTCCGCCGGCCGGCCGACGGGGAAGGCGGCGGGCGGGCAACGCTTGCGGCGACCGCCCGCCCCATCTCAGGTTTCAAGTCCATTGCACCTCTCCACTGCCCGGATCACACATCAGTAGATGAGAATTTTCTTCAAAAGAATTGTTTTTCATCATTTTCTCTTTTTGAATATGAAGATTGTTCATATGATAAGGAATTTGGGCAGAAATAACCCTTATATAGTGGCAACCAGGTCCCGGGCGGAGGAGGAAAATGGGAGGGAAAACTCAGAGGGGGGTTGAACGGCCAGCTGAGCAGGGGGAGTTTCCCTCCCTCCCCCATTGCTGCGGCGAACGAACGGACTTTGGGCAAGCGGACTCCGTGGGAGAGATGGGGGTCACTCTCCTCCACCCCAAAATATTTTCTTCTTGGGACCAGGTTTTACTGCCTCCTCGTCTTCTCCCTCTTCCCAAGCAAAACCCCAAGTCCCAACGTCCCTTCCTTCTCCTTGTGTCTGTGTGGGATAATTGCCTCCGAAATTTTGGCGCCGGGCAAAGCAAGCAAGGGAGGAGGAGGAGGAGGAAGAGATCGATCGATTTGGCGAAATGCGCGGGCGAATCGAGTTTAGTTGCCGCCAACTTCCACTGTGCTGTACGTATCACGCGGGAGGACGGGGGAGGGATTTCGACGCCGTATAGTGGGGGGATGAAAGGAGAGGCTGCATCTGCATGCGTCTCAAATCCGCTATTGAGCAAACACGCTTTGAATACACCGGTGACAGTGGCACGAGCTCTCGCAGCAATAGTTTTTTGGTATAAATTCTTCTCCTTTTGTTGTAGTGGAAGTATTTTAGTTGAAAAATAGTATAACAGAATTAGCTCCCACCGCTATATTTGCGAATTTATTTCGATTCAGTCTACCGTTCAACTATCGCAAAAAGAAAAGTCGCTATCTGATTTCTCCTCCCCCTTCGGCGTCCCCACGCTCCCCTCAGTTTCTTCGACAGTCGATCCCATTTTCACAGAGGGAATTTCTCTTTCCAGGTCCCCACGGACGATCATTCTCAGCTGGCGACGGGCTGACCCAAGAGATCTCTTTACGACGATGGACGGGGACCTTCCGAACCCAGGTGACAGAGGGAGGGTTTCGCGAAAGAAAAGGAAGAGAGAGAGGTGGGGGCACGAAGAGGATCCCTTCTTCTTTTATAGTCCGGTCAGTGACCACTTTATGGTCCGCGCTGCTCCGTTCTGTTCTCTCTCTCTCTTCTTCCCCCTTTTCCTTGGCTGGGGTCATCGACGTCATCGTGGAAGGACAAAAAGGAAGAGAAGAGAAACAATTTGACCCAGATACCAAGATAGACGTTCAAGGATAGCGGCGAGCGGAGAAGGGATAGAGGAGGGAGGGCGACCGGCCAGTTTCGCCCGTCTCTGTTGTCAACCACAGCCATCGTAAATAATCAGAGGGAGGGAAGGAGGATCGGGGGCGGTAGCGCGAAATAGTCATTCCAAGATTGTGGTTGTTCTCTTCCCGCCGCCGCAAAATTCCTTAATATTCGCCTCGCGTCGTCGTAGCACCGGTCAAAGAGGCGGTGGCGGGAAATGAAGAGCGCTATTGTGTCCCCTTGCCGGTCGCGTTGCTCTTGTTAGGGTGGGAGGAATGAACTTGTGGAAAAGATGCAATCTATTTTTGGTGCATCGGGAGGGGAAACAGTTCGTCCATTTCCGCCGCCAAGAATTGAAGGCGGTGTTAGTACGTGATGAAGACGTGGAAAAGGAGGATGTTCCCTCCAACTTCCGATGCTGGGTGCTCCTCCTCTCCTCCCGCATCCGGTGCTGGCGATCTCTCAGCTGTCCCTGCTCCCTCGCCGCTTCTTTCTTCGCCCAGGGAGGTATAGAAAGCACCATTTCGCGCTGGATGGCGGAGGCGGGCTGAGGCGGGGTGTAAGCCCCCCTCGTTGCATATGTGCTGGCGGCTCTCCCTTTCCACTGTTGGAAGGGGGGAAGGGAGCGGAGAGCTCCCCCACCGCCAAAAGCCGGCTGAAAAGGAGGAGGGAGGATAGGAACAAGGAAGAAGGGAGGGATAGCAATGCAAGCAGGCAAAGCAACGACCGCCTCCGCCGCCAGGGATTTCGATCCTTCCTCCTCTCCCTCCTCCAGTTGCTTTGCCCGGCATTGCCGACCGCGGAGGAAGAAAAGAGGGGGGAAGAACCGCCCTCGGGCATTGCTCCGGATGGGGGGCTCAGGGATCGGGAGGGAAAGTAAAAAGGGAGGCAAAGAGGAGGGAGGAAAAAGGAAACTGTTGGGAGTAATGTGGACGGAGAAGGCAGGAGAGCATGTAGTAGTGGCGGGCGAAGGAAGTAACCGACGGAACGGAAAAGGGGGAGGAAAGAGAAGACTAGGGAGCTGGCTGGCAGGCACCGTAGGGAAGGTCCAACTGTCAAGTTATCCGCCCGAATTTAGCCCCGGCCGGCAACGGTTGGGAACTTGAGGCAAAGCATGGTGCACAAAGTGCACATGGGCTGTTGAGTGCAGAATTGCTACTAAACTCGGCAAGAGATCCATCGAAGGAATGTTGTTGTTGAGGAGGGAAGAGAGGCGGCGGCGAAAGATGAGAAAGATGCAAACATGCGGGCAGCCCCACCAAGGGCCGTTTGCAGCCCAAGAGAAGTTGATATGACTGACTGACCCAGAATCCTCCGGCCACTCTCCTTGCTTTGCATTCGTCAACCAGCACTTACTGTATGTTTGCGGCGCCGTCGCCGCGAGAATGTATCAAAAACTGTGTCAACGAAAATGAATGGGGGAGAGGTGGTCGTCGCGCCACTTTTTATTGTGTGCGGCAATTATCTGTATCGCTAGCGAAGAAGGACGAGGGGGATTACTTTTGCCCCGTCCCGCGCAAAAAAACTCTTGTTGTCTCCAAGCCCCCCCCTCCTTAAGAACCCTCGCCCATAAACTAATAAGTGCTCCTATCTTCCGCCGGGAAAAACAAGGAGACCGGGCGGGGGTGATGCCGCCACCCGCCTTGCCGCGGTACTAGCACCACGTACGTGTGCAGTAACTATACACAAAAGAAGAGCAATGTTAGTCTTTCCACCCGCCCAAAACTGTAGTGTATGTGCAAGGGACGTGAGTACAGCACGGAGTTATCGTCCTCGGCCCAACTGCCCTCCTCCTCCTTCCCCACGGAATCCCTTGTCCCCGGGCGGGATCGCTGCTGCTCGGGAATGGAGTTGGAGGGAGTTGGACTGAATGGAAGCCCGGGTTCTTTCCCCCCTTGGTGGGATAGGGGGGAGCTGAGTGCGGGCGGCGCCCATCTCCCTCCTCCTTCCTTCTGTTGTTCCCTTTTGCCGCCTTCCCTTCTCTTCGCGGGCAACATCGTCATGACAGGAGAGGGAGGAAACTGGATGGAGGAGCGACAGTCAGAGACGCCGGGGAGGCCGCACGGGAAAGACGTGCACGAGTAAAATAATATAAAGTGAACCCCCATTTGGCAAAAATATACAGACAAGATTACCTCCCAAGCTTCCAAGCTCCGGTCTTGCCCGGAGGAGGAGGACCGGGGAAGGACGGAGGAGGACGAGGGAGAAAAACCAAGGTAAGAGATTCTCCACCATCGCAACCATTGGAGGTGGAGAGGTTTTGCCGCTTCGCGTCTTACGACATTGTGTGCATCGTGTGCGCCTGAACAACAGCCAAACCAACAAGCGGCGTGGGGGAGAAGGGGGATATTACGTGAACGGGGATGGGGTATTGCCGCATTGGTAATACGGAAACTTTGTAGCTGTTTCATTAAATTCATGGATAAGAATTTAGTACTCTTATAATTTGTGCTGTACAACTACAGCTTCAATGGAACAGTAAGCACCAACATCAAGCTTTATTTGGCATAAGCAAGACAACTTACGTTTTTACTGCTTAAGTTTTTAGCTCAATTCCTTTTTGAGGTTTTCTTTCTTTGTTAGAAAAGTTTTCATCTCTTGTGGAATAAGTTAGTACTTACATATGTACAACCCAAGCTACTTCCTAGGATATTGTTGTCCAGTTGTGAAGCACATGTGAGGAGGAGCCAAAAATAGCGCCAGGGGAACAGAACATTACAATACGCAGTAAGATGAGGAGGGAAATGCGAATCTGCTTTTGTTTTGTGGGAGAGAAATCGTCGGCGAAGAAACTCTCGTGTTTCCCTGTCTGCTACCGGCGAAACTTTTTCGTGAAGGCGATCACATTTCCCAGTTCCCTTTCCCCTCCCCTCGTTCTCTCCCCAGCAAGAAAATCGCGCTCGCGGGGGAACAAAACGCAAGAACGAGAGAACAACTTGCGGGAAAACAAACGACGAAGTTATTTTTGGGAAATTGGATTTGGAAATTGGAAACTCGGGCGAAATTCACCAAGCGAAGTAGCGAAAAGTGAAAAGACATGGCGGCGGGTCTCTGGGTCGGGGACTTCGTTGTGCACCGGGCGTCGGGCTGATCTGCTCTTCGGGTGGGGAACGGAACAAGGGTCACAAGGGTCAAGACAAGGTGAAATCTATAAATAGCCCTTTTTTGACCCCTGTCGCCCCCCTCGTTGCCCTCTGTGCTCCTCTTATAAGTGTTCTTTCCCTCCTTCAACATCATGTTCTTGTTGCAGGTAAGAGACTCCCTTGTCGGCCATGGCCCCCTCCGGTCGTCGTGGCGGCGCCTCCGGGTCTTCCGCCGGGTCCGCCGGGGCCTCCGGGTCGGCGGGTGCCCCAGCCTCTCGTTCGTTCCACGGGAACCGCTCTCTGCCCGCCATCCTGGCCAGGAAGAGGAAGTCGGACTTTGTGAGTATCTCGTACGGTGCTGGTGTCTAAATAATTTTCATTCCTAATGTGAGTGGACCCGCTCTCTACAGGATCGCCTAATTTTCATTCCTAATGTGGCCTTTCCTTGATGTTTTCAGGACTCCTCTTCTCAAGACTCCTGGGTGTCGACCACGTCTTCCCTCAGCAGCTCCGGCTCCTCCGCCGACAGCTTCTGCTGCTCGGCCTCCACGCTGTCCTCCTCGCCCGAGAACGATTCCGCCTTCGCCCCCGACGGCGCCGCCATGTCTGAGAACCAGCCTCCGCCGGCGCACTCCGCCGGAACCTCGTCACAGGAGGCCTCGGTCCTTCACCCGGCGGCCGGTCCCTCCGGGCGGGTGCCCCTGTCTGCCCTGCAGCAGCAGCAGCAACCCAGCGCCAAGGCGTCGTTGTCGGCCTCCAACTCTCGGCGCCAGTCTTCCGTCCTGGCGCCTAAGTCAGCGACGCAGCAGAAGCAGCAGCAGCTCATCAAGGCGCTGCCGAAGCTGAGGATGGACGAAAAGTCCTCGTCTTCAGACTCCCATCCCTCCTCTTCCTCGTCGTCCGGTGTGGTTCCTCCTGCTGCCAAGAAGCTCAAGTTGCGCCAGTCTTGGTCCCAGTTCCGAGAGTTCATCCGCTCCACCTCACTAGGCGGAAATGGGGGCGGCGGACGGGGTGGAGAAGGCGGAGGGGCAGGCGGCAGTGGAGTGGTGAACCCTCGCGGTTGCGGCCCCCTGCCATGTCTGTCCTTCGCCGACCGCCAGGAGATGTGGGACCTCATCTGCAAGAAGGAGTACGGCATGTACCGGCGCAAGACTGGCGCGGAGGTACTGGAGCGACACCCAGCGCTGCAGCCGCGCATGAGAGCCATCCTCATGGACTGGATCATCGAGGTGTGCGAAGTGTACAGGCTGCATAGGGAGACCTTCTACTTGGCCGTGGACTTCATCGACCGGTACCTCACTTCCACCAGGAACGTTCCTAAGAACAGACTGCAATTGATAGGTAAAACATCATCTGTTAAAATATGCCAGATTCTTTTTACTAAGCCTTTCCCCCATGCTATATTTACAGGAGTAACCAGCTTATTTATCGGCGCCAAGATTGAGGAGATTTATCCCCCTAAGCTGCAAGAGTTCGCCTACGTGACCGACGGCGCCTGCTCCGAAGAGGAAATCCTCACAATGGAGCTAGTCATCCTGAAGGAGCTCAACTGGGGACTCTCGCCCATGACTCCCAATGCCTGGATGAAGCTCTACATGCAGGCCAGCACCGTGTCTGAGCTAAACTCGGCTGCCTCGGCCGAGGGCGCTGGGGCAGAGGAAGTGGAGGCGGCAGTGAAGGACGATGCCGGGTTCGTCACGCCAAAGTTCTCCGGACTGCTGTACGCTCGCGTTATGCAGATCCTGGACCTGGCCGTGCTCGACATCCAGTCGCTCTGCTTCCGCTACTCCGTCCTGGCCGCGGCCGCTCTCTCCATCACGCACGGCCGCGACATGGCCACCGCCGTCTCCGGTTACCGGTGGGAGGGCGAGCTCCAGCGCTGCGCCACCTGGCTGGCGCCCTTCGCCGCCACCCTCGACGAGGAGCGCCACAGGCCCAGCATGCGATCGCTGCACAACGTGGCCGCAGAGAACCAGCACAACGTGCAGACCCACTCCGTGGACCTGTCGGCGCTGGACCGGGCGCAGGAGAGGCAGGTGGCCGCGAGCAGGAGCTCGCCCGACCTCAGCTCGAATCCAGTGATCCTCTCCGTGGGTGTTACGCCGCCGGACGCAGAGGGGGACGTGCACTTCAAGAAGGCGCAGCAACAGCAGCAGCTGCCCAACACTCCGTCGACGACGTCCTCTACCTCTTCCTCGTCTCCGGACAGGCCGTCGGTGTTCCTCTCGCCAGAGACGCCGACCAGCGCACCGCACCACCATCACTTCTTGCACCGAGCGGGGAACGCCAGATGAAAGGTCGATCCCCCCTCAAAAATATAACCTGCTCAAGAAGGAAGAACAAGAAGAAAATGCGACTGACAGTCTGATCTCAGAAAGAAGCCAGCGACGACCTGCCACGTGATACTTAAGTCACTCCCACCAAAACGCAATTGTAGTAGTTTTTCGTAATTTTGAAAACGACACAAGTTTAATAGGCTAATTTATGTGTGTCTTCATCACACCCGACCCGGTACCAAGCTCCTCCCATCCCATGCAGTGCGTTCTGGATTGCAAGCCACAAGGCTGGATACAAAGTGGAGAGAGGGACTTGTTGACGAAGGAAACCCAAAGAAGAAAGAAGAGTTATTCATTCCGGCTGAAAAAATTCACTTCCTCAGAGGAAGACGCAATATCAAGTGCAGACATAAGAGTAAACTAGAGATCCTTTCTTTCTTCCCCCAACCCTCTTTTCAACTCCCTCAGACGGACCGATTCGAAGATAAGATGTGTATGGAAACAACTACGCTTATAATGAAATTGTCAACACCCAAGAGTTCAGCGTTTTAGTTAGTCAATTTTATTATTTCCTTCATCTTGTGACCATAAAATCCAGTTTTGTATTCGCCCCCCTAAGACATCGTCACATCCAGTGTTGTGTATTTCGTGCTTTCTGTCCAGAGAAAACAAAATATAAAAGTATAAAAAGACCACATCTGCTTTCTAGCAGTAGTCCTCCAACTCTCCTATCCTAGCAAGCATCCACCGCTCGAACGCGGAGAGGTTCTCGTCTCGCTCTAGCCCGCGTCTGGCGGCCTCGAGAGCGCCGCGAGCCTCTTCCGATTCCTCCGAATTGATCTCCTTCCCTTTGCCATCCGCAATCTTCCTCCTGATGAGCTCCAGCGCTGCCTCGGAGTACTCAAACTGCAACTTGGCCTTGGTCTTGCTGCTGCCCGGGGCCACTTTGTCCAGCGCGGCCAGGTACTCCCTCGCCATCTCCCTCTTCCGCTCCACCTCCTCTCTCGGCCACTCCTCCGGCGTCATCCTCCCGGCCGCGCGGCACATGATGGGGAGCGACCAGCGGGCGATGTCGCACATCACCTCGTGGCGCGGGTGTAGGTAAAGGGAGGCCTCGGAGCGGAGCGAGAGGAAGGCGTTGAGGTCGTACCTACTGGTCTGAGAGATTTCGTCCACCTTGTCTGAAGCAGAATTTTTTATTATTATTTCTTCATTTGAGTATGGCTTTTTCTTACTAACGTATCCGAGAACGAGTTCTTTGACTTTTCCCCCAGGAGTCTGAGCGCCGCATTCATCGCACTTCCAGGGAGAACCATAATCCAAGGGATCGCTGGGTAACAGGTAGCCCTTGCCACCGGCGGCGCCCTCTCCACCTTTTGTTTCCCTGCCCGTTTTGCGCCTTCTCCTCCTCCTTCCCTTCTTCCCGTCTTGGGAAATGCCTCTGGAAAGTGGACAACGAATGGGGGAAATGCCACTGGTCAGACAGACATTCTTGGCATGAACAATTCAACAGAAAAGAAAGGCATAAATGCATTTTCCTTACAAAACAATACCTCTTTTTGTCTGTTCGACACGACTGACACAACACCGCTCCGAGGTAGCTCCCCAACTCGGTGGGGTCCGAGCACCGGCGGCAACAACAGTCAAAGTACCAGTCCTCCCTCAGCAGGGGACGGCGGCGGAGGGTGCACATTAGCGGGCTCACGTACTTTGAGCACACCTTCCCGAAGTGCGTCAAAACGTTGAATATTAAGTTAAAATTTATTTTCTGTTTTGTCACCTGCTCCCCGGCCTTAATGTCCGTGCATGCCACGTAGGTGGCCCTGAATGGCGGCTCCCTCTCGTAGGAGACGGCCACGTTGGCGACGCAGGCGTGGGAGAGGAGGGAGCCTAGGGGAAAGAGGGCGCGGTACCCGGCCATGCCGGGGGTGCAATGGAGCTCGTAGGCG
>JAAUXU010149169.1_pt1 | contig 16782 bp, 16 predicted proteins | sample 7278151 | NCBI WGS metagenome assembly JAAUXU01 (sample SAMN14350113, study PRJNA611818) | marine sediment metagenome | isolation source: surface marine sediment (1.8m) | place: French Polynesia: Moorea | collected 2018-08 | reverse complement strand
CGTGTTGGTTGTGTATCGGACGGAAGGCGCCCAGCAAAACCCAACGAACGTGCGCGGCCCCCTCCCCCCCCCCCCCCCCCCCTCCTGCACGTACGTATGGACTGTGCGTCCGTCCGTCCGTCCGTCGGTGCGCGCGTCCACGCACCGACTGAAGGCGTTGACGGCGTTCTGCGGCGCAGCGAACCGATTGGCTTTTTTCCTCTTCATCCTCTGTCTGCCCCCTCCTCAGTTGGCTCCGGGCTCTCGAAGTTGACGGTCGTGTCTGTGTCAGTTCAGGCGGACGTCGCGCATCACGTTGCAGTTGGTCTCCATCGCCCTGGGAGCAGCCGAGAGTCACGAGCAAGGTCAGAGCAGTCGGACAAGCAGTGTGTTTATATAAAACAATCTAGACGCACTCTTACTCTTAAAAGTATATTACCACTCTTATTACTCTTGCTGACAATAGAAGAAACGCTCTGTGACGCAATTCATTATATACGACGCCCAACGGCAGTTAGATAATATATACGAGCTGTGATGTAGAAGACGTTGTTGCCGCTGAGCTCCGTCGTCACCGAGGACGAGGAGCGGAAGCTGGCGAAGGTCCTGCTACACCTGACTGACGAAGTTGTTCCGGGCCGAGTGCAGCAGGTGTCAAGAGCTCTCGCGCGTGGTTCCGCACACGGACATGAATGGCAAAGTCTCGCTTTTTGTTGTGGCTCCTTAGACAAAAAAAAAATACAGCAAATTCTCTGATAAATGAAGGCATTTTTGATTTTTAAACCAAAATGTGGCAAAGTAAATTGACGCATGGTTCAGACTAAAAAAAAATTTGGCGAATGCTGTTGATCAAGGTTCTTCAGTCAGGAGCAAAATTGAATGGTTTTTTTTTCGTTTGTCTCGCTACTAAATTTTTTTGGGACACTTTTTTTACAGCCAATTGACAAATTGTAAAAATAGAGGGTTTTTCTTTCTTCCTCACAGGGGCCTCTTTTGTGAGCTTTAAAGCCAATTCTTCCTTTCTTGGGCAGATCTTGAATTTTTTGGGCAGTTGAGTCTGGCCCAAAAGAGAAGAATTGGGCGTGGGGGACAAGCAATTGGTGATAAATGAGCCACATTTCTCTCTCTCTCTTCAGTGGGGTCGAAATTGTGGGCAAAAAGGACGAAAAATTGTGTCAGGCTGAGAAAAATTACTAAAAAGAACTAATCCCACATTGCTAAGAAGAACTAATCCGAACGAAGAGGACGTTCAGACTTAGAGAACAGCGGTGGGAACTGAACTCAGGTCCACTTAAAAAGATTAAAGAAACTAAGTGTTTTCCACATAAAAATGTCATCTTGCAAAGTGAGGCTGCTCAAGAGAAAAATAAAAAAAAGGCTGCTTTTGAGGAAGAATTTTGAAAGCCTTTCTGGGAAGTGACGCTCACAGGTTCACATTTTCGATGAAATCCCAAAAAATTGTGTGGAGTCCCCATATAATAAGATAGACCAAAACCACAATAAAATTATGCCAAGCTGCCTGAAGTGACGCAGACAGCTGCCATTGACAGCTGCAGCAACAAACGCCTTTGGCTGCCTCATATTCGTCAGTCAGCGCTTCATCATCACCATGATTGCCGGACTCTGCTTCCTGTGCACCCTGGGCTTCTCCTGCTCCCCCCTGGCGGCCAATGCCTCCCCCCCCTCCCGCAAAAACAAGGGAAATCGCCTCAGGGCGGTCGCTTCCCTTTGCCATTTCCGCTGTTTTGCTGTTCACGTTTCCGCCTCCTCCTCCAGAGGTTGTTCAGGTACTTAATGGACATCACGGAGGATTAAATGTCGGCCGTCAGCTGGACCACAACAGAGAGTTAGTCAGGGGTGTCTATTTTTAAGGGGGGGGGGGAACTTCTCTGGGTGAATTTGTGTTGGGACTATTGTAAGCTGAGCAGTTGGTTGCCTTCCACTGGTCGGCTTTGACCATCGAGGTCACGTCGAGGACGCTCATGGGCTTGCCGGGGCTCTCTGACGCCACCGGGATGGCTATTTGGCAGAAACTCGAGTCGACTGTCAGGATCACTGGGTGCGTGCGGCTAACTTCTGCCTCACCCTGTACTGACAGATCACGTTGTTCTGCAACACCCGGTACCAGCGCAACTTGGCCAATCCCAGCTTTTGGGGGGTGGATCCAGTGTGGTTTGCCATACATTGACGAGTCGTGTGAAAACAAAAACTGCCTTGGGCGGTGTTGGCGGCTGTTCCAGAAGTGCTCCAGACCGCTGAGGAGGATCCATCAAGCCATTTGGAGGAGGAAAGAAGAAAAATAAGGAGATTCGTCGTCCTTTTCACTTAAAATGCAGCAGGGAAAATGACTTTTTTCCCCTCCTACTCCACAACCACTTCAAATTTGGTCTCAGACTCTTCCAGACGTTGCCTGGAGCTGTCAGTGTTGCCAGGCTGATTGAGGGGAGAAATTCACCTGGCTGATAACAAATGATGGGGGTCATCTGAAAGGAGAGCAGCAGCAGCAGCCAATGCTTTGTCTTGCCTCAGCAGTTGCACTTGGCCACACATGGACAGGGTGTCCAAGGCCGGGTCAACAAAGAAATTCTGATGCTGGCACGATTTCCTGAAGGACTCTTTTGAGAAATTGATCGGTGAGCAATGTTGAGGTCTGTTTTTTTCATTCTTTTCTGCCTAAACTCATTCAGACATTTGCATGAGCACCAGAATTTTCGAACAGGTGTGACTCCACCCCAGTAAGGATGCAAAATTCCTCCATCCAGCAATTCCAAAATCAGACACTTGGGGTGAATCAAACCTCTGTGGAAATTCTGGTGCTCGTACAAATGTCTGAATGAGTTTAAGCAGAAAACAATGAAAAAACAGACCTCAACATTGCTCACCGATCAATTTCTCAAACGAGTCTGTGAGGAACTCCTGCAAGCATCAGAATTTTTTTGTTGACCCGGCCTTAAACTAGGCTGAGTTGCTGCAGCTGCCAGGAAGAGTTAATGATTCAAAATTACCAAACCTCCCCCCCCCTCGGGTCCGACCTCACCCTGTCAGGGATTAATGGCTGGGCTGTCCCCAAAACCCTCTTCTCTGTGTGTTCGTGTACATGCCTGCAGTGCACTTGCAGCATCACAGTGTGATCCACAAAGAAGTTCCCGCTTTTTTTGCGACGCACACGACCTGCGCAATGAAGGAGATCTCAGCAATTTGTTTGCCCCAAACGTCTCACTCAGCACCAGATCTTTTCCCTTTTTATTTATGGCTTCTCTTCTCCGTTTTCACCCCCTCCCTTTTCTTTACCTGGACTCATCATGCCACAAAGCGTCCAAACATAAGCACAGGGGGGGTGGAGGACGGACGAGGAGGGCGGGAGGGGGGGAACGCTGTAGCAGACGTCAGCATAACTGCACGCACTGCCATAAATTCCTGGCTGATATTGCAAGAATTGCTATGGCTGAGAAGAATGAGAGAGAATTAACGTCTCTTGACCATCCCAGCAGTATATCTATATTCATAGATATTGCGTACAGGGTGGCTCAGCGGCGAACAGGGTGATTCCGCGCCATGTCTTCATTTTATCGAGCTGCTGAGACGGTGCTGTCGGCAAACGATAGTGGTTGCAGAAGAGAGAGACACCCTGTACGCACCAGGAGTCTGCGCCACGTTCGATGACGACCTGAGACACCCTGTGTGTGCATGCAGCATGAGTGAAATGTTGAGCTGGGCACACTGTGTGCAGAATTGAACTCCGTCGCTGCAGGGCTGAGACACCCTGTTCGTGTGAGGACGTGCAGTAAAACAGGATGCAACTGTCTGCATTTGGGGGAGAAGTGAATTACTGCATTGCAGTGTTAGTCAGACACCCTGTGCGTAGTCAGCAGTGCAGTGTTAGTGAGACACCCTGTGCGCAATCAGCAGTGAGGGGGTAACCGTTTCATGACAAGTGATCATCAGCATAGCTAGAGCATTCGACTTCGTTGGAGCAGACTAGTTGAACTTCAGTCAGTGAGACACCCTGTACGTGCATTGTAGTGGCTTAGGACGGACTCAGTGCGTAACTTTCTCGACTTGGTGCAGATGCAGAAAGTCGTAAGAGGAATGTTTGCCACAATCCACGATTACCCAGAAAAAAAATAGCTCCAGAAATGAGGCAAAAACAAGTCCGAACATGGACGGGAAATGTTTATGACAGGGGGGAGGCCCAAGCAGCTGCAGCAGCTGCTGCAACCCCCAAATTGGGCAAACAGTTTGTGTTGGGCGCCTGCTCATTTTCATGTGGCCGCTCATTTTGCAGGCATGCAAACCAGACAAGATCTTGTCAGTGAGGAGAAACAGATTCACTCAAGAGGAGAAGACCAACAGTCATAGCAGCAATGACAAAGTCACTGTTGAAGTCAGCTGACAACAACAGCTGCAAATAGAGGTTTAAACAAGTTGAACTCTCAGAATGGTAAAAAAAAGCAGAAGGAGAACAAAAATTTTGGCATGAGGCAAAAAAAAATTGGCCTTTGACTTCAGACTTGACAGAGCAATTGCAAAAAGAAAACACCTCTCATGTCTCTCACAAGTAATTGAAGGGTCTGGAGATGTTCGGACTGCCTCAGACTCATTTCTGCACACTTCCGCAAATAATTCTCAATACATTGCGTGATCTTGTGTGCAGAGTTCTTAGAGGACTTTGTGCAAATTTTCTCCACTCTGCATCATTCACGCAATTCTATTTAGGCTAATTTGCACACGTTTCATGCGTCACTTTGTCATTTTCTTGGTTCAGCTTCACGCCATCTCATGCATCATGTATGATCAATGTCAACTCTATTCTGTGCACTTCACAGACAAGTTTATATTAGCTTTTTTGCACAACTTTGTGTTTTCTTTAATAGCTTTCTTCACAGCCGAAGTCACACTATGACAAAGACAAGCGAAGTCGTTGGCCTGATTCTTCCACACTGGGGGGGCCAGGGGAAATATAATTACCCTCAAATTGGTCTGTTGCTCACTGTACTGCAAGAAGACAAATGCGCCTGCACCAAATTGCGCCTGGTTGAGTGCGTCAGGTTTCCCATTTGCTTTGTCACATTCACCATAATAACAAGTGATCTCTGCTTGCCATTCCAGAGCCCCCTTTGCTGACAGCCGCGCATCTATATTATGTCCGACTCCAAAAGCGGATCCAAGAGCGACCTCAACGAGTCCAACATGCCCCTGCTGGACGAGGAGACGGTGAGTGACGGCCTGCGCCACGTGGACTTCCACGCTGTCCTGTGCCAGTTGCACAGCCATTGGGCAACTTTTAAGCTGTCCCTTGACGGAGTTCTGCAACTTTCAGGCCACCCTGTGCTGGCTAGGCCACTTTTTAGCCACCCCGTGCAACTGTTTGACCACCCCATGGCAGCTGTTGTAAACTTTGAAACCACCCACAAATAACCAGCCACCCTGTAGAATTCACGCAACTTTTCTGTTCGTCTAGGAGAAGGCTGGGGAGACTCCTGAGAAGGAGCAGATTGAGCTGACTGGAGAGAAGGACGACTCCAAGGAGCAAGAGAAGAAGGACAAGAAGAAGAAGAAGAAGGAGAAGGAGAAGAAGCCCAAGGGACCAGGATGCATCGAGACCCTGTCGGAGGGGCTGAACTGCAAGGACCGCGACGACAAGGGCATCAACACTGAGATTGATGTGAGCACAAAGTTTTAAGTTGAAAAAGAGGAAAACAAACACAAAGACTCATTTCTCCTCCCCGAGTCAGCAGTTGCAAATCCTCCCTTGCCCATGCACGTGCAACGAGAGCTCCTCAAGGACGTTGCTCAAGCTTTGTTGCATGATCCTCAAGTTCGACAGCTGACAAATCCGGGATTGTGGAGATTTCTTTTCTTTCTCCTTTGGCAGTAGGGGTGGGGCTGAGCAATGGGGCTGCTTCCCCGGGGCGTCTTGGGTCACGGTGACTCTCCGGAGTCACGCCCGTCTTGGGCATCTCCTTTCATCTCGTCTCTCTTCCCGTAGCTCGGCTTCGACGACGTCCTGGCGGAGCCGAACAGCGCGCAGGGCTTCGACGGCGTCTGGCGCCTGGCCTTCATCGTGTTCACGCAGGCCAAGCTCTGGCTGTACCGCCTGCTGTCCGCCGTCATCGCCATCCCGGCGGCCCTGGTCTGGGCGGTCGTCTTCGCTTTCGTCACCGTCGTCTACGTGTGGATCCTCGCGCCGTCCCTCAGGCTCTTCGAATTTGGATTCTATCTCTTCAGAAGGGTGAGTCACGACCATTGTCAGCAGCATAAATAATACTGTGATTATCACGAGGGTGTCGAGTTGTTGCTCCTCGGACACTCAAACGGTGCACTCAAGAGCTCTGTTTTGCACACAAAAGCTCTTTAATGCACACATCATCTCTGTGCTGTGCACGCTACCGTATATAGAGCTCCATATTGTACACAAGAGCTTCATATTGCACACAAGAGCTTCATATTGCACACAGGAGCTCTATACAGCACACAAGAGCTTCATATTGCACACAAGAGCTTCATGTTGCACACAAGAGCTCTATATAGCACACAAGAGCTTCTTATCGCACCCAAGAGCTCTATATTGCACACACAAACTCTACAGGCACTGTGTCACACAAAGAGGGTTCATACTCTATGCAACCCACACAACAACTCCATACTTCACACACATAAGCTCCATGTTACTCAAAACAAGGTCTTTTTTAACTCTCACCACTACACAAAACAAAGATCTATTGATACTCCATGTACACAAGCTGTGTATCACTCGACATCATGACGCACAAGCTCTGCACTCTACGCACACAACAACTCTGTCCTGCACTCTAGGATTGCCCTTTGTGTAGTATTTGTGCAAGATGACGGCCAATTTATGCCTCACCCTGTGCTCTATCTGTTGCCAGGTGTTCGGGGGCTTCATCCGGTGCTGGCTGGAGCCGATCTGCACCTCTCTGGGCGCCATCTTCAGCAAGGTGAGCGTCTCCCAGAGAAGACACATCACTCAAGAAGCCTGAACAACATTGGGACCAGGACAAGACCTCTAAAAGGAAAAAAAAAGCTATTCTGTACAAAAACAATTTTTTTTTACACCTTTGGCTCTCACTTTTCACAAAATTAAGCAAATAACGCGGTGTTTTTCTGATGATCTCTGCCTCTTGCCGTCTTGACTGACATGTGTAACTTATTATCACCATTTTGTATTAGTCCATACTTTAAGCATGTATAGAAAAGACAAAAAATTTGCAGCTGAGTGAATGAGAGTGTGCGATGAAGAAAAAGTAACAGTATAAGCATGTTTTGTAATACGTAATCTCATCATGTTGTGTTCAGACTCTTGTAACAATAAGTGTAATCATGTTATAATATGCCTTGGGGGAAGAATAAAATGCCTCTCATACCTCTGGTCTACCGAATTGCTTTAAAATGCTCAACAGCTGCAGCTGTTGAGCAAATAGCTAAACTGTTCAACAAGTTGATTCCAGTCAGCTGTTTAAGCTGACACAGAAATGATAACAAGAAAAACCATCTGGCAACACCAATAAGAGGATTCAGCACGGGCCTCTGACTTGCAGACTTGTCACACTGGCGTCACATGTTTGACCACGGATTCAGGGTTGCCACCCTGAAGGTCTCCCCACCCCTCCCGTGGAGATTGTCAGACTCCGCCACTCAGGGTTGCCAGACCGGACTCTGGGTTGGGCAGGTCAGGGTTGCCATGACGCTTCTGCACGCAGCTGGTGTTTCAGAAGGGCGCCAAGAGTCAAACACAATAGCACCCATTGTTAAGAGAGACTCCTTCTTGTGGGTGCTGTTGTCCTCCATCATTGCTTCCTCCCTGTTACACCCATTCACTCATTCCCCATACGAGGAAAGAAAAGAAATAATTCATTCTGGAGCAAGAAGAACTTTCTCTTACCTGATTTCTTTTGCTTTGTTCCCCGCACGATCGAATCTCATGCATTTAAATATCTTTGTGATGAGAGATCTTGATTATTTTCTCTATCCATCATCATCTTCAATTGTCTCCTCTCAATATCAACAAAAAAATCCACTTCTTCATTCTTCCACACCACTTCAAATTTCCCAAGGTATTGAGAGAAAAATGCCAAATCTCCTAAAAGTGTTGACATTTAACACTTCTTCCCTCCAATCAGCTCTTTTCCTGTGCGTGTGGGCTTTTTTTTCCTGACACGAAATGTCTAATTTTTGGGTGGGCCAAAGATGCCCTAAAACCAGGATCAATGACTAACTCTCCCCCCCCCCTACTGTTTTGATTGCTCCAACAGCACATTTTTTATCTCCTAGCTGACGACAGCACAAAAGCTCTGCCACAGGTGATGAAGATCACGATAGTCATGTCATCCACCTTAATTGGGAGGCCGTTGAAGCACTGAGTAAGAGTTCCAAAATTCTAGGATCAGTTCAAAAAAAAACCACCTGACTTTTTGGTAAATCTCCAAAAGAATTTTTGTTCAACTTGCCAGAAGAGACTGAGCAGAGATTGAGGCTGCACAAGACTTGTCCGAGTCAGCAGACGAGAAAAGGAAACGTAGATGAAAATAGTGATAACAAGAGTGGAAAGAGATGGATTGAGGCAGAGGGAGACTCAGTCAAAGGAGCACTCGAGGCCAGAACAATTCTCAGTATGATTCCGCCCAATGACTGATTACTGGAGCCCGGATTTTAAGGTGACTTTTTTGTCCAGGCTAGATTTTTAGGTGGCTTCTCCAACCGTTTCAAGCTTTTCTCAGGCGAAAAGTAGCGGCTGAAGAAGAATGAAAATTCCCAGTGCAGTTATAACAGTCGGGTTGATGACAGAGTTGCCAGAGTCGAGGTGTCAGAGCCAGCGAGCAACCCTGCCTCGGCTGCTGCACTGCACTTCGGCACTTTACTTTAGGAAGAAATGTTCAGCCATAAAATGATAAAACTTGGTGAGGAATTGGGCAAACCTTCAGACCCAATGAAACATTAATTTTTCCCTTATAAGGCAAGGCAGTGAAAAAAAAGTAGAAAATCTGTGAGAAAAAAACTTTTTGTCACGAATTTTTTAGTGGAACAAAAGGTCGATCAGTTAAAGAAAGTCTTTTTTTCTACTTTTTTTGGGAGCAGATCAGTGAATGATGGATGATTTGACTTCAAGCTGGACGTCTGACAATGTATTCTACTCGTACAGATTTCCTAGGGCCGTCAGATTTCACAGTTTGCGCTCAAAATGGCTGTACAGTGGACTCCGCCACACCCTGCGACCGGGCCAAACCTGTCACTGTATCCGGAATGAGTGGAGTTGGCGGCAGGCACAGTAAGCTGTGACACCGCCGGTGTATGCCAGCTTTCAACATATGCAGAGTCCACTGTAGTAGCTACAAGCCAACTAATGTGTCACTGTAAGCAAAGCTGTCGCCAATGTTGTCTTCCCATGTTCCACTCAGAATGTATGAAACAGTGGAATCCGAATAATCCGGATATTTCTGACTGGCTTCTTGTGTAGAAAAAAAAGACATATCGTTCAAAGGTGAAATTAAATCTAGATATGCCAGGGATAATCTCAGGCCTGCCAAGCTTGGCTTTTGATGCATCTGTGAAATAGACTCATCTATAAAATGAGATATTTTCTGAGATTTTTGACGGCAGAATTTCGAAGCAGAACAGACATGTGCAAGAAAGTGCAGGGATCTCTTGGCATCCACACAAACCCTTGTGCGTACGCACAAGGGTTTGTAAAATCACCCCTCAAAAAGGTTCATTCCTATGTCTGCTTGATCGGGACTTTTGGTTCAGTGGGATTTCTTTCCGTGCAAAAAAAAATGTGTTTATTCGGATTCCACTGTAGTAGAATAAGGTCTTACTTCATGACCAAATTGAGCAAATTGTCACTGATCTCCAGCAAAACTTTGTTTTTGATCACCCTGTATTTCAGGTAGAGAGAGATTATTCTTCAGTCCCTTTCTATGACTGCTCTTCGGGTCCCAACTGGCAAAGGTTAATAAAAAAGGTGTGTATGACTGAGCAGCAGCAGCAACAACAGCAACAACAACAACAACACGTTGACAAGAAATTGGTGGACATGTTGGCATCTTCACTGACATGACAATCTCTCCTAATCCCAGGCTGTCAGGGCAGGAGAGTCTCTCTTTTCTGTGGCTTCTTCCTTGCCTGAGAGCCAAAAGACATGTGAAAAGCAAGCAACAGCAACAAAAAGTGGCTTCCAAGCCAGACAGAAGCCTCCAATGATGCATAGATGAAGACTTGGGATCAAAAATCACCAGGAAGTCCATTGACAACACCTGTGAAAGCCCCATTGTCGTTGTTTTCGTCGTCCCCTCTCTTTTCCTCTCCGCCGCCAGTGGGTATGAATGACACCCCCGGGCCTCCTCCGCCCTCCCTCCCTCCCCCTTCGTCGTCACGTATGAGCCGAAGGTGAAATGCGACACCGCTCGCTTTGGTGGCGTGGAAAATGTTGCTGTGAGGGACGCTCACAAGTGTCTGTGGACGGAATTTGATTCCACAGCTTCCGGCGCCTATTTTTCTTCTACTTCTTGGCCAGGGTTGCCACAAGAAGTCAACGGGAAAGCGAAATGAGGCAGAAGTGTGAGAGCAGAGTGTACCTCGCCTTCTGTCCGACCTTCTTGGCTCTGGACAACACTGAGAAGGTGATATCGCCTCCAACACCGACAGAGGACACAGGTGCAGCCAGGTAAATTTACATCGACGTCGTCCTGAACCCCAAGGAGCGTATGTGGAATGGCGTCGACGCTGTGTGAGCAGAGACTGGACCTCTCGAAGCAAAGGCAGCAAAGTCGTTAACGAGTTCGCGGACGTCGTGATGACTCTCTGGTACCAGGAGAAGACCGTCCACAACGTCATCAGGAGAATGTCAAGTTGAGGGAGAAACTTGTCATTCTTCTCGATGCAGTCAAACTTGGTGAACCCTGGACGAGTGCGGCAACTCCATGGCAACCCTGGACGTCCCAATACAGAGCAAATATCTCTGACACATTTTCAAGATCGCGCTCGTGTGGGAGTGTCAAAACCTTAAATATTTCCCAAGCCTTTAAACGCTATAAACATTTGACCAGGGCAAAAAGCTGCGAAATCGTGCACATTTTCAGAGTTTTCTCCTGACGAAAACTCCACGATTTATTCGTACTTTCCGCTCAGAAAGTTACAGAGTCGACTGGAGGCATAGAGAACTTTCCACTCGGACTTTCTGAGACAGGCTGAAGGTTGCATAATATTGGCATATTAATAATTTCTTTCCTAATATGAACTACATAGTTCTTAGCTTAAAGTTACAATTCCACTTTCTGAGACACGTAGTTGACACCCCCACCCCACTGAATGCGTCAGTGTTGTACAGCACACTGAAGCCTCTTCTTGACCAGGAGCAGAGAATCCTAGGCCAATGTACTCGACAAATTGCAGCCAAAATATTGGGACATTTTGGCCAAATGCAAAGCATAGGTCATTAAATCACAGCTCCAAATGTGAAATTAAGTGATTTGACTAATTTCAGCATGGCCTCACCATCCTCCGGACCCCCCCGGAGTCCCCTTGATAAAGAGTTCCTGCTCAGTCATGAGTTACCTGTTGCAGTCAACATGAGCCAGCATCGTCTTCTCAAGCGTGCTGAACCATTGTTCCAGCCTGAGCAGCTGCAGCAGCAGCTCCAGCATGCCTACTTTCTTTGGCTGCACCGTGTGAGGCGTGAAGGAGGCCGCAGCTGCAGCGTCACTTCTTCCAGCCTCACACGTTGCACCTGCCACGTATGTACATGTACGCAAGGCATGCTAATTATTGAGGCTGCCTTCCTTCTCTCTCTCTCTGCTGTGCTGCTGAACACATTCAGGCCATTCAACCCAAGCGTTTTCTTCTCCTCCTCCTTGTTCTGCCTCTCCTCCCGCCCCAACCTGGACTCAGGCAGCAGCAGCGGCAGCGGCGGCGGCCACGACGACGACGACAACAACAACAACAGCGGCAGCAGCAGCGGCCGTGGAGGATGCGAATTCGGAGCTAATAAATAATCCCCCCTTCTCTGCAGAAGGCACGCGGACGCTTTAAATAAGAAGAGACCTTTTCCAGCATAAGAGTTGCGCGCACGCGCGCACACGCGCGCACACGCGCTCGGGGGCTTCACGACTTCTTATTCAGCCCTGCATTAAATAGACCGTTTCTAATCTCGTAATGACCAAATTGCTTTTTTTTTCGGGAAGTGGGAGGGTTCATTTTTTCTCTGACCTCATTCAACTGGTCTTCTTCACACTTATTCTAGTTCTTATAGTCTTAATAAAGCACTTCATTCAGCTGTTTTTTTCGAGAAGGGGGGGACGATCAACTGGGGAGGTTCCGGAAAGAAACTTTTTTGAATAATCAGCTGTTTTTTTCTTCCGAGAAGGAGCTTTTTTTGAGCTATCAGCTGATTTTTTTTCTTCCGGGTAGTAGCTTTTTTTGAACTATCAATCAGCCGGTTTTCACTGAGGGAGGAAATGACAATTCTCTTACTTTATTTCTTTCGGAGAGATTTTTTTTTTTCAAAAAAAAAGCAGCTGCCTTCGTTTTTTCGGGAAGTAAAGCTGCTTCAAAAGCTCCATTCAGCTGTTGGTTCTTTGCAGTTCTTTTCTAGAGCAAGGTAAGGTTCCTCCTATGAAGCAGCCACTTTTTATGAGCCACGAGAGGAAAATCGTGTCATTGTTGAACGCGTTCTGGATGCTGCTGTTGGCACCGCGGATGGGATCTTCATCACCGAGTACAATTATCAGCATGCGAGCGGTCGTTTTGCCTGGATGAAAGAATTACTTACAGTGGAAAGGAGAAGAAGAAGAGGAAGAAATTTGCAAGGTCTGGAGAGATCTCCCGAGGTCGATGACCTCGGCCAGACAAAGAGTAAAGCATCGCTGATAAAAGAAAAGTCTTGTTTACCTTACCCGAATCAGTGGGTTGATCTTACAGATCTGGAGCATAATCGCCAGGAAGAGAAAAACAATTGATGGCGCTGTTTTCGGTCAGGCCTACTGCCCCGGAGGCCTATGAGGCCCATTTCCACCAAGCCGACGACCATGGAAAGGACGACGCCGAAGATCAGGGACAAGAAGGGAAAGCCCAGGTTGGAGTGGTCCAGGGCGGACGCCGACACCAGCGAGTCCATGCTCGTCCCGGCAGATTCGCCGCTGACTTTGGACAATCTCCACTTGGCCGCCAGCCTGTCGAACAGTCCCGACTGTTTCATATGAAGAAGGTGGAAGTTCAAAAAGTCCTTGAACTCCGAGTCCTTCTGCAGGGCGATCGCCACGAACCCCGAGTTCTTCTGGGCAAAGTCCTTGACCGCTGTAAGGTCGTGACATTTGGAGTAGGCAGTTTGGTAGTCGAAGATTGCGTATTTGTTTCCTAGTCGGCCAAAGATCTCCAGGGCCTCATCCTGCGAGTTGAACAAAGAGTCCTCCTGGTCCTCGATCTTCTCCTTGTAAACGGTGTGCTCAATCGTGCCTTCGTGGGCGTACCTGAACTTGTCGTGTATTTCCGAGTTCTCCCACACTCCTAGTTTCAAGTCTGTCTTGAGCAAGTCCTCGAAGCTCTCGATACTGAAGTCCTTGGGCAACGAGATCGTTGTGGAGGTGAGCGTGGCCGTGCAGCCGGCAAAGATGAAGAAGGAGTAGATGCAGGCGGTCAAGTAAGCTACCTTCGTAGACCAGACCCGGTTGGGGATGGAGAAGTCCCTCTGGAATACCATGAGCACGACTAACGCGAACGCGCTGACGACGGAGAGGTCTTTGTAGCCGAGCTCGGTGCTAGGGCTGGCGCTGGCTTTGGCGGAGGCGAGTTTGCGGACGCCGGAGAGGACGAGGCTAACGACGAAGGTCACGATGAACAATACGACCCAGGAGGAGGGAACAAAGGTCTCCACGTATCCGTTCAAGTTAACACCTTGTCTGGTCCCAGAAGCCTTGGTCACGAGGGACTCAGTCTCCTTGTACATGTCGAACGTGAAGTCGATGACCGCCTGCCGCTCGGAATTCACATTGACTCCGGCGACGCAGATGTCGATCTCCCGCCGCTCAAGCATCCCCACCAATCCCGTGTGCGCCCCGTCTGCGTCCTTCCCTCCCCACTTTCCGTCAGGGGCCAGCCCGCCGTCCAGGCTGAAGTTGTGACGCCTGGCCAGGGTGTCGATGATGTCCACGAAGAAGCCTTCGACCTCGGGCGTCTCGTTGTCGTCGTCGATAACGTTAAAAAAGGGCATAAACTTGAGATATGCTTCGACGATCACAGCTCCTCCCAAGTTCGTTCTTCGCTCCCACATGGACCAAGGGTGAAATGGAGGACTTTTGGCACCGTCAGAGGGCCAAATGCCAAGTTCATTCATCAGACGCGGGCCGTTCTTCACAGCGTAGACCTCGCCGACGACGAAGTTGCTAGAGTTGCTGCTGCTGTTGCGGTCCTCGCCCTCCATAGGTGAGTACGTGTACAGTCGGCTGTTGAGCTGCAGAGTGAAGTTGTCCAACTTGATGTGGGCCGGGATTAGCATGGCTAGATTTGATGTGGCAGCGTGAACTCGGGCCAGCTGGACTGGATCGACACATTCTGAGCACTCGACGACATAGAGAGGATCTGGTTGCTGTTGTACGGCAAGCTCCGACACCGCCCTGGCATCAATGACCCCTCTCAGCCCGCCTAAGTCTTTGTCGGACAGCACCGACACCTTGTACCGGTGCAATGAGGCGTCGGTCCCCAACTCGCCGATGACCGACAGGCTGGTAGGGGCTTCCTCCCACTTCTGGAAGTACCTGACCAGGTCCAGGAGCAACTCGGTCGTCCCCGTTGACGTCGTGCTGGTACCTCCGGGACTGTCCTTGTGGGCGGCCGGGGCAACTGGGCAGATGCAGAAAAGCATCGCGCTCGAGAACTCCAACCAGAGCCGCATCGCTGAAAAGAGAGAGGGAAAATTTTGCGTCATTTTGGGTCCAAACAGTTTGGCAAAAACTTTTAATGCAAGTCTTGGCATAACTTATGGAACTGGTGATAACTGTGGAGAAAAATATGCAAGGAAAAGAAAGAGATTCTGGAGTGTGTCCATATTTTTTGAACCGTGATGTTTCAAGAGTTGTTGAATAAAACTTTTGTGACTTTTACCTCTGATCTCTATAAAGAAAACTTATTGCTGAGACGACACTCACCAATCAGCTCATAAGGAACTGGCTGACGTACGACAAACGCATGATGTGCATTAAGTCATTCCTTAAATTGGGGTTCCCTCCTTTGATGATACTTGGTAAAATATCTTCCACTGCATCAAGACGGGCTTCACATGATGAAATAAACATAGCATAGTTGTGAAGACTTCAGCCAAAATATTGTAAATTGACGGTTGTTCAACAATCAAACTAAAAAAATCCCCCCAAAATAGGCAACCATTGCAGAAATAAAAACAACACCTTTTTGAACATTGTGAAGTGTCAGTACTTGATGAAATCCTTCTGATGCTTCACCTTTAAGTCCCTTCAAAACTCACTGCTGATGTGATGACCTGATTTTAAAGTGTCTTATCCTGGCAACTCTGCCATGGACCTGGCAGAAGGCACAGGAGGTCAAGGTGCTGGTGGCTGACGCCCACTGGGAGGTCCCAGCCGACTTCTTCTTGTTTGCCAAGATCAAGGCCAGCAAGACTGGCCTTAACCCTGAAGGCAACACGATGACTGGGCCTGGCAACATAACGCCTGTTGCGCCAGATCCAACTCTTTCTGACTTCATGTATAAGTCTAGTCTTATTGACAAGTATTCTTCATAGGTAAAAGTCAAGTGTTTCACATATCTGCAAATGCCATAACTTTTGGGCGAATGCGTCATTTCTCCACATAATGGCAGTGCCATAACAGCAAGGTAGAAAGAAATACCATTAGCTTGTTATTAGGCTTTTCAGCCATTCAGCCATTTGTCAGGCTGTTGCGTGCCTGAAACACATGACCGTGCACCCAGCTCGGCAAATGGCAGTCAATGCAAATGCACAATGGCCAAATTTGTCTGAGTCGCAGTTGTGGCCTTTGTGGCAACCATTCCTGCGGCCTCGGCCCAGCATTGGGCTGCATCTGCAGCCCAGTGTATATGGGCAGCAACTCCGCACTGCACCTTAACCGTCAAAAAGAGGAGTGAAGCTGTGGGGGCAAAATGTCAGACATGAAATGCCCAGAAATCCCCCAGCTTCTCCCATTAAGTGCATTTGGCACAGCACTAATTTGCCAGCACCGGCTCGAGCGGGCCGCAAGTGGCGCTGCCTGAGGCACGAGGGCTGCAGTGACGACCTCAGTGACCTCGAAGTGTCCGTAAAAGGGCTTTTGCCAAATGAACAAACCCCGCATCTCACGCCTGATGGTGCACGTTGCAGTCCAAATTAGCCGCTGACGACGCAACTGCGATTTTCACATATTATTAAACGTTTCTTTATATTCTTTTAAGAAGGGCCTTGGGAGCTCTGACCTCTACTTTACGACCAGCTGTCACTGCTTAAGGAGGGTGGGAAAAAGTCACTCCACGTAAAGTAGCAGCTCTATTTTGGTGGAAACGATGTGAGTGCAAAATGGAGATTCCAGGGTAGCCGAGCACTGCAGAGTCTTTGAAACATCCTGTACTTTACATCAAGTGAGCAAATGTTTGAAAGCCATTGTGGAGACGGACGTCGCTCAAACACGAGCTCGAAGTATCGTAGTGGGGGGAGCACTTGACTTTTTGTGCGCCTCGCCGGCGCTACAGTCGCCCCCGTGGGGGGGGGGGGGGCGGGGGCGGGGGGGGGGGGGGGGGGCGCGCGGGGGCGGGGGGGGGGCGGGGGCG
>JAAUXU010097482.1_pt1 | contig 16784 bp, 21 predicted proteins | sample 7278151 | NCBI WGS metagenome assembly JAAUXU01 (sample SAMN14350113, study PRJNA611818) | marine sediment metagenome | isolation source: surface marine sediment (1.8m) | place: French Polynesia: Moorea | collected 2018-08 | reverse complement strand
GTCGCTGAGTGAAATGGGGAACTTTCATCGATAAGAGTTATAATGAAGCTTCCTGTAGTTTATCAGGTTTCAGTAGAATTGAAAAGCTATTTTATTGTGCCATCAACATCTGGTGATGGTGATACAACAGCCAAAAACAACACTTCTGTTTGAACTGCCCTATTTTGCAATGTGACGCTATATTAAAAACTAGCCAGGGCACCCGCCGGAAAGGTGAGCAAACATATCGCACTGCTAGGAGAGGCAGCCCCGGCAAAAATTGGCCGAAAGGGCCGAAAAAGTTCACGGCTTCTTCTTGAAAAATTGACCATCAAATTTCAATTTTTTTTTTTGCTTTTTTACATTGGGCTAGTTCGAAAGTTTCACTTTTGCTCCTTCGAGTGGGGAAATGGGCCTTTGGCCAAAATATTATGGTTTTAGTGACATTTTTTTCTTATGGGTCGTTTGCTGTGGGCACTTTCAACCCAAGATGCAAAAATTAACTATTTTGGCAGTTTTTTGCTACATAGAACTTGACTGTATCGTGCACAAATGAGTGGTCCTAGAGGAAAAGTGCACACCAGTTCAGTTTTAGGGCAGCTTCTTAACTTTCCATAAAGGGGTCAAACACATCTGTACCCCAATCCAGTCAAAAGTTATGGCTGAAAAAAGAAATGTCAGTTACTACATACAGCATGCCATGAAACTTCGAGTTAAAAGTGCCCATAGTAAATGGCCCGTTTTTAAACAAGATGAATGAAATAAAATGTAAAGTGTTTGGGCCGAAAGCCCAAAAGCCGGGCCAAAAAAATCCCCCCCCCCCCCAAAAAAAAGAAATCTTCGATCTAACCTAATATTTGTGGATCAGTTTACACAACAGTGTTTGCGACATTGAGAGATTCACGCAGGTCGTGTTCACACTACTATGCCCATAGCTGATCAGGTCACCACTTCTATGGTCAGGGTTGCCAGGGGTCAGCATCCATGCTATGATTTTCCCCCTACTGTTGTCTCTGTTTTCCCCCCCTCTCTAAGGGTCCATTTCACTTCATGCACACGCACAGGTGGTGATGGAACAAGCATTAGCGGGTTACGCAAGTCCGCAACAGCACCAAGTGTAAATTGTGTGCAACGAAAGTCTCATTTTCAGACAGGAAGTCTCATTTTGCCGAAAATGGGGGCCTCTGGATCTGAATTTCCAGGCCTCCAGATGTGCAAATTTGACTTTCAGAAATTGTCTCAGTTCGAAACAGAGGTGAAAGCGTGCGCGAACTTGTCTCTCAAGGAGTTCACGATCGACGAATTCTTAAAAAACAGCAAATATTGTGCGTTTTCGTTCCTCTTCCATGGCGTCGTCTCCTTCACCCCGCCTGTGAGGCCAATCTGGCCTTGGCCCTGATAAGCGGTGAGCACTGTAAACTGCATTGCATCGCGGCAAAGTTGACTTGCGTCAGCAGCTCCCCCCTCCCCCCTCCCCTGCAGTTAATAATGTCCTCTCGACAACTGAAAGTCGATGAGCCTTAAAGGACAGCCTTGACAGCAGAAGAAGCTTCGCACGTGTTGCCTGAAAAAAATAGACTCTTCAAATACTCTGACTTGATCGAAGACGCTGTTTCATAGATGACGACCTTTTGGGGGACGTAACAAGCTTCTCATTACAGTGGAATGTCTATTCACAGGGATGCCTTTCAGATTAAAGCTTGGTGATTGAGACTTATTGTTGCCTGCACTGCATGCGTACAGGGTGCTGCAGGCAAAGCTGCGAGGAGTCTCTGACTGACTGCGACGCAGCCCCGACCTGCAGGTCACACATCCAGGAGAGTCTTGATTAAGGTCCAAGGAAGGGTCACAACGTCCTCGATATAGAAGTGTTCAGCATCATCAAAAAACCACCCTGTGACTACCGAGGCTGCTGACTCGGCTGGCACTGCCTGGAACCAGGAAAGTCCTCAGGCTCGGAAAGTTATAAGCCCGGGTCACCCAGGGTTGGTCTGCAGTGTTGCCAAAATATCCAAATGCCTTAGCCTCCTGTTAAATAATGCATTCTAACAGGTACGTTTGACCACATTTGCAAATGTGCTCCACAACAGCAACTTCTTCTCTGTGAGGTCTTCCCCCCCCCCCCCTGTTTCTCCGCGTCATGAGCTCTGACCACCGTCAGCGAGTCCAACAGGTCCTTCGCCATTCCGCTCCTCCACGACGTCTTCGTCGTCGATATCGCCAGCAACAACGCTCCAGCCTCCACAGCTACCATCGCAAAAGGCTACTGTTGTACCAAAAGCTCTGGAAGGTGGCAACGCTGGTGTCGACTTCCACGTCGTGTCTATGTTCACGTTGTTCGCCATGGTGACCCTGCCCTTGGCCTCTTCTACCCGTGCAAGGTGGATGAGAGTGAGCGTCTCTGAGAAAGCGACCCGCGGCTGCTCTGCTTGAACGTCACATGAAGAGACTTTGATGGATGAAAAACAAAGTTTGTCTCTTATGAGTGTATTGAGACAGTTTTCAGTGAATCAGACATTCACTTTCACGAGGTGAACAAATCAACATTCAGAATGCTGCTGCCTACGTGAGATGAAGGGAGGTTGCAAGATCAATCAGCTGCACTCTTGTTTTTTCCCCCTGTGAAATAAGCTCTTACAGTGGTCTCCGGATATAACGACAATGTGCTAGACCAGGAATTTCGGTCTCTTTCTGCTACGTTATGATGCTAGGCTAGTTCAAAAAATCGTCATTTTAGGTTTCTGGGATGGAATATGTATGTTATAAAAGTTTGAGGTCAAAGTGCTCTTGGTCAATGGCTCCTCAAGACAAAAGGTTAAAGGTCAAAAGTATAATTTTGCAAAAAACTGAACATTTTCGAATTTGCCTCTTGATCCACTCTCGTCCAATGAAATGAAGTACGAATAAGTTTTGGGGTCCTCTCTAAGCCTCTAAACTTTTATATACATAGGGGTCTTGGGTCAGCATTGTTAAATTAAACCTGCTTTGCTACTATCTTGATCCTAAACTGTCGTCAAATGAAATCTATATCTTTATTAGGCTAGGTCGAAAAGGGGTTAACATTGGAAATTCACTGACGCCATCTGGGGTTTGTTACATGGGCTCAAAAGATGAAGATGTCGTCAAATACTTTGGAAAAAGAATTGTGTTTACCCATGCCCAACTTGATTTGAAATTTATGTACTAAGCTACTGTAGTAAATTTGCGGTGAAAGTAGATTTCAGCTCTGGTGAATGTCAGAAGCTGCCAAACTGGGTGAAAATCACTGACCAAATTACTGACTTGCTCCAGTTGGTCAGAGAAATATTGTACAAGTCCTGAAGGAAAAAACTACAACTTATTTTACAGTATTATGCAGCGTTAAATGCATTTGGGCAAAAACTCCTTTTTTCACTTTCATTTGACTACAAAGTCTTTGTATGATATGCAGTTACAAATTTTGGATACCCGGAGGGAAAGAAGGCATTGAGGACAGCTGCCTAAGTAAAATTCAGTGACCTCCAAGGTCACTAAGGCCTCAAATAACCTCAATTTGTGGCAGGTTATAGATTGGTGAAGGGCGATGGTCCTCTAAGGATCAGGTCAAAAACAAAATAAAGAGAGCCAGGATGGCTCGACCAGGGCAATGACGACCAGGCACAATGACACGGAGCTGGAGATAGCAACAAAGAGGAGTGGGAGTGACAACGGCCGGAGCAACGACTGCTGAGGGAACCGGAGTGACAACCGGAGTGGCGACAGGAGCAATGACCAGAGCGACGACGACTGGAGCGACGACCACCAGAGCGACGAGGATGACTAGAACAACAACGGGGACCCAGTGCAACAACAGCCAGAACGACGACGACCAGGGCAATGACACGGAGCTGGAGGTAGTAAATGTACTGCAATTTCCGTCATTCCAGTAGGAATGACGGAAATTCCTATTATTCCTAATTATTCCTACGTCACGCCAGTAGGAATAAGTCAGCCAGTAGGAAATAAAGTGTGCCTATATTTGACTTCCAAATCGAAATATCTGGTTATGTCCCAACACTTTTTTACAAGACAGGGGGTCATTTTTTTCAGTTTTTTAAAACCATTTCCACCATTTGGCGCCAGGAGACAATCCTAAGACCCACTCAGCAAAATTCCCAAATTTTCGATTTTGGGTGGAGCCTAAACGATACCCTCGGGAGCAGAGGAAATTGTCGACACGCCCGGAGTGTTCGTGGGTCCGGAGAGTGTTTTGCCAACCATGCAGCATCGCTGAACTGCTTGCCAGCCTGTGGAGGCAGTGCAGCCACCACCTGGTCCGCCAGACTGATCAGGAGGATGGCAAACACCTGGTTCCAAGTATCAGTCACCAGTTCAGAAATTCTGCCCAAGAAAGTGTTTTGTGTTGGTAAGAAAATGTTGACACGTCTAAAGCATTTTGAGTAGCAACAAATGGAACTCGAATAAAGATGTTGTCACAGACGTCGGTGTAGCTGGTATCGTCATATTCGGAGAACCCCTGTAGCCGCAAAATGAGAGTTACGCAGGCACTTCAAAGTGACTTTCAGACAACACTCTTTTAAGTAAATTGCTCAGACAAGCTCACATAACTCATCTTCTTCCTCCCCGACTTTAAACCCGGCGCTCTGCTTCAGTCGCCACTTTTGCTTCATTGACTGTTGCTTCGACAGCCAAGACGACTACAGGCACAGGAAGTACAGCACAGCCTCCAACGCGAGCGTCGTCATCGTCGTCTCATTCACATGGCCTTTTGCATCGCTCAGTGTGTCGAACTCCCTGATCCACCCAGTACAGAGCAGGAGCTCGAGTCTCAAGTGTGTTGCTTGTGCAGATGTCGGAGGTGCGTATGCAAAAAGCATGAGAGTCTTTTTTGTCACTTTTTTTTATCTATTTCTGTCATCCTTTTGCCTCCTTAACTAGGGTTCCCCCCCCCCAGGACGTCATTGCTCTCATTCTTCTGTTCTCTCAAAGGAAGTTTGCATTTCAGCAAGCAACAAAGCTGTTGCTTTTGTCCGCGTACAAATCCTCCGAGGAGACAGCGCCAGCTTTCTTTTGGGTGACAATCGCAGGAAGAAGGTGAAGAAGAAGAGCTGCTACGTAACACTCACCTCCGAGCCACCCGCCATGGCTGTCTCCAATCAGCAGGACGCAGCTGTTCACGTCCTCTATGACCACGTCATGCTCACGAGGAGGAGGGAAGCAATAATCTCTTTGTTGGTGGAATGATGACCACATCAACATCTGTAATTGAATCTCTCCTTCTTACACTCGATGCCGAGCTAAGCGCTTTCCATCTTCTTGACGGTGATCACACGTGCGTGAAAGATTCAGGTCGGACGTTACAGCTTTTTTTTTTATTCTTTTAGTCTGACAACCTTGTCGTTGTCAGTGTGATTTGCTTCGGTCGAACTTGCCCCTGGTGGACGGCAACTCCACGAAGATCCTCGACCACGGGTGACCAGTCCTGTAGTACGTCTCCAACAGCCTCCACTCTAGCCAGGCCAGGAGAATGAAGGCCAGCGGAGAGAATAAGAGGCAGACGGAGGTCACGTAGGCCTCGGATTCGGCGGGCGTCTCCGCGAAGCCGGCGGACGCCAACTGCGAGACGTTCAAAAGCGGGTCAGGGACGGAGGGGCTTTTTGCTGTTGCTGCTCTCGTTGATCACTCACTTGTCTGTGTCTAGAGATGACGGCAGCGGCCGACCAGACAGTTGGCAGCGTCATGATCACGTTGATTGCGCAATGCCAACATGACATCAGAAGGTGCTCTTGATGGACCTGACAGATTGGAACCAGGATATTTCGTTAGGCTGCCACAAAACTGCCAGCGCTGCCTTAAGTACGTAATATGGCCAGCAGTGAAGAAAATAACTTAACATGTGTGGTCTCCAGCGTTCCTTGGCTGCAGTATTAAGGATGTCATATCACAGCCATTCTTGGCTATTGTTCTTTTACTTCTTCCTCCACCTAGCATTTTCATTGTGAAATCTGACACTCTGAAGTAAGTAAGGAATAATTTCTGTTTAATAATTTTTCCTACTCACTTGAGCTAACTTACGTACATGTGAGAGAGAAATGGTTCTTCTCAGAACGTCCGAGTAATTCTGCCACGCATTTCACGTACCTTCCTCCACCGCCTGTCGTAGACCGACAACTGTTCCGACTCTGGCCTGTCCCAGTCCCTGAAGATGGAGGGGTAGGTGATGCAGCTGACCACGTGTACAAGGCGGGAGGACAGGGACTTGCTCGAGGCGAACGGGGGAACCTACGTGCGCACGCATGTTCAAAGTCCACAACTGCTCCATGTACCGGTACGTTGAGAAGGTCTCCATCTCACCAGCCGCCATTTGAGTATGTACAAAGCAAAGCATTGCCAGGGCAGGAAGAAGAGAAAGAAGATGTACAGCGTAGGCAGGTTGACGAAGGTGTAAGATGTGTAGCTCTCGGACGTGGCTGGCCAGATGTCTCTAACCCTGAGGAGAAGCAACGTAGTAGGACAAATCATGCAAGCAAGTTGGACTCCGCTATGCAGAGCCAAGCGAGGCAGAAGGTAAATGTTTAAGGTGTCTGTCACATGCGAGCGACCTTTGAGGTTCGCGTCCATCCCCCTCCACGTCCAGGACGTAGTCGTCCTTGGCAAACTGGACTTGCTCCATGGCGAAATGGACCCCGAAGCCGAAGAGGCCGAGAGAGGGAGCGAAGAGAAAGACGAATCCGAAGACTTTGGTGACGAGGGCCAAAAGAGAGTGGAGACCGAACTCCAGCTTGGCCATAGTCTGGAAGAACCCAAACTTGCTCCAGCTCTCGATCTTCACCCTGCGGATCATTCAAGTGTGTTCGCCGCGTATATTGGGTGCATAAGTGAAATCAGCCATTCCTCTTGCTCTTACCTGGTACTGATGAGTGAGATGAATGAGAGCACCAGAGAGACGTACAGGAGGACGCCAACTTGTGAGAAGAATACCGACTCCAACCCGTCTGTTACCTGCAACAAGGCCAAGAAGTCAAGTCTAGTCAGTCTGCGTACGTTCCGGGAACGAAGAAAGAACCCACCTGGACCCTGGTGGAGTTGCTGACGACGAGCACGACCATGAGTTGGAGGATATACTGAAAGATGGTCTCGGTGGAGGCCTCCAAGTACTTGGTGTCCACCACGATGCGAAGCAATCTGTCGTGCACTCGCAGGGAAGAGTGATAGATGCGAAAGTCTTCCTTGAAAGCGTCTAAGGACAAGCTTGTCATGATTCAAAGTCCCAACACTGAACGTGAGGAGTGTGTGACATTGCAGAGACGTCCCAATGCATGTGTTCAAGCACATGTGATTTTCACGCAGCTGGTGGTGAACCCACCATGGAAATGCTGATACTTTATTGCAAGCTTCATCCTGCTGCTTGGTCAGGAGGTTCAACAGAGCAAAGTCCCTGGCTCTTGAGGTCTGCACCATCTCACTGCTGCAGAGTGTCAGGGAAATCTGGATTGTGAAATACTCCGGAGTGCAAAATAAGGAAGACCCGGAATTTACCCGGATCCGATCATTGAATCAACACCCGGTCCCGGTGTCAGTCAATCGCCCAGTCTTGCGACGTACCTATCATTGGTTTTTCCATCCTCTTTCTTGGGCTGTCCAGACAGGCCTCGATCCTGGTGGACAGCAGCGCCTGCACCTTGAGGTTCTTGTAGGTCATCTTGCCCCTCTCCCACAGCAGGACGGCCGGCACGAACGGACTCAGTATGACCACGACCACCTTCATGCAGAGCTCCGGCAACAGCGGGAACTTGACGCTGTGGATGTCGAACAAAATCTGTTCCGGCCAAGAAGCCCGCTGAAGCACTTGGCTCTAGAAAACTCTCAGAAGAATGGTCACACCTTATAGTTGTGGGCGAAGTAGATTCCCCTGATGATCTCGGGCACGACGAGGAACACCCCCAACAAGGTCACCAGCTGGACCTCGAACAGTGCAAATGAAGACCTGAAAAGGCGTCACTTTATCGATGAAAAGACCCGAAGACGCAATCTTGGCCAAGATCTAGATTATGACACTCATATGAGGTACGAGGTCGTTTAGCCTCTCCCCGGACTTTCTCCTCTCAAGAAATATGTAAAGGATAGAATTGCAGGAGACAAAAAGAGCTATTCGACCTTAGTAGTGACAGGAAGAAGAAAAAAGCAGGTCCGTTAAAAAAAATTCCAGCAATCCGAGATCACAGCGAGGAGTCAAAAGTGCGTCTGTAGGGGGAAAAGGGTTGGGATAGTGTTTCTTGTCTCTTGACCTGCTTCAGCAAGGGGGAAAAAGTCGAAAACGAGGAGAAAATTGCCATGCTGAGTTGCTCCTCGTCGTGTGCGGGGAATACGCACAAAAATACCGGTCTATGTAGTTGTAGAGGAGGGCGAAGATGATCCAGTCCTTGACGAAGTCCACGTAGTAGCTGACGGTCTCCACGAACAGTCCCACGTAGATGCGGACGGCCTTGCACCACTGAGATTGCCACATGGTCAAGACGAACACGGGCAACAGTTTCTGAAGCTTGCGAATGCCTGCGGAAAGTTATTCCATTACGACTGAGTAGGAAAGAGGAACCGGAAACAAGGTTGCGTGTCCGCTTTTACGAAAGGTCTCGTGGTCGACATGACGACAAAAGTCCTATCCGGGTTGTTTCTTTTTACCCGGCGGTTCCGTGGACCAGAGCATGGCCTTGACCATTCTGTTGCCCAGGTCGTGCTTCAGGCAGAGGTTCAGCTCCAGCTCGACGCCGTTGTGAAAGGTGCGCTCCAAGTCGTTCATCACAATGTGGAACTCGTCGATCAGTTCCATCTAGAAGCACCTTATCTCACGGGATCATCCTGAGGGAGTCAAGCAGAAGCACAAACCTTTGCGTCGAAGAGCAGGTGCCCCATGTCGAAGATGATAGTGGCGTTGTCGGACCAGGCCGCTGTGTTGTGGACCTTCACGGCGAAACAAAACGGAGATTCTAGTTACAGAAACATCAACAATGTCTCAAGACCTGCTCAAAAAGCCTCATGAGCTTTGGCTTGTGCGTCTCGTAGGCCTCCGACTCCTCTACATGCACCACCATCTCGCAGATGAACTCCAGCATCTTGATGACGTCCTCATCGTCAGAGCTCAAGCTGGTGCTAGAGGAACTGTGTCAATGATGCAAAGATATCAGGAAGCTAAACAAAAAAAGGGTTGTACCAAAATACAATGTTTCGTGCCCAAGTGGACTCCCATAAAGTAATCAACTTAAAGAATGATTATTTGAAGAACAATGTTAATGCCAGTGTAGCTGCTTCAATTGTAGAGAATCAAACTTGTATTTGAGAGCTGCATCAGCCTAGAAGTTGACCTCTGCAAAAACCTTGTGCAGAGCAACTCTTCCACCTTTTTTCTTGCAACCTCTCATACTTCTTGGACCTGGTCAAAAAAAGCAAAGCCCAGAACCATTCTGTAGCACTTCGATGGGCTGATGCTGATTTGTCTTTGTACCAAGACTTGAGTTTTTGTTACTCCCACTCGAATCAGACGTTGGTCGCCTCGAAATTGCTTGTCCATCGATCCCGATATCGCTGCATATGACGCTCAAGCAGTCAGCTAGACGTTATCTTTTCAGCGAACTGATTCTTGCGCACCCTGTACAACATGTGGCTTATTTTGCTTCATTCCTGCACAAAGAAGGTCTCGATTCCGACCAACTGCCACAAGATCAATCTGGGGAGCCTGAGTCATGTTGCTGGCCATGTTGGCGGGACTCTTTTGAGCCTTCACCCTGACATGATGATGATTAACATGGGGTAGGCAGCAAAAGGTTGACAATCGTTCTTTGTTCATATTGTGGGGAAGCCATTAAGATCTGAATACACTATAGCCCTTGACGGTCAAGATTACGTTACGCAACCTTTAAATATGTGGATTGTGGTGCGATTGAGCAATTCCTGGCCCAAAAAACTCCCTGAGTGAAGCAAAATTAATCGCACCCGACACGCACCTTCTTTCGACGCCTCGTTCCTCTTTGCCGAAGCAGGCCACAAACCACCTGAGGGCCGCCTCCTTGACCGCCCAGGTGGCAGGGATGCCCAGGAAGACAAAAGCGAGAGCCCAGAGTGCGGCTCGCTCACGCTCATTCTCGTCCAGCGGTTCGTCAAGCACCAGAGAGTCGTCTGCGAGTCGCCGGCCGCCGATGCAGCTCCCGCTGCCTTCGTCGCTGCGGTCCACGCAGTCGTACTTACCGTCGCAGAACTGGACGACCAGCCAATGTCACCAAAAGATCGACAGAAAGAAAGTGATCTTACGTGCATGACGCTCGGCATATGTGCTACGGCCGTGCGTAGACCGAGCGAATACACGTGGAGATCTGCGACAAGCTGAACATCTGGTCAGTCGTGATATTGGCTGCTCTCCTGGGTCTGGGCGTCGTAGCACTGCCCCGGACGATGACCAGAGCACCGTACCAGGGAGTTGTTGTCGGAGCACGGCAGCGCCGACCACTTGGGGTCCTCGCAAAGCGCCGCGCCCTCATCGACAGCGCCGTCGCAGTCAACGACGCCGTCGCAAGCTTGGCTCAAGGTGATCACTTGGTCGCACAAACAAGCGCTGACGTCGCCGCCTGGGGTGACGGGGCCGCCGTCGTCACCGGACAGCAGACAACCCAGCACATCTTTACCTCGAACGAGGCAAAGTTGTGAGAGGCATGATAGTAGACACAAAAAATATAAAAAGCGTCCTCTCATCTTGGGCTAGTGATGCTTCTGGAGGAGCCTCCAGCCATCATGAAGTGGAAGATCCGGCGCCCCCAAGCCGTACTTTGCAGCGCACAATCACTCCTTTAAGTACATACACTTGGATGTAAGCTACCATACAGGAAAATATGTATGAGAACACCTGCTGTTAATACAGCTGACGGCACGATAACAGCGGCGTCCTCTTATCACAAATGGGGGCTTGCACAAGGAATGAGGAAGATGAATACGGAGAATCAAGTCTGGCTGTACATGTATGACGGACGTATGTACACTCAAACCAGGCAACACGTTCAACTTGGGCCGGCGCAACCGTAGTTCCGTGAGAACTACCCAGATGCTTGGGTACTTGGTGATCCTCCAGGATAGAGACGACGTTCAAGAATCAGGTTATTCTGCATTCAGACAACTAGAAGAAGCTCCTGTTGAGTCCACTCAGGATAGAGAGGATTCTTCTACTTGATTACGCAGCTTCTTTGTAACGGTTCAGTCGGATGAGACTCTTCTTCACCCAATCAGGGATTGTGCAACTTGGAAATTGCTGCGGAATCAGCGGCCGAGGGGAATCCAGGGGAGGGCCCGGGCCGATGCATTGACCTCGGCCATGTCCGTCCGCGACCTCTCGTCTTCAGATTGCGAATTGGTCCAAGGAGCACCTGTTCAGCCTCGATTTCTGCTTGAAGCCTGCGCTTGGATGGCGACTTGTTCTTCTTCCTCATCATCGTCATCGTCGAAAATGAACTTGTTCTTGAGGACTTGATCACAGAATAAGAGACTGGCGATATTGCAGATCATAAGGTAGAGTACGATGGCATGAACATTCAACTTGAGAAGGATGCTTGGCGAGAGATTCGTGTCCACGACGGGGAGCAGAGTGAACAGTGTGTCAGCCCCCAGGAAGCAGGAGCAGCAGGGGTAGTCGAGCAAGTACTCCCAAAAGCTGTCTCTGCCGGTGGAGAAGGAGGAGGGAAGAACCATCCTCACGCTCGTTGGCGACGCTGCCTTCCCTCTCTGTCACGTTCCCCAGGATCTCCTCAGCTAGCGTCCTGGGTCATCCAGACCGACTCGAAAAGACTTTTCCACACCACACAGGATTCTGAAGATACTCTTGCCACCTCTCGATGCCCTTGTGTGAGTTCTAGCAGACTGAATACCTGTTGATGGCGGCGAGGAAGACGAGCTTCCACGAGTCGTTCCCGAGTGCGTCGCCAACGTCGTGCCGACTCAACTCTCCAGTTTCACCACGGACGAGTGCGAGTCATCCATAGGAGAAGCGACAGCTGGACGACACTGACCAAAAGATTGCCGACTGCTACATGGAGGCGGTGCACGAATGGGACAACAAGAAGAGGTGCTTCGAGCCCAGGCCCGAGTACGAATTCCCGAAGACTCGAAGCCATTTTTAGCCACCCCGACCCGACCCGAGCTCGAAAAAAGGCTAGCCTGACGCATCGCTAACAACAAGAGGTGCGAGCTAGACAAAGGCTGAGGGCACACACATTTCACCGTGGGGAAAAGAACACTTACGCCAGAGTACTTAAAACTAAGAGCAGTAATTATGAATACTTAGGTACAACAGCACATACAGAGGTAATCTTATTAAGTGAAACCCATCGAAAGGGCCTATTTGAGGCCATCGTTGAGACTGAAGGAGGCCACGACGAGTCTAAATTGTCAGTTGTTTTGAAAACAAGGTATACCGTATGTGTATACGCAAACTACAATGTGGATGTGGCAAAGCTGAGACGAACACTCACGCTTTCCAGTGCATAAGATGACACCTGTACTTAGGTGACATTCTACCCCTTCCGGCTGACGACCCCGAGTTCACCTACTAAGCCAGCCCACGACAAAAGTGGAGCTAACGAAGACCCGCCAGATGTCATTCGGACACAAAGGGGGGAAGAAGTCGGAAAAAACTTTTGTGTGGTTGCGTTTCTTCAGAAGTTTTCGAAGCAAACTTTGACAAGAGACATGCAGAATTTCCCAACAATCCGTGTCAGGTCCGATCGTCCTTGCGATTTAATCGAAGTTTTTCCCCGCCAGGATAAACAAAAACCCCTGCACCGATGTCAATTGCGGCGGCCCCGACTGCTACCGTGCTATCAGTGTCCATCCATCATGCCAAGGCTTGGAAGAAGACAGCGAAATCCGGATAGGCATAATGGCCGGGTTCCCGGAAAGAAGAGACGCAAAGGAGCATTATGGTTATCGCGGTAGACGTTGCTCGGCTCAATGGGTGCATATGCAGGCCTCACACGCTGTGGCAGCTCTGTACTGCATACAGGGTGCGTTGAATCTCTGCACTGCATACAGGGTGCGTTGAATCTCTGCACTGCATACAGGGTGCGTTGAATCTCTGCACTGCATACAGGGTGCGTTGCATCGAGCTGAGCAGCTGCCAAGTGCGATCAACCGCACGTCCAAGCGCCAACTCCTGACGTGTTTGCATCGATTGATCAGCAATTGAGTGTAACTTTCGACGAGGTTTTGGCATCCAATTTGCCACTGTAAAGGGCAAAAATGTGCACCCGGGTGCGAAATGCGGTGAGGCTGCAAGATAACAAGGTGAATCAGTTGCTCTGCACAGGAAGCAAAAGCGAGTGCAGCGGCTTCTCCTTGGTGGCCATGTTGTTCTCGATGACACTGAACAAGGCGCATGCTGTGAGAGGCTGGCACCAGCTCTCTCCACACTGGGCACACGCACGTCACGCTGTACGCGTTGGCTGTCCTACACAGGACAGCCTTGTGCTACCCATGTTTGACACAATTAGATTCTTCGTCTGTTTCAAAATGATTGAGCCATTTGGAACCAAAGCATCCATTATGATCAGACTTCCAGCTGTTTGGCTGAAATGATCTCTGGTGTCTGCTAATTGATCAGGTGGTTAAACAGCATTAGATGTGCCTGTTATAGTGGGGTTGAGAGCCAACAAAGTTGTTGAGCTAAAGGTGAGATCAAAATCATGCCTGCTGTGACTACAAAACTTCGCGTTCACCCTGAAGAATTTTGATCCATGATTGTAACAAGGCCAAACTTGTCAAACGAGTAGCTTTTTGAGATCTTGCTCGTCCTGCTGCAGTGGGACCAAGATGGTCGATCAGTGCAGTCCTCTGACCATGACCAGCAATCTGGAGTAAATCACTTGAGTCAATCAAGTTGTGGTCCTACTTCAACCAGCCAAGCTCATCCATCCTACTCAGATGGCTCACTTACTTTGAAAAAAATCAGTCTGGGTGATGGCTAAACAACTTCTTTTTTGAAGAAAAACAGAAGGAGCATTTAAACAAAATTACTTGACCAGAAAATCAGTGTTTTCAATGCAAAAAATTTAGTCAATGTGGCAGCTCTGGAGGGTGCAAAAAAAGGGAAAGAACCAGTTAATTCCGGGAGACCTCTTGATCCCCCCCCCAAGCCTTAGTCCAGTGCAGGCGTCCAAAGTGCAGAAATGATGTTAGAACAACCAAACTTTATGTTCAAACTTTCACAAAAAAGACTTAATTTCGGAGAAAGATCGTTTGTCTGGCAAAAAGAAGCCAATTTCACTGATTCACAAGGGAGTCCAGAAACACTTTGTTCACAAGGAATGAGTGAAAGAAAGGGTCAGAGATCATGAGAGGATCGCGTTAGACTTGCAAGTGAGAACAACTAATCAGTTTTTGTCACACATTCTCACAAATTCACTGGCTCCTCACAGGAATGATCTCGGCGCTGCGGGAGAGAGGAAGAAAACAAGACTGTGAGAAAGAGCTGAAAAAGTGCGGAAAAGGTAGCAGAACAGAGCTAAAAAAGATAAAACAGACTTTTTTACGGATCTTCAGTAAAAAAAGTCAATTTGTCAGAAAGAATGTATTTGACGCACGTCTTCTGTGCCCATTTTTTATGCTCTGACGGGAAAGAAAAGTGGCACTTTTTGTCTGTCCTTCTGCACTTTTTGTCCTTCTGCTCTGCACCCAAATACCCACTGTGCCTTGAATGAAGAATGGGAGAGAGGAAAACTACCACAAATTACCAATGGACGTTGCTCAGGCAGCCTTTTTGCCCTCGTGTGAGCTTTGCCATCCTCGGGCAGTTGCTGCCCCTGGGGCCGTTGCTGCTCCTCGGGCCAGCGCCCTCGGGACGGCAATTTACGCCACCAAGATCCAACGAGGGAACAAAAGGAGATGCTCTTCACACCATGAATTGCATAGTCATTATTGCAATTACAATTACTTGACCAAAAAGTTGATTGCTGTCACAGTTTACTGCTAGATGGGCACAAAAATGCGTTCTCGTACAAATGGGGTAATATAACTTGTGCCATTACTGCGCAGTGAAAGTACTCATGGTCCGATGCATGGTAAAAGTACGAGTTGCACAGTACATTTCCGCCATTTCCTGTGTTGAACTTCTTGGATCCACTCCTCCGAGTTTCCGAGGACCGAGCTCATGGGGGAGGCGACCTCCATCCCTCCCGGGCCTTCAATGGGCCTCACCACGAAACTCTGTGGAAAAGGCCTAAAGTGAGCCTGCCAGAAGAGCTGGTCTTCTCAGACAAGGATGTGCCACATAGTCTTATGCCAAGTCCAGTGATCTCGCCCCTGAAGGCCTCTCTGCCACTGAAGCTCTGGACACCTCCTGCGGCCCCAAGTGCAATGACTGTGAGCTGTTTAGTCAGTGGAGCCAGCAGTTTCGGGTGGCCATGAACAGGGGCTACCTGCACATGTCCAGTCTACCTGAAAAGGATGTGTCCACTGTCACTTCACTGGGCCCAATCCTCAGCCAATGTCAAGGCCTTTGCAGAAAAAAAGGTCAGGCAGTCCTGACCAGGGCCTCCCTGCTCTCATTGTTTAGTTCTTGGGCATAGCACGTTTTGCTGCACTTCACTGCAGACGCAGTGACTTCACAGCGTGCATAAATACAACTTATTATCTTACAACACTGGGAGTAATTTTACTGCACAACGAGCTTTGGAACTGGTCATTAAGTAATTGTACTGCACATATAAATACACCCCATGGCAAACTGTTATTGTAACTTGTAATTAATTACATTTTGTAACCAATTATCCCGAGCTGGAGGTCCGCACTACATACAAGGCCTGCAGTAACTACACACACACCTGCCTCAGGTGAGACAAGAGTTCATTCTTGCACTGGGTGCACATTCAGAACGTAGTCAAATTGGTTCGGCAGAAACAAACGGCCGAGAAGCATTCATAGGGTCGGACTAGGCATGCATGTCGGGCCTAGAAGTTCGAGCCGGCTCAACTTCGAGTTTTGGGGTGGCCTTGGAAAAGCTGGACTCGATCCGCACTTGGACACATCCCGAGTTGCAACTGTGTCTCTAATCGCGTCGATCGCTTCACGTCAATCTGACCTTTCTCTTCAAGGCACAGTTCAATTGAACTTCTTTTTTCACCTCTGTAGTGACAGATTATCTTATGCATGAAGGGAAAAATGGATTTATTGTGCAAAGGTTTCAACGCTATAAATGCCACAACTACTGAACCAATCAGTACCAAAGCTTGGGACGGTGTCAGGGGTACACCAATTTTCCCTCCCCTCCCTCAATAATGGGTGGGCTTATAGAGAATCCTCCTCCCCCCCTCAAAAAAAGACTGAAGAAGTTCCCATCACGAAAAGAGGGTTTACATGACGAAATCAGCTGTTTCTTGGCTCTTTTCAAAGGCCTACTTCTTGTGCCCCATTGGGTGTGAGGGGGCCAAGGATGTCAGCCATCGTGATGTTTTCAAAGTAATTTCTAAGTGCCCCAACTCGTGGATGCTTGAGCAGCCTCCCAGGCATATTAACACGGAGCGCAGTGGGCCTAAATTTTGTGCACTGCATTTTCTCTAGCGCAAGCAGCAACCCCATTTTGGGCTCATTCTGGCAGTGACTCCTACCCTACTGCTCATATTTGAGGCATTCCTTACAGTAAGGGCAGAAGCAGCAACTTGTGCTTTTCTTATTCTTCTCTGGAGTTCATTGTTATTATATAATCATATGTTATGACTGAGTCGACAAAGAAGTGAGCCCACTCAAGCCAAGAAGTGCTCACTTGTGCTGGCCACGACTCCGTAAACAACAATTTT
>JAAUXU010075908.1_pt1 | contig 16801 bp, 19 predicted proteins | sample 7278151 | NCBI WGS metagenome assembly JAAUXU01 (sample SAMN14350113, study PRJNA611818) | marine sediment metagenome | isolation source: surface marine sediment (1.8m) | place: French Polynesia: Moorea | collected 2018-08 | reverse complement strand
CTGTCTGTCTGTCTGTCTGTCTGTCTGTCTGTCTGTCTGTCTGTCTGTCTGTCTGTCTGTCTGTCTGTCTGTTTGTCTGTTTTATAAGAATGCGCTTTCCATTGAACTAGTGGGAGCGAGCGGGGAAAGTGGGCCACGTTGTGACCCAGAACGTGGACCAGCTGCACTTCAAGGCCGGCAGCGAGAGGGTAGTGGAGTTGCACGGGACCAACTCGTTGGTCAAGTGTACCACCTGCAGGTACTCGATTACCAGACAGGCCTTCCAGGTGCGTGTTCGGTCACATTGCAGTCTTCGTCACGCAGTTGATGCAACCTATCTTTGTACAGAACGACTTGACCAACTTGAACCCCACCTTCGGCGTCGCGGTCACCAGAGAGTCCTTCGTCAGACCAGATGGGGACATTGACCTACCACAGGTTAGCAGTCCTAAGCTCATCGCAGTCATTGGAAGTCTAACTACATCATCTCAAAAAACAGAGAAAAGCAAGACTTATAGCAGTCATGCATCACTTGACCATCGCGTCCAACTCCGCAGGAATCTATCAGGGGGTTCGTGGTGCCTTCCTGCCCGCGATGTCAAGACTCCGAAGACGGCAAAGGCATCCTCAAGCCGCACATCGTCTTCTTCGGCGACAACGTTCCTGCAGAAAGAGTGGAGAGGGTGCGTGATCTCGTCAAAAATGATAGCGACGCCTTGCTCGTCGTGGGGTCGTCACTTCAGGTGGACCTTGTTAGATGTCATTCTGGAGTGAATCCTAATACATAAACCTCGATCCTCCCTCTCACAGGTGTATTCCGGCTACCGCATCATCCTGCAGGCCAAGGAGCTCGGCAAGAAGGTGGCTATCCTGAACATTGGCGCTACGAGGGCCGACCACTTGGCGGACTTGTCGGTGCAGGCGAGGGCTGGAGAAGTGTTGGCGAGAATCGATCGTTCAGATAGCACATAGCAATGCATGCGTGCGTTAGTCACACCTAATCTTACTGCTGTACTCTTGATACAAGACACACGCCGCGTTATTACCTGTTGACTACAGTGAATCGGTGGTGGCAACCCTGTCCTCAGGCAGGAGCAAGCAAAGTTACTGCAAGTCAGACAACAACAAAAGATTCACCACAGCGAGAAAGACTCCGACGATGTCGTCCGACACCAGCAAAGTCACCCGCGAGGACGTCCTCAAGCTGATGGACGAGAAGAAGCAGGTGGAGGCAGAGTTGGAGATCTTGTACGGAGTGATAAAGTCACACAACGCAGACATGGACACTCCGCTTGTTGACAGTCAGGGCTATCCCAGAAGTGACATCGACGTCTACCAGGTACGATCTTGCTCCATTCACTTACACACGCCAGCGACGTGCCCTTCCATGGCACTGTCATATCTGACAGGTTCGTCACGCCCGTAGCAAGATCAATCGCCTGAGCAACGACTTGAAGGCCGTGATGTCCCGCATCGAGTCCGGGCTGCACTGCCTGCATGCCCAGGCCAGGGAGGAGGGCGTACAAGATCCCATGGACGTGGGTGAAGTGGGAGGGGGGACAAGGACGGCCTCCGCACCACCGCCAGATGTGTTTGCCAAGTAAAGAACCGATATCGCTCTATAAGTCCAACTACCCCGAGTCCTTTTGTCCACCCGTCGTCTCTAATTCGTAGAATCGACGTCGTCACTCCTGGTTCTCCGGCCGAGATGGCTGGACTTGTGGTAGGCGATCGCGTCGCTGAGTTCGGCTCCGTCAGCTCTTCCAACTTCACCACCCTGAAGGCCATCGGAGAGGTACAAGGACATGAGCATGAGAATCGGACACAGCTGTGCCCAACTTGTGGTTCACTTACTGGTCACGCCTTCATTGCAGATTGTTCAGAACAGCAAAGGATCGCCCGTGACTGTCAAGGTGGTCCGCGGCTCTGCCGACCGCGTGGTCACGCTCACGCTCACCCCCAGGGAGTGGAGCGGCAGAGGCCTTCTCGGATGCAACATCGTGCCTCTTGAAATTGCTCGTGACCGATGATTGATGACAGAAATATAGCGTTATGTATCTACATTTACGTGCGTAATCGCCTTGAAGTCACGTCCATGACCATGGGGCAGCAGGTCAGTCTCCTCCCAGGCCGACTCTGGTCACTGGACTATGTAGTTCTGCACAGACTGGATCTCCACACGTGTCACGCGCGTAGTTATGATGGTGTAAAACTCAACCGTGAGGACGAGGGAAAAATTGCTCCAAATACAACAAGGGGTTGGAGTGATCTACATTCGTGCGTGGTACAAGAACTCCATCCATTGTGGGCCAGAGCGTCCCCACCTCCCTCATGAGGATTAACGACATAGGAAACAAAGCAGTGTAATCACGTACTTAGAGCCTTGAGACGAGGCCCATAAAGTCATTATGCCTTGAGAGTGAAAGAAGTTATTGCTTTGGCTTTGATTCTTTTGTCCGCACTCGTCTGACTCATGTTTGGATTTCGGAGTTTTCGACTGAAATATCGTTCTCACAATCTTATGTTCTTACATCCACTGGAACGAACCACGTACATTTCAATTCTGTTCCTGGAAAGTCTCTCCTTAATAAGCGGCTTCTACTGTACGCAAAACTTTGGCGTTGTGTGTTTGTCCGAGCAATGGCTGCTAATTGTAATGATAAAGTGCATGGTGGAACCAAGGGTCGAGCTCATGTCTGGAGAGTGCGCTTAACCCAACAGTGTGACCCAAAACATCCTCTCCACTTTGCACTTGCCTGCGGAGGTAATGTACGAGTTGCTTGGAGGAGAATTGCATGTTTTAATTTACGCACGTGCTGGGTGCGTATTTATGTGCAACATAATGACGCACATGTGTGTATGTACGTAATTATGTACAGCTTCTCAAAATTTTAGTTCCATAAAAGCTGAAAGTTTTGTTGGCTGCGCTGCTCTAAATGCTACTCGTCCCAAGTTTGAGGACGGATAAGATCAGGCCAGCCAGATTGAGTTGTAACGGCCAAAAGGAGCTGATCGTTGACGCCGTTGGTCTCTTCCACGACCGCAGTGACTTCGGCACCCGTCTCATGCTCTCTCGAGGCTTCCAGGGCAGCTCCGCAAAGCGGACCTGCTGCAGTTGGACACGTCGAGCGCACCATTCTCTCAGGCTCCCTCTAAGCACAGTGCCTCTCGTTTACACTGAACCCATGAGGCTTGACCGATCCTCGCCAGTTTTTGATGTGTTACTCTAATTTTTGGCAATCCATATTTACGACGCATTTCAATGACATCATTTCAGCTCAAAGCGCGTGAGGATGACCTGTGTATGAGGTAGTTTCGGTTTAAGCAGTAATTTTCGGCCGATATTCGGTTTTGTCAGCCGACAGAACCGAATTTGTCATATGTTTTAGGCCATGGGCATAACTTGCAGTGGACAATAGGAAGATTCTCTCTGCCTAAAAGCAGCTGCTGTGCATGGTTGCTGGGGTCAAACGATTCCTCTCTTTTGTAACGATGTCAAGTAGCAGGAAATTTCGGTTTCGGCTGGCTAGCAGAACCCGAATATCGGTCGAAACCGAAATCACCACTCGATCGCCCACCCGTCTGCAGCCACCCGGGTTGGTGCTTGTGCGTGTGAAGAAGCATTGGTGGTTGCAGCAACCAAAGGCGCTTCCTCCGCACCGTCTGCAGCCTGGCTTAAACGTGTGAGCGGTTGACGTTGTCTGAGTTCCCCACGCAAATTCACCTTTGTTTTCCCTGACTGGAGTCAACGGCCACAGATGCTTTGTGCGAGTCTCGACATAACGTGAACATGTCTTAGACATAAATTCACTGCTACACGAGCGAGTCAGAAACAGTTTCTCTCGCGTCTGACCTCTTCTGTACGCATACACGTACAAGATAGCTGTCATTATGACTGAGCTGGTCTAAGCGCCAGCGCAGAGATTTGCAGCATCCTGCACTGCAGCGAGCGGGGGAAACAAAAAAAAAAACACTCACAATGTGCACGGCACAAATACTGGAAAGTGGTGCTCAAGTGTCGTAAATAAAGCGGACGTGGCAATCTCCGTGCTAAAGGTCATCATCCGCCATGCCAAAAAGTGTCGTACCGCGTTAAGTCCACGGACAAGCCCGCCAAAAAGGCTGCTTGTCATCCTGCCCGACACTTTGCAAACATCACATCTTCAACGTCGTGGAGAACGTGAACACGCCCTGCGTCAGGGTCATGACTAAGATCGAAAGTGAAGCGGCAGCGAAGGATACTTTGGGGCCAAAATATGAGGACTGCAAGGACCATGGGTACTTTTAACTCAAACTTTTATAACATCCTGAGCACACTTCTGGCCCTGACTTCTCACTGGAATGAGCTACAGAACTCTTTGGAAATCTTCTTTGCACTCATTAGTTCTCAATGCAGTCAGAAAATTGTCTGTAGTGACCTCGACCACTTTACGTAACTGCGGAAAAATGAGTGGTCATACGAGTCCACTGTCGTCGTCACTTTGTCCTACTGCGAACTGACAACCGACGTCGTCGACTCCTTGATCACGGCCTCCCTCGCCTCCGTGATCAGCAGCATCTTCTTGACAGTTCTCTTTGGCTTCCATGCTCAAGGTCTGTGCAGCCCATGAACGATGTCTGCAGGGGAAAGTGGAAAAACACACTTTGCATAAATCGTTGGTCGAGAGTCAAAAAATGGGGTTTGCTCCGCTCATTTGTGACCAGATTTGGCCACCCAAAGTGCCCCAAAACACTGACTTGGGTGATCGTTACTCCAGGGCTGTTCAACGTTGACTTTCGACTTCCTTCAGGCCTCTACAATTTTGTTTCGTCACTGCAATGGGCCTTGCGAGCCCTACTCCAGGCTGGTAGCGCCCACTGGTGGATCAGTGGAGAACTACCAGCCATACATTATTAAGTACAGTATGCATCACCCTGGAACTTGTCATTATGTGCATTATCATATAAACATTAGCGGCTGCGACAGGCAGCCCAGGCAAAACTTGGCTGAAAATGAGAGGCTTCTAATTGAAAAATTAGTAATCAAATCTCATCTTTTTTTCCTTCTTTGAGGACGCCCAGACAATCAGTGGGGAAAAAAACCACTTTCTTCTATATTTATAGAATGTTATTGTATCGAGAGTCACGGTAAATACACTTGAAGAGGGCTGTCTCGGCTAAATGATTAAGTATGATTGGCCTCGTTCATTTGATGCTGAGAGTCTAGTAGCATCACGCCCAATTCGGAGGAGTGGAAACACAACCCTTTGTGTCTGCCTGCGGGTAGGGGGGGGAGGCATTCACGTCTCTGAGGGCTGCGAAGCCAGTAATTTCCTGTGTTTATGCCCTGACACGCACAGTTCATACTACAGCATCAAGTACAAGCAGTTTCGTTCGGAAACACCGTCTTTACTGACGGGAGAGATGAAACTAAAGAGAAACTTGGGCGGAGAAGGCGTCAATAACTCTCAATGATTGCCCAGAGTCGGGCAGAAAAATGACCAGGACTGACTTGGTCGTCGTCCCGGCTCCCGACCGGGAGCTCTGACGGCCCGGAGGGGGCTCCGGGTGCAGGCAGAGCACTGCACGGCCCAGGACACTCCCGTCAAACGCTCCACAGCAAACACCAATTCATTGCGCTCACACCTCGGGTGCACGGCAGCCAGCAGCGCAGCCACTCCCTGCCTGCACCCGAAGCTCGTACGCTTGACACGATAAAAGCCCCAAAGTTCATGTTCCGGATGGGGAAAATATCTTTCTTCTCAGGAACTCGAGTCCGCGACCTTGGCCTCGGAAGAGCAGCCAAACCACATCCGACGACAACGGCGGCGGCAGCGATGAATTTGTGAAGTGCCAGCGATTCCCACCATCAGTCAGAACTCCGACGACCCGTATGTCTCCATTAAGCTGTCGATGAGGGGCAGGGACAGGCTGAATATGACGGGCGCGGGGGTCGTCTGGACAGGGGAGACGCCGCAGAAGAGGATGCTGCAGCAAGATCGCGCTTATTCAGCCGCGCATGCTGCACTTGACTTGAAAAAAACAAATCTCCACAAGATCAAATATTGACGCTCTCAACAGCAGCAGGAATGTCTCCCAGGCACCTTGGGAGGCCTGCTCGGTAGCAGACTTTTTCCAAAATAACACCTTGAAGCCTTTGCCAACCAGAAGTGCATAGGGTGACCTGCGTGACCCAGAACAAGCAGGAGTGTCTGAGGAGCTTTTCTCTTCGTGACTAACGAAGAATTATGTGAGTCATTATGAAGATCAGTGCTTGTATCACCACACGGTTGGACCAAAATGTGTAGATCACTCCTTGTCCATTGTTTCAGGCACAACCAGACATTTAGTGATGAGAGGTAACTTGTGGCTTTTTTGCATTTGCAGAAAAACATTGAGAAAAACGTTGAGTTTATTTTGTAACTCCCTGTTGAGGCATCTGATTCCCAGAATGCGTAAGATGTACGATTAACCGATCGTTAATGTTAAAAAAAAAAACAGTCTTAGCCAACATTTGTAAACACAGCTAAAGCCACAGAAGATTGTCTGTTGGTAACTCTGAATTGCTGATACTTTGTGAGATGCCAACTTGCAGCCATCAATAGTTTAAACAAACTTTGCATTCAGGTTGGTTAAAGCATTCAAATTCCAGCCTGAGCTGACGTGTTTATTAGGATGAGGGAAATACGGTGGATGTCGATATCAATGATGTAGTCATGTCATGCTTGTAACGTCGTCACACGTGATGTTCCCAAATTTGCACTAAATACGACCCATTGCAAATTTTCCTCTTGTCCGTTCCAGTCACCGGTTATTGGCATCGGCTCATTGGAATATTAAGCAAGACTGGCACATTTTTTGGTCCCCCAGTGACGTCGTGGGGCCCGAATTTCCTGCTCGACTGTAGCTTTGACTGGCATTTTGGCATTTTCCGCGCGTACCCTTGATAAGAGCACTGTCAGTAAGTGGAATCCACTGTATCGAAATAGTTTTGCCGCCCAAGAATCATGCGGGAAATGAAGAAGTCTGCAGCAAGGTTGTCTGCACAGCATTGAAGAGCAGTGGTGGGAGGCTCTCAAGCACACTCGGATGTTGCGATTTGCACGCGCCACCCTGTACAAAAACGGACGTACTGACATTTGGGGCTGTCTGAGAGCTTTGCCTTTTCAAGTTTGCATAATCTCAGATAAAAATCAGCCAAAGTGAAGAAGGAGAAGGCTCGACCGATCTCTTTTTTTTATTCCCAGAGTGCAGGACCGCCCTTTGCTACCGATCAATTGAGGCATCAGTAGTAGCAGCAAGGAAGGATCCAGAGAAAAGAGGTTGTGCAAGCAAATTGGGTCTTCAATCTCCAGAGAGCGGAAGAGCCTTTTAAGACGTCATGCATGCAGAAGAGGTCTGTGACACGCAAAAAAGTCGGGCTGGGCCTGGAAATCAGGCCTGCTTTCAGAGAAAAACAGGCCCAGCAGTGGAGGAGATGAGACAACCCTTCTTTGCCGCTCATACGACCACGGAGAGTAAGAGCAGAGATTCGGGTTTATTAGGCTTTTCCCCCTCATGGCGCCCGATTTCAGAAATTGCGGGAGTGGATATGATGGATGCTGATTTGGCAACCCAACAATGATGGATGCGCGATTATTATCGATTTCGCAACCAGATATTGAAAGTAACGAGCAGGCCCAAATCGTCCTTTGGGACGCCTGACCAAGACGGACGTCTCTGACCCAAAGTTGCGTCACCCTGTGTTTCACACCGACAACAACAATTTGGCAACGATTAATACAGTCACTGTAGGAAGCTCCAGATCAGTGCAGACTCCAGGCTGTCATTCTGTAGTCAGGGATGTGGGCAGACTCATCAGCAACTCCTCTGTTGAGCTCCGGATCCCTGGTTGTCAACCCTGATTGCAGCTGTTCTCAGCAAAACTACATTGTGATATGAATGCATTTCTTTAAAGATACTTTCTTTGGTCAGTTTGGCGAGCTGAAATTGTGTCAGTCGAGCCAGTTTCGACCTGTGATGGTTTTTTTTGACATGATCTCAAACATCTTTAGCTCACATTATGCAAAAATTGCATTTTGCCCCGTTCATTTTTGAGTTGAATCACACTCAATTTGCCAGCTCAAGTGACCAAAGTACCCAGGTCAGAGAGCAACTTACACTTGGCTATACTGCGTTAATGACTCCTAATGACGATTAATTTCATGATACTCGTCAATGTCAGTCTGTCTCTCCTCTCTTTTGCAATAAAGCCGATAAGTTCGGCCGGCAGAAAATTGCGAACGAGTCTTCCGCAAAGTTGGAAACTTCCACTGCTGCCTCGTTACTTCCTTCCATTCTTCCTTCCGCCGTCAATGCTGAGAGTGTCAGTCAAGGCAGGACTTCCCCAATTAATTGACGCTAATTTGAGGAATTAGCTAATGAATGAGTGTGATGAAGCACCCAATCATGTCGGGCCCGGACCAGCTCGGGCTGTACAGGGTGTGAGTCGAAAAATGGGCTGGCCACATCTTGCCAAAATCACTACAAAGTGGTGACTGCAGCAAATGTGGTAGGGATGTGGTCAAGTTGAAAACTTTCGAGTCGAGCCAGTCAGCTGGAAGACGCTGCATAATCTCAACCTAAAGTTTCGTTCGGGACATCGAGTCGAGCCGCAGCCCGAGTGAGCGTGCAGGGCTCGCAAGGCAAACTCATGTCGAAGAAATTACCTACCTAAGCAACTGCCATCGATGATATCGATATGAAACATCGCGATCCCCGCCAAATATCTAACAATTGAACACAGCTATCAGATATACGTAGATAGCAGATCGCGCTATCTTTGGCATTTGATGCTGAGACAGCCCACCGGTCCGTGGGCCTGATGGGCCCCGGGGCCGAGGGCATAGACAACGCAAAAAAAAACGGGGAAACCCTGAAGATGCTTGAATCTTGCCAAGTGTCATCTGGGCGATCAATCGGGCCTTCCACATATGGTTTCGACCAATGAAGGAGGTCGCTAGTAAATCTTTCTCAAGCTGCGACGTCTTCTTACTGATTAACCTCTCTGTTGACGCACGTGGCAACCCTGAATAGAAGCATAGTGATGCATCAATTTTCGCTCTGCTCATCCTGAGGAAAACCTTCCATTGAGTGGACAAGTTGTGCCAGCAATTGCGCGGTCCCCTCCACAGGTCGACCTCCACCGGGTGTAACAATGTCTTTTCTCAACTCTGGGTTCTCGGTGGAGGGAAAGATCTTGCGACACCCAGTGGAAAATAAAGGTTGCCCCAGAGCAAAGACAGGCCTACATGCCTACCCCGTGCGGGCAGGGCCATGTCTCGATCACGTAGCGCGCTTTGTATGGCTGTGTACAGGGTGACTCACTTCCAGGCCTTGCGACATCCGACGATCTCTGAATATTCATTTGACAACCATATAGACTGATCAGTGTTCCTACAAGTCGAGCTGTGACAGACAGACGCTCACGTGTTTGTTTGTTTGTTTGTGCAGAAGTCGTACACAAAGACGAACTCGTTCATGGTAGATTAAAATAATTATACTAACAATAGTAGCTTTTTCCTCGCAAAAAGTGGACTTTTTTTTCTATTTAACAGTTTTGGGCAGTCATTTTTTTTTAGCTTCGTACGAGGAGGAACCCCTGTCTGAGCACAGGCACAAGACAGTTAAACGCACCCTTGTACACCCAAGTCATTCTACAGAAAGGCTGTCAAAAGCTGCACAATTTTCCCAATATTTCCCCGTTTATTTACTCTCTGGAGGGACATCCTCTTGCACCATATGTCCAGGTTTCTCCATCCTGTGCCAGAGTGTGAATCGTGACTCACTTTCTTCACTTCCCAAATTTGTATTTCACGTTTTTCAACTTGTTTTGGAAGAGAGAAATGCCAATATTTGTGGTACAAACGACAAATCAACGACGCATATTGTGGTGCTATATTTACCGACTGTACATTGTTGGTATTATAGTGACACCCATTGATAGCGACATCCCGCAGTTTGGTGACAACATTCTTCAGTCCACATTGTTTTATAAAGATAAACGCTTGTAGTGACATTTTTGGAAAGATTTATTCGTACATTCTGCTTGATCAAGTCTCCAGCAGCACCTTCTGCACCACGTTTGTTTTTCATTGTCATATCTATATCCACTTCATAGCCTCACCGTATTAGATGCAGTGACATTTTGGCTCTGCTCCAGTCGTGTCACTATAACTGTAGTTAATGTCAGCCACTTCGGCTTCTCCGGTCTCCGGGTGTCAGGCCGGGTCTGCCTTGGCTGTGCGTCAGGTACTGTACGACTGTGCAGTCATCACAGGTGTGTTTGTGTGACCACCACATGGAAGCATCTCTAGAACTCAAGCATGTGATTTTATTCTTCCTCCCTCACATTCAATCGCGCATCACTTGAAAAGTTTTCGTTGCAAAAAAAAAAAAAAAAGAAAAAAAAACTGCGCCAAATTGCAGGGTTGAGGACCCAAATGCTAGAGGTGGGTCGGGCCGACTGGAAACTGGCTGTCGTCTAACTCGACTTGTCGTTCTCGGCCCAGAAGGCGGCACTCGAGTGAATCATCTCCAACAGCCCGCCTTTGGGCAACTTTTTCCCCCCCTCCCCAATCATGCTCGTTGACTCCGGAAGGATGGAGGAAGTCTGCGACGTTTTGAAGCCCTCATAACGTTACGACCTGTGAATGTTCTTCTTGCGGGCGTCCCCCCGGTTGCGACAGGGTTGCCACCGGCTGACGCGGCAGTGCAGGTCTGGTCTGGCAACGCTGGCGCGCATTTTTCTCTCTGTTCGTGACACGAAGGTCTTGTCAGACGACTCCGGGATCAAAAGATGACGAAAAGTCTGAGGGAAATGTGTCAGAAGTGACATCAAAAGAGAGAAGAAGTATGGATGACTGAGGGCAGAGTCATGACCTGCTCCGGTGGTCCCGCCGACCTTGATGGACTTTTGTGCGAAGGGCGAAAGTTGAAGCATGGCAAACGCTTCCCCCTCCTCCATGGACACGGCCAATCTGTTGTTGGCCATTGTCTTGCCAGTGATCAATATGGCCTCATTGTTTGTCTGCACCCGTGGCTTGATCAGGGTCGTGGGTGTTCATAACCCCTCCCTTGTTAAACCACAATCAACCAGAGCCAAACAATGAGTATGAGCGGGTAATTACACAGTCCGGGTGAGGGGTTTTTTTTTTGGCTCATTGGTTTAGGGTCTCCTCATGCAGAATCGTGCATCCAGAAGCAACAAAGGTGACTGTAAATAGCCTTTAAGCACACGCACAAAGGGTCGCTGTTTACTTGCTATTTTAGCCCGCAGTTAGACTTTACAGGAATTATGCACGTGATTCACAAAGAATATTTGGCATTTTTTTTCCACCTGTCTTACGTAAAACAAAGAAATGTCGTGGTGGTGATTACAAATGAGCCCGGAGCAGGGGACAAGAGGAGGGAGACGCCCTAGGTAAACTTGCAGTTATGCTACTTGAGCGTCTTGGCCGCTTTTTTGCACGTGCACTACGGGGTGACGCCGGGGAACGACTTGTGTCCACTGCGGACTGCGCCGGCGGAAGTGTTCCCGTCGTCACCCTGTGTCCACGACAACAAGAGGGCCGCTTGGCCTGGCAGCAGCTCCGCCATCACCGTGGCTCTCAGGAGGTGAGCGCCAACACCGACAGATGGACGGACATCATGCCATTGGCGAAGCCGGCAATAACAACGTGCGTGTGGCTGGTGGCGTGACCATCGACCATTTCTCGGTGGACTCCGAAGACACAGCAAAGAAGTGTTATTTATCGCCACCGAGGAGACTTTCAATGCTCTTTTCCCCTTAAGAAAAGTACAATTTACCGCCATTCGTCTCCTGGCAAAGAGAAACTGCATCGAATGCATTAACCCGGGGCCTAAAAATTGGACATTTTCCACCAGACACTTTTGTAATTACCGCAGAGAAGATAAAATTTTGAGCTCGTCCACAAAAAAAAAAAAACAAGCAGTAATTGTTGAGCCTTACTTGCGCATACTTTCTGGGAAAGTGCAACAGCATTTTTGGCCCGTGTACCAACTTCTCACCGCTGGTCCAGCCTGGCACGGCTGGGTGCAGAACTGACCAGAGCAAGTTGCGCACTGCAACGCTTCACTTGCACACACCTACGCTTAATTGCACGTGTGATACGTGTAATCACCGTGATTCGAGCCATTTTTCGGCACAAATGAGCCGAGACTCTGGAATTGCATCCATGTCTTTGGCCTCAGGGCCTCCGCCACCATCACGTGCACTGCAGCAGCCGAGGCCACCGCGCTGATCTCTCAATATTTTTCCAAGTGCATAATGCTCAGGGCAGCTTCTTTCTGCTCTGCGCTGCTTTGGGCAATGAAAGTTTGAGGAATGTTCAAGTGCATTTCAAAAGTTCCTCCTTTGTGGCATTTGCGATGTGAAGGGAGGGGGGGGGAGGGGAAAAATCCCCCTGGAATTTTTATCGCCACCTCGGTGGTTTCCAGGGTGCAGTAAAAACTCCATATGTAAAGACTTTTTATTGGCCTGAAAAGTCTACTTAAAAAAGTCATGCAATTAAGCATTTCCCTCACTAAGTTTGTCTTTCGGCCCTTATCTAGGAAAAAGTGTAACAAAGTTTCGACAGAGTTGCAAAAGAGCTGCTTCATCACCGTGAACAGGGTCGGTCTGCACCGGGTGTCGCAAAATCGGTTCCCCATTTGCTACGGTGGCCACAACGTGGGCTAAAGATGGACGCCAGAGAAGCTGCGCAGTCACCCTGTACCAGTGCAAGAAATGTCCAGCAGACACATATTTAGTATTCATAAGTTATGTAGCTGCAAAAAAGTCGGATTCGCTGACGCTCGGCTGCAAAGTGAAGTTGTGTCGCCTGCGGAGTGGAGCAAAAAAGTTGCGAAATTCTCCCAAAAAAAGATCAAATCTTGGCCTGGTCAAGAGACAAGAGAGTCATTTGTGTCTGATGCATTTGGATCAATCACTTTTTCCTCGGATCTCCACCAATTAGAGCCTGAGGAGAATGCGGAAAAAAAAAGAGAAACACACAGAATTTTTCCTGGCTGGAAAAAACTTTGAGAATGTGCAACTTTTCAGCGTTTCCTTGGCTTTGCGCAGGCTGTAAAACCTTTCAAGGTCGAGTTGCCAATCGTTCAGCATTTGTGCAATGCTCCAATGAGCCGAGTTTTTCACTCACAACTTTCCTCTCAATGAATTGGTCACGTCTCCAATACGAGCAACGTCGATTTTGCATGCCTTCTGGAACGTGCAAACTCGGGGGTTTGCGAAAAAAAAAGAACCGAGCTTTGATCTTGCCATATGCGAAACAGTGGCCGTCGAATGAAGAAAGCGTCTGAAAAGAGCAACTCTGCAATATGGACCCTTGAGGGAAGACTTCCGGGGAGCAGAACAAAGGGGACTCACACAATCTACCTTTGATTACTGCACTGGGATAAAGTTCTTATTTCAAAACCATGGCAATTTTTTTTGGCAAGACTCCTTTTCGGCTCTTGTAACCAGACGACCACGAAGAGAATTCGACAAATTCTCAACAAGTGGATTTCCGAAAAAAGAAAAAAAAAAACCACCTCGGTTTTCGTTAAACGAAATCGAAGAAGAATTGTGGTGCGCAGTGTTGACACAAGTTAAAAGCAGTACAATGAAGTAAATTTAAATTTCCCGCCTAAATTCATGTTTGCGGAACAACCCAGCGACTACTTCGTGCTTCCAGGAGAGAACGAATGAAGGGTGGTACAATCAACCCTCCCCGAGACACGCAGATTTGGCACAAAGAGCAGAGTTGCCAGCGTGTAAAAACCAATGTTTCGACGTGAAGCGATGCTTGGATGATCACTATAACTCATAATAATCCTAATAATAAGTCACGGTTGTCGACATCGGTTTCCATGGCTCTGCGCCATTGATGCTGCGTTCGTTCTAATAGTGTATTCAGGGGTGTGTAGTTCATATGTGCTCAAAGTTTCAATGGGTTTCAGCATGGTTTTTGAGCATATTTGCGGGTGGTCAAATGGATATTCAAATTTCCCACCAAAAACATGACTCGTGCTGGTCGCTGAAAGAGATGTGGCTCGAGTCAGACAGGCGGCCGGATCAGTGAGTCATCAGTAGCTGAGAGGCCGGCTGTAAACTTAAAGAGAACCTTTGCACTTGTGTTTTGCTCGCCATTTTTTGGCCTGACCACTGAGTTGCTGCATCTCTTGAAAAATGTAGCTGGGGGTTGGTTCAAAATCCGCCATTCCCATTTCAAATTAGTTAGTTATCTTGATGCACTTGGCTCATCTTGTGCACCGCTGCCCTGACCAAGGGAGGGCAGAGGGTCTTCCACCCTCTACCCCACCTCTCGTTCTCTAACCAAAATGCAGTGCAGCCAGCTCTTCTCCAGGGTTTTCAGTGACGTCACAGTGGTCATTGGCCAACAGAGACGGAAGTGCTGGTTTTCTAGCTGTCAACCAGTTCTTGTTCAACCCATTTAGCCGGTTGGCAACTCAACAAACATTGCGTCAAGCAGCTTCTGTTGAGAATCTGTCAACAGTTGAATCTGAAGACAGGGCTGAGATTTTATCAGGCGGTCCGAAACAACCCCTGACTGACCTTTGCTGCCACTTTTCAAAATTTCTCAACTTTCTCACAAATATCTTGGTGGCCGGTTTTTTTTGTTGGGAAATTTCCTCACTCCCTTCCAACTTTCTGTAGGTCAAGCAGCCAAAAGTGATGGGTGACTGTGTCAATGATGGTGTGCTGGTACTCGTTGTGTGTGGGCATCAATCCATAAGGGGAGACAGTGGAGAAAATCCTTGATCTTTCCCCTCGTAATCACAGGCCAGGACAAGAGAGGACTTGGGGAAAGTGGGACTAGCAGAGTTCTTTATTGCAGAAAAGTCTAACAGTACATGAGGAGAAGGCGTGTCAGGCTGTCAGTCAGCACCTTCCATTACAGATCCAGCAACTCTTTCTTTATGGAGCTGTGGGCCAACCAATGGTAGGGATTGCTTCAGTCACTGAACTCTGTCAAGAAAGGTTGACCTCCTTGGATGTCCTGGTGCGCAGCCCCCCCAAAACTGGGAATTGGTCCAATGATTGACATCGGCTGAGGAGACACTTTGAGAGCACAGAGCTTCACCAGAGACAAACTGTTGGATGACGCATATTGAGCATCTGCAAGTTGGCATCTGCAATTCAGAGTTGCCAACAGACTCTTCTGCGGCCTTAGCTTCATTTACAAACAGCACTCTGAGAACAGTGTTGACATGCGATGATTGGTTTAACCTTACATGTTGTACATTCTGGGATCAGCTACCTCAACAGGGGGTTACAAAAAAAACCACACGTGAGGCACTAAAGTCAATGGTTTTCTTTTTGCCAAATAAAAAACCTTTCTCGACTTAATGTCTGACTGAGCAAATCAGCGGTGCCATCACCTAAAACAATGGGAAGGGAGTTATCTACAAATTATGGCCCAACGTATAAAGAGGTAATGGAGAATGAATTGTTTGATAAACCTCTGGCTTTGTGCGTCTCATGACGACAGCAATGAAAACCAGAGTAGATTATTTGAAAAGTAACCACTATAATTATAACTCTAAACTGGATCGCAGTTTATAAAGTAAGGCTTCATTGGACGAGATTTCCAGTTAACTTCTGAGGTGATCTTAAGCATCCTCCGAGGACACCGATTTTGACTGTAAATTTTTTGCAACTCATGCTGTTGCTTCCCCCCTCTCCTCGGTGATCATCACACAAACCTCCTGCCCTCAATCTGTCCAAAAAGTGCTGCTGCATTGTGGCAAAACTTGCTGTACCGCAAAAATCTGGCGTCAAGAGCTGAGAATTCTGCTGCGAGCAACTTGCGTACAAGCGCATAAAGACAGAACTCAAGGAAAAAAAGCTGCTGGATTCCGAGCTCAGCTCTTTGATGAGGGTGAAATCCTGCATGATTGAACTCAATATCTATTTAAAGCAGGGGACGAAGGAATCTGCAGAGCAGTAACATTCAGCGAATTATCATCATTTCAGGCTCAATCTGTGTAGCTACTGAAATCACCCGAGATAATGACTTCTAGAAGGAAACTGAAACATCGATTGTGAAACTGCCTAATCTCATGTCGAGCAAAGGAATGATCTTTGTCCGTCCAACGCTCTGCAGTAGAAAGAGCGTCTCTCGTCGTTGAAGTCGTCCTCCGCGTTGTCCTCATGCTCCATGTGGTCCACGCTCTTGGCGGCGTCCATGGCCTCCGTTCTCTTTCTACTCCCGAAACTCCAGGGCCTTGAAGTCCACTCACCTCCCCTTCTTCTTTCGCACCAGGGAAAAATTTTCCACCTCGAATTTGACCTCAAAATCTATACCTTCAACCCCCTCCTTTTCCACAGTCAGACCCACCAGACACACGCAGAGATCTATATCTGTTAGTATCGTGGAAATATCCACTTGGTAGGGAATACTGACTTGAATTCCATTGGGACTCCGTGCCTACAGGAAATTAGGAGAGCAAATGTATAGGTCGACATACGCTATCGATGCATTGGGTAATCTAGAGCTTCCTCCCAAAATAGGGTGGTATCAAAGAATTGAAATAATGCATTGACAGTGGAATTCAAAACACCTTTTGAATTGAAGCAGTCATCAATAAAGATCATGCTGGACCTACATCAGAACTATTAGGCTAGGTCGAAAAGGGGTCAACTTTGGAAATTCACTGACAGCGTCTGGGGTTTGTGACATGGGCTCAAAAGATCAAGATGTAGTCAAATACTTTTGGAAAAACATTGTGTTTACCTAAGCCCAACTTGATTTGAAATTTATGTACTGAGCTACTGTAG
>JAAUXU010139752.1_pt1 | contig 16802 bp, 12 predicted proteins | sample 7278151 | NCBI WGS metagenome assembly JAAUXU01 (sample SAMN14350113, study PRJNA611818) | marine sediment metagenome | isolation source: surface marine sediment (1.8m) | place: French Polynesia: Moorea | collected 2018-08 | reverse complement strand
GGTGCTCCGAGGTAGCAGCTGAAGCTAGTTGAGGAGATCGTCTCAATTGGCTTCTGCAGAGCAGGACAGGAATCAGCACTACTCGAAGTTGGTCGTCAGTTTGTCATTAATTAGAAATAACGATTGGTGGTCATTCCTGAACTCTGTTTGATTATCCATGATTGAACTATTTGATTCGATTGGAAATAATTGCACAAGCTTAGATTCATATGTTGCACTGCCTGTCTTTAGCCCACATTGCTAAGATGCAGTCGAACAGCGTTATGGTAAACTCCGCTATAGTAAAGATTCTCGATATATTGAAGATTGCGCCGAACTTTTACATGATGAAATAATCGAACCCTGTTACAATGGAGACCTCGATAGAGCGAACTCGATGTTGCTGACTGGGTAATTTTCTATGTCAAAGTTTGACGGCACTTTTCTCCACCATGGCTTATTACGGGCTCGTGCGGGCTGGCAATGTTGTGGTTGGACTGAGCTGCGTGCTGGCTCGATTTAAACCCTGGGCTCGACCCTTTTTTTCTGCACCACTCATATTCTGCACACTGTTTAGCTGGGACTTGTTGATTGGTGGCAAAAATCCTACTTACCCAGAAATCGCACTTAACCGGGAATTTCGTTAAAAATGCCCAAGCCCAGAGTCACAGTCACTGCTTGTGCAGTCGACTGCGAATGACGGCGCGCTGGGTAAAAGGCCTTTTCGCCTTATTGGGCCAAATTCTCTCAGTCACATCTTCAATTATGTTGCTTAATCGGAGCATTCTAGTCTGGCCAGTAGAGCAAAAGATTGAAAATTTGGCAGATTTGCTGAAAAAAAAAACAGCAAAAAAGCCCTGGTCATTGCTGCTTTGAGCAAAGGCCAGCCTTTATTGAACCAATTTCGACATGGTGGACTTTTTCCGGGCAACCGACTCCAAGTTCTGCTGTCCTTTTCTCCTGTTCTTCTGAAGTGATGTCAGATAATACAACCGACCAGTCAACTAGAACCATTTTTCTTGCTTCCGATTAAGTGGAATCGACTGTATAACGTGGTGGAACTTTTGAGGGAGAAGCTTATACACGTCCACCATCATCATCCCCAACAAGAGGCTCAGGTCAGCCACCTCCGACCTACACCTACTACATCTCCCTGGACAATTGGAGCAAGATGAATGTTTCATCGACTTCTTCAAAACCAGACCACACCTAGTGATGGCCCAAATCGGGCCCGACTGGATGCTACAGTGTCCTGCCACACCCCGTCATAGCCCACACTGCCTTTTAGGTCAAAATGGCTACGTAGGCCCCGATTCAAATGACACCTTTATTTCGAAAAATCCTCCACCAAAGGAACGCATTGCGGAACCGTGGCCAGGTCAGATCACAGTGATTTTTTGTGCTGATCGCCAGGCTTGACAACGAGTTTAAGCCACACTCTTTTTGTTGGGCGACCGTTGACAGATTTTTTATGCTAGACCAACACTCCTATTTCAAGTGCTCACGGTTTTCTGTTCCTCTGGCTATCGGGTCTCACCGGTTCTTAGATCATTGACCTGGGTCTAACTAAATGTGACGCATTAAGAAGAGTTCCCCGTACTACGAGACACAACAGCCTAAATGAGGAAGGACAATGTGTTTTCATGGCTTTTGTGGTGGTGCCACAAAATTTACCCATTGTCTGGAGAAATCATGTTTTGTGTCCTATTTGAGAGAGGATTTACTTCAAAAAAATCTGTTTCCAAGATATTATCCCGATTATCCGAAAATCCCAATTAGCTGTACGTTGTTTAAGCGGAGTTCGTAATATATACAATAGGTGTGGAACAATAGGGGAGCACCACAGTTGCCAAATGGTACAGATTACAGGGAAGCGTTAATGAAAAAGTGATTCACCTAAAGGAGGATATGATTCACCTGATTGGATCGTACAATTCTCTGGGGACACATTTTTTGCTCATTTCGCGCTGACGGTACTATTTTCAGTACATTGTAGTGCCGTACAGAGTGCGGCTCAACGCGACAACGTTTACAGAAACTTAAACTAGCAATGACTCAACATGTCGAGCTTCATCGAGAGCAATATGTCCAGCAAGTACAGGCTCTGTACTGAATCCGAGAGAAGTTTTGCTTGCTGGATGCCAAAAAATATAGTCTTCTTCTCAAGCAATTTAACATGGACCTTCTGTGTCTGATCTGACCACAAGAAGGCCGGCAACAAGACGACCAACCCTGAAAAATCTGCCCCTGGCAGCCCTGCCAACGCTCATCATAGCCGGCGGTCTCAGACTTGTCTCCGGTCTTGGGTCAAACAGGTTATGGCAATCATGCCTGCCCACAGACCGCCCTACGAATGCGATCTCGCCCTGTCCTGTTGTACCCAGCAACAACCTATGCATGAGCATTTGGTGAAGAGCCACGTATTAGTCGGATATTTTACGCACACATAAAATGAGTTCGAACGTACATACTGCAAGTAACGTTAGATATGTATACGCATACAGCGTGTGGCCGGAAAACGCTCGTGTAGGCCCAGACCAAATGTAGTTTTCAGGTGGTTTTTTTGGTCACTCACCCTGTTGTATGGGAAAAAAAGCCCCCTTCCCCTTCATACCGGCGTCGTCATTCATGCACGCAAATGCGGGCGTATGCAGAGATGCTGGGGGCTGCATCATTGAACAGTCTACATTCCAGTGTCTGGGATCTCTTATTGGTCAGGCTGCACCGTCCACTGCAGTTAGCTCACGTTCACATGAGCAGCTAAGTTGTCAATAGCATGAGCAAAAAGCATTGCAGAGTGCATTCCAGGGTGATCACGTGCACTTTTATGGCGAGGCTTTACCTTGGTTTGTTGTCATGATAGAGGCTGTCACATTCAGTAACGCATCAGCACATCCCTATGCAACAGTGCCTGCGCAGGCTTGAACCGAGAGTCTTGTCACTACTCCTTTCTAACTACTTGTAATTCACACTCGTCAGACCCTTCTGCTTGGTCGTCAAGGAGAAGCTCCCACTCATCCCGAATCAAAAGCTTCAATCCATTCGAGTTGCTCGGACCAGGATTGTTGCTACCTTCGCTTACGTCCCAAGTGAACAAGAAATAAAAAAAGACCTGTGATTGCCATCGCCGATGAAAAAAAAAATGTTACCTGAGCTAGTCTCTACCGCTCATTGGCAAGAATCTCTCGAATCAGTGATCTCACTGACCGCCTCTTGAGGACAGCCGAGGTTATTCGAGCATATACAGCTGATTACAGTGCCGACCCAGCAGAGGCCACAAAAAAGCCATAGGTGCATTGCACAGCACAGGACTGTCCTCCACCGTCGATTCCGCTGCTTTTGGGGCTTGCCCTCGGCCCGTCCACCGGGTCCGCGGTGTTCCTGATGGCGCCGCAGCCCTAATCAGAGCAGACGCAAAGAATCTTTCGTGAGCGCGCGCACGTCGAGTTCACGCTTCATGATCCTCCTGAACTCTTGCTCTGCTTTGTGCGACTTGTTTGATTCTCCCTTTCTTGTCCTCTTCCTGCCGTTGTACCCTCCACTCTTATCTGCAGAAGGAAGACACATAGGCAAAGAAAATAGGCCAAAAAACTTGGAACAGCTCGAGGAAGTAAGGAGGAGAAGCATTATTTTACTCGGAAAGTGGCGTTTAGTCGCCAGTCTGACATTTCTCACCTTTCTCCCCAATCCTCCTGACCCTGTCAGGGTAGGGGAGAGGGGACCTTAAGCTCTCAGAGTACAAAGACTGATGATTCCGCCGAAGGGGGGGGGGGGGAGGCTTTGAAATTGAAAATGTCTCCTGCTGCTGTTCCTCGTCCGATTTAATTCTTCAACCCAAGCAGTTGTGGACCACGAAGAAGCCATTATCGGCGGTCGCAGGGTCTCGCCCTCGCCCTCGTCCTTGTCCTTGCCGATGCCCAACACTTTGAGGACAACAGTTCATGGTGCGGGCGTTATTGAGGGGCTGCGATGGCACAGAAAACAACGACAAAAAAGCCAAAAATATCCTTCCAACTTTCGTCTTCTCACACGTAATCACTACAACCGCTGGTTCGTCATGCGTGTTAGAGCCGGACTGCCGATTCGTGCTCGAGTTAAGCTCGTATGCATTAGGACGAATTTTCTATTGTATTTTCTGGGTGGGAATAGATTACAGGAGGAATTCCGATAGGAATGAAATATTGCGTGAACTCACCCTGTCGGACAAGGTGGAGGGATGAAACCGCTAGGGGGAGTTCCAGCCCTCACATGTCCGCATCCTCTCAAGTCATTTCTGGCCGAACAAAAGAATTCTTCCACATGCACTACGTCCGTCGGCACGCGTGTGTATGCAGTGTTGCCTCAAGAATACGATATCGGTTGGCCTGGTCAGCGCTGTCCGCCGGAGGAAACGTGCGTGTTGCACTGCAAAGTCTTGCTTGTTCTTTCTGTCACCAAAACAAAAAAGCCAAGCCCGCAATGTTTTCGCTGGCGATTTGTCATGCTATTGTGTGCGAATCCATCTCCAGCCACAACAAAGACTGCTGCATATTAAATTTCGATCGAAGAAAGAATATAAAGAGGAGGAACGAGTGGGACAGACTGGTGGGTAATTTAGTAAGGAGACCTTGGTCCTGTGTGAGAGATGTACTGAGGTCATATGTGGAAATGGATCCCATAAATATCTTCACTCAGTGTTGTTCTTAGAACAGGTCACTTGCGCTGCTACTTTGCCATCATCTCAGTAATGGTATTCGAGAGATGGGTCTTTTTGGAATTTCTGCTGGCTGGTCCTCCATTTTTCTGCTTCGTCTGGGCAATAAATCCTCCTTCTTTGGTGCCATCAATGGAAGGATCTCCTAGCACTGAAGTAACAGTTGATGTGACCCTGAAAGAACTGACCCTAAAAATGTACTATTGTGTGTGCGCGCGCTCGAACGTGAGTGAGTGCGTGCGGGCAGGCCAGAACCCGCAGTTGCTCTTCTTCGTCTTCTCGTACGCACAAACAAATCCCGTCGAGGAATGTACCAACGTGGACCCCATCAACTTGATGGATCGGTCCAGACACAATCGACAGCGACTTATGCAGCAACAGAACAGGACAGAGGCAGAAATATACAGTAGTTATTGAATGTAGTCATATCAATTCGCTGGGTGGGCTCACTTTTTCTCTGACGACACCAATATTACGACATGCATGGTCTTGTTGTGGTTTTTTAGTGCCCCGCACCGAAATATGGTGCACTTTGAGGTTGTCGGAGAAACCCTCGGTCGTCGAGGACTCGGTCCAGCAGTGTCACCCCGACCTAAGTGACCAAGCTCCATGGATTAGTGACTAATAGATGTTTTTTTCAAAGTGTCAGCAGCTGAGAGTGATTTGATGTGAATCAATGATGAGTACTGACCTTGACATGGGATATGCTGACACGCATAGTCGATGTGGTCACGATTGGGCTGCTGAAGGACCATTGTGGTTATATGGCATTATCACTGTAGAAGAAGACGGGTCTGGTGAAGGCGAGCGAGCGGCCGCCCCCCGTGGTAATGGGGGACAAACCTTAATAATTCATCTTCCAGGTCTTCCACCGACTTTTACCGGTTCAAACTAGGCGCACTCTGGGACTTATCTCTCCATCTCGCGGTCAAAGTGGCAGCAGAGGCGGGAAAAATCACTTAGCTTGATGATGCCCTCAGGTGTCTCGGTGGTATTATTACACATCGTAGTCCTTCGTGTGCTTTGAGTCTCAGGAAATGTGCGACTGTGCTGCAGCAGCCACCGCGTGCATGCTTTGCTCAGTATGGCTGAAATACACTGCACTGTAAAGTGGAGTTACAAGGTGCAAATTTAGTATCATTAGGATCAATTGCACTGATGCCAAAGTGATCCTTAGATCGATGTTATCGTGCATTTTCTATACTTGTTGCTACTCACTCTTTGTACTCCAGTTTAGAAAAGCGACGCTGCTCGCAAAAAGGTCATTTCATAAAAGGCTCATACGGGCACAAAGCCTTGTACATACACTCGAGTCAACACGATACATGTTGAAGCTTACCGACAGCTTACCCAATGTCTTTGAAGGCACTCTTACCTTACAGTATTGCTGTGAGGGGGGACACCTCTGAGGGGGGAATTTCCTGTTGCTTATGTTAATGAAGTAAGTCTCTGCTTGCTGCTGAGGTTGACCTTGCTGCAGTGGTACGTACACAGGTGCAGCGTCAATGGGCAGTCCGATGTGGGCCACCCTGCACGTGCCTGCGCAAATGAAAACTCAACGCCGTAATATATCTATTCTGTGCAAGTGACTTACGTCGTACCGACGGATGGACATTCGCATTTAATAAGCAGATAATTGCTAAATGGCTGCTCTTCAATAGGCTACCTTCATGCAAAGGCCAAGGCGGAAGCAGCCGAGCTTGCATGCAGCGATCTACATTTCCTCAATCAAAGAAGTTATTGGTGCTCACTACAATGGTCAGCATTTTGCATTGATACTTGTGTCCCCCTCTTGAAGACCAACGAACAAGATTATTTCTCGAGAAGAAGAAGAATCATGCATAGCACACACGCATGCATGCATGCGAGCATGCATATGTGCATGACGCACTGGGGTAGGACTCAGTGAGAGGTGCTCCACTGGCTGGTGGGGATGGGGGTCCCCTTCCTTCCCCTCCCCCACGTCGGACGCGAACTCCCCCATGACTGCGAACCTCGTTTTCGCCCTGCGCCAGTTGCTTGCATGCGTAGGGCAGAAATTCTCGCTTGCTTTAAGGGCGAAGAAGGAGAAGAAAAAAAAAGTCCATTCGCAGAAGAATCGATCCCATCCGTCTGCTCGTGCAGATTTCCTGTCAAGACAAGAGCTGCTGGACATTAGACGGGTCATCTGCAAAAAAGTCTGCACGAGATTTTTGCCTCGTACTTCGCCGAGAAGGAGAAGTCGGGGGACCATGAGCTGTCCTTCTTCGTCTGCGCTTCGGACTTCCAATGTATTTTGTACGCGCTTTTAGTTCGTGCGAAGGTTGTTGCAAGAAAAGCTGCTACCAAAGCCGTCTTTGACCGACCAAATCCTCTGTAGACACACTATGCCTATAGTACCAGGCGGGGGACAAAAAAATCAGGTTTTATCAGAAGTCATTCTACAAGAATGAAGATGGGCGAGGCTCGAAGGAAAGATAAAAATGGATGTCCTTGTCGTCATCAACGTCTTCGATGGAGACACCATATGGCTTTGGAAGTTCGGGGAACAGCTTTTATCGAGCGTTGAGGAAAAAAAAAGTTGTTGCTATCGAATTTGTTAGGAGATATGAGCGCACCCACAGGAGGAGATCTTTTTTGTCGAAGGCAGAATGGCTCCAAGTTGAGCTCATATGGTTAAATCTCCTTAACGTGTCAGGCCAGCCTTAAACAGTTGTCACAAGAGAGGTCGTCATGGCTGCAGTCAAATTTCTCAAACCCACTGGATAATTTCCTTCCGCGTTCTCTCTTCTTCTTGTGTATATGCGGGGGTTTTGCGTTGTTCAGAGGAGTCCACTTGGGGGTTGAGCTCATTGGTCATGGCGAAGCTCTCAATATCGTTAAGGCCTTCCTTCACCGTCTATCTCATCTTTGACGCACGCACGCTCACACCACCACATGCTTTCTGTCTCACGTCAACACATGAGCTCTATGTTGCACACAAGCATAACCTTGTAATGTTCACAAGCTTTGTTTTACACACAGGCTGACACTAGCGCCTAAACATGACAAACACCTAAGCACACACGAACGCTCAGTATTACACGCACAAGCTCTGTATAGCAAACACACGAGAAGAAACCTTTGGACTACTCACCAGCTCTGCATTACACACAACAACAAAGCCTTTGTAGCACTCACATGCTCTGTTTTACATACAAGCTTGCGCTGCACTCAAAACGACCAAAACTCACCTATGCTCAGTGAACTCACCCATCCAAGCTCTGTATTATATGCAATTTACACAAGCTCAGTTTTATGTCCAATACAAAAGCTCTGTGCTACGAACACACCAATTCGGTATCAAGCACACATAGAACGTCGAGCATGTGTAGGACAGCAGTCACCAAACGACCTAATCCATGGCCTCAAAATATCTTGCTTGAGGACAGATTTCTGGACGAAGAAGAAATGTTTCTTATCGAACTTGAACTAGTCAGGCATACTCGCGCGCGCAAGCACGCACGCACCTACGCATGCAGACAGGGGAGCGCACGCGCACCTCAAGAAGCTACGCAACTTTTGCGTCAAAAGAAGGAAGAGCGACCGTTTGCTTGGTACGTTGACAACAGCGTTTCTTTTCGGGTATAAATGGAGGTCCAGACGGTGTTGTTGTCACAGTTTCTCAGTGCACAGCCAGCACAGCAGATCTCATCTGACGAATACTTTGTGCCAAGACTACTCTTGCAAACGAAATGAAGTTGGTAAGCCCGTTTCCCTCGTATACACACTTATACATCGACAATATTGTATCCATATATGTGCGTACACATACGTGGCCCTTGACGTGCCACATTTACTTCTTGGCCAATGTGCGAGTCTTCTTCCTTTGTTCTAGTTCTTGGTGTTGGTGTCAGCCGCCCTGCTGGTCTCCTCATGCTTGGCCGACGATCCGTCTCCGATCGTTCGCGTCCTCCGTACAAGGCAGCAGCGCAGAGGGCGCGAAAACTTCGGCACCCGGATCCTCAGGAGGCCCAAGTTCGTGGAAGTTGTGGAAGTCACACCTCAGGTGGCCGCAGCTCAGTTGCCCATTGGACCTGCCTTCGTCTCAGGTGTGTATGCGATGTTATCAGATCTTGCCAGAGCTTAGAAATTTGATGAGAGGCCAAACTTGTTCCTCTCAAGACTCCCTTGCACAAGTCAGCCGAACGATACAGGCAGTAGCGTGAACGTTATCACCTCCTCGTGGCCGAACGAGTACATGCAGTCGTAGTACATGCAGTCGTAGGACACGCTTCCTCCATGTGTAACATCCCTTCCAGAGTCCAGGGTGGAGCCAATTGGCTCCTCTTATTCCATCGCATCCGAGCCCATCTTGGAGAAGGAGACTTCCCCCTCTGCTGAGACCTTGGTTGTCACCGAGCCTGACACTGCCTACGCGGCTCCAAACGACGGGTCCAGGACAGTGGTGGGAGTGCAGGCCCCACTAACCACCAGCACTTTCGTTGTAAGACAGCCCGAAAGCACTGTCTCTGTGGCCTCCAACCCCAGGACCGAGGAGGTCGTCCGGTACGAGCCAGTTGCCTTGCCGAGCAATACCGTTATTACACAGACGCGCGTCAACAACGTCGTCGGCCTCCGCCCCAAACCCATCCCCATCGTGCGATCCAGCCTGAACGCCCCCGGCACCGCCGGTTTTGAGCGCGCCTTCGGCTACTCCTTCGAGGCCGGCAATGGCATCAAGCAAGAGGCTGCCGGCAACATCAAACGCATCAACGACGCCGACGTCATGGTCATGAGCGGATCCTACGAGTACATCGGGTCCGATGGCCTCACCTACGTCGTGGACTGGTACGCCGACGAAACCGGATACCACCCGTCTGCCCCGCACCTGCCCAAGCCTGTGGAAATTCCCTTTCCCGAGCAGGCGGCTGCCGTCGAGGCCCAGCTGAGATTTGCGGCTGAGCAGAGAAGACTCAATAACGACGCCAACGACGTCCTTGCTGCCGCGGCCTCCAACAGCTACTCGGCCAGCGTGGTAGCGCCCGCTCAAGTAGTGGTGGAGGCAAAGGAGGCAAGGCAGCTTCCAAACTACTCAGGTCTTGAACAGTAGAGCCGCTTGTTTATTGGGCATTGATATTGTACAATGTGCGAGGGGGCGAAATTTTGAGAGTAGCAGAACCAATGCAAAGCAAAAGATCAGCAGCCACTTCAAGATTCCAACATGCAGAGCTTGTGCGAGGAAACGAAAGTCTTAACATGAATGCACATATTGTAGATTAGTGATGGGCGCGGGCTGGCCCAGCCCGGTAAGTCTTTTTTTTCCTGTCCTCTGGTCTTCGAGCCATTATTTATTTGATTTATTTTTAAAAAAGGGAAAAAGGCTTTCTCTCGTACTCCTCTGGAGATATCCTGGTAAAGATGCATATCAGGGGCATTCATAAGCTGTCTTACTATTTAAGCTGCGATGACATCAGCTTACTCACTCCGGTTCGCTTGCAATTTTTGTGTCTCAGCTCAGATAAATAAAAACCTTTTCAATCATACATACTGTGTCAAGATTATTTTTCATACGCTTTAGACCATGCACATATTTCCTATCATAGTGTGGAACATGACACTTTTCTGTGTAGTTTTATAATGGATGCGCTCGTTCGTCCATGGCGGGAAGCCCCCGACCACATGAGCCAGGAACAAGGAGCGGCTGAAACCGGCCTGGCAAATGTCGGCCCGGGCAAGCCTACTGGCATTGAAGAAATGAGGCCCGCGCTCATCACTATTTGTCAATACACATAGTTTCATCAAGGGTTAGGTCGGTTAGGTTAGGTGGACAACACGCGTCTTCAGCTCTGTAGCAGCAGTACGTACACGAGCACAGTTCTCTGTGCTCAGTGCAATGCAGTGCACTCGACGACGTCTGAGATGGTTTGTTCCTTGCCCAAATCTTCGTTGTGGATGCCCTTGACCATCCTGGAGACGAAGTCCATCAGCAACTCCTTCCTTCGGTTGGCTGTCTCTATCACCTGGAACGAGGACATGTTAACAGGGTCGTTGTTCCTACGTGCTCTACGTCAGGCCTCAGAATTGATGTCTAACTCCGACCTCCTCATGGTTGGCCTGCTCGTTGCTGTCCTCCTCCACGATGCATGCGTTGGTGATGAGGGAGAAGGCGAACACTTTGACTCCACAGTGACGAGCAACCAGCACTTCAGGGATTGTGCTCATACCTGAGGTGCAAGCGTGACTAAATCTGAATTTAAAGTCGCTGAGAGGCATGATGGAGGAGTGTATGATTTGGGGAAAGCACTGGAGATTCCCTTGTACATCACATTACATGTACATTGTACATTTACGCACCCGGGTTGCTTAAGTGAGCGAAAATGGGCTACCTCATAATGCGCTAAGTTTAAATATAGGGTTTTGGATTAAACAAAAACAAAGTTAGTTCGTGGAAAAGCTTCGAATTCGAACTTAAAAGCTTCAATGTCAAACAAAGTTGGGATTGTGGTCGAATTTCTCAAGAAAAAAGAGAAGAGAAGGAACTGAGGATTTCTCTCAGTGCCTAAATGAAGAAGGTCTGACAGGCAGAGTCCATCTTGAAGAAGTACCAAAGTCTGTTCGATTGATCTCAGATGTGAAGCGAGGCTTCCTCCTCCACATGTCTCCTGTTCGTACCTAAGATTTGAGTTCAATCAGACATATGTTTTTAAGGCCTCCCCTCAAAATAATGCACTTGCACACTGCCATTTTCTGTTGTTTTTGAAATACATGTTTATCATTGTTGACCGGTGCATATCTGAGTGACCCGAACCCCATGTCACTGGCACAGAAAGTCACGGCTCAATGTGGATGCCCAGAAATCGCTCATCCACATGCTTGCGTGCCAAACCAGGTTGATGCCATTGCTTTTCAGATGTGCATGAAGAAACCACAACCGTCCACTCATTCAGTCAGCTTCTCAACCTTGTAACGACGAGTCCAGCAATCGAGAATGGATTTTTCGGACAGTCGAATTTGAACTCGAAATTGTCGGCTGGAATTCGGACAAGTTTGAATCCGCAGGTGTTTTTTGTAAGCAGAAGAAGTAAGAAGTTGCAGACATCGAAGAATGTCTCATCTTGTAATTGGTTAGCATTACCTGAAAAATGGTTGGAATGGAATCAAGCTGACTTTTCGATCAGGAAATTGAAAGTACCTGAGAAAATAAGAAATATCCGGATTTTCTAACTTTTCTTTTCATCTTGAAAAAGATCTTTTTAAATCGAACTTTTGGGAACTTGTCTACAAACTGTTTTCGGAGTACTTCAGTCATACAACACAGAGACCTTTTAATGAGTCAAGACTCGCTAGATGGCGTCACTGGCAGCACCTTGGTCTGTCAGAATAGAGTGAACAACACTGATCTGAACACTGTTTAGGGGATTCACACTAGTGGCTGCCTCGCTATTCGCTTTGCACCAACTGAGGCAGCTACTACTCCTTGCATTGGCAGTGTCTCCCCCCAAAAGGGCAAAATGAAGAAGAAAGTTAAGAATATGAGACGCATGTTTTGAGCCGAAAACCAAAGTGTCTACTGATTTTTGAGAAAAAAAAGTTGGCGTTCAGTTGTCCTAACTTTTTGCCTTGTTATTTATATTTCAGTTGGCAACTACGGTGATACAGATGAATTTCCCAAGGTATTTGCCAACTGTCATGTACCCAAGAGGATGCCCCAATGTCTCATGAACATTGTAAACATAGACTTCACACACATCGCTCAGAACTTGTCTTTGGCAAGCACAATGGAGTAAAAAGTCCATGTTGTCTAAAAAGTCCTGATGCAAGTAACGTGAAAAACACAATAGATAGGATATCCAAAATACTTCATTTTACCCTTCTTCCTGTACAGTTGCAGTTGGTTTTTTTTAGCCACATCGTTAGGTCTCGAGACAGCTGCAAGAATTCGCGCTGTTTCACACACAAACTATCAAGTATAAACGGATCATGATGAACAAACCGCATATTCTCGTCCCCGGTTGCTCTGTAGCGCCCTCTGGACGTGGGGGGGGGGAAGAACTATCAATACTATTTGCTGCATATCAGTACATAATGTAGTTGTCGACAATAGCATTAGGCTCTTTTGCATATTTTTTTTACAGTTTCGCTGATATGAGCTGCAAAAGTCAAAAACATTTCTACACCTCTTGACATGACTCACTCATGACATTTGAATCTGCAACCTCCTCTCCACGAAGGACTCTCTCCGCTACACGGCTACAGCTGAGGTAGACCTAACCCAACTAAGTCTGTGTACCGCTAGAAATAAGTTATAAAGTTTTACTTATAAAGGACCCAAGCTATGTCGGTGTCTTCGACATTTTGAGCTAACAATTTTTATATTCCATTTACGGCCCCCACAACAACCATCCTTGTGTGGCTGTGATGTTCGCCAAGTCGGGGTGGCGCCAACCAGATTGCTCCCAATCGATTTGATTGTTTTGAATTTGATTGCTGATCAACAATACTGATGCTTTGGAGATTGCCAATCGATTATTTCATGGCAGTTTGGTGGGACCAATCTTGCACTGGTCCCAGAATAGTGCTGCAGTGCAACACTGGTCAGTGATGATCCGTTCAAGATGCGGGTTGTGTTGTGCCCCGGGGAGGCCGTCTAGTGTCCAGGGTCTTTTCCACACTAGGGACAAAGATGAAGTTCCACAGAAGGGAGAGCAAGCATAGGTGGGGGAGAGCAGGCCCACCTTGTATGTACTTATGTGTTGGGTTTCACCTGTCCCATGAAGGAACACATAAAAGGAGTAACCCTTGCTCAGGGTTTTTTCCTGGCCCATAGTGATGGCAGAACGACACAGCATACATTTATTCTGGCCCTAGTGGATCCGTGGCCTCACTAATGCGGTCTAGAAGTATAAACCTAATGAGGACAGGCCCACCTTATTTGGCACGTGGTGCCACTACAGGGTGTCCCACGGACACCGACCATTTCCCAATGGCTCTATCTGCGCTCCTACCGGACCGACTTTGAAAGTTCCCTTTACCGGCTGTGGCGTAAAAAATGGGGTTAATGCTACATCGACCATGAGCTTTGAAATATCAGTTTGATTCATCGGTTCGACTCATCAGTTTTCCACACCTGATTGAAGCCTGGCGTTGGTCCTCGTCAACAGGACCAAAGAGACCCAGCTCCGTGGATCACTGACTGATGCTAAAAAATGTAATTTCAGACATTAAGAAATAAACGTTCAAAATTCAGTCAATATTTTAATTCTGGTGCTAACCCACCCCATTTGGGACTTTTTAGCCCATTCTTGGCAACCCTGGGGTTCCTTGATACAGTCACGATTGCACTGCTCACAGACCGTAGTGACTGTGGAATAAGTGCTGCACGTTCAGCGATGTAAGGCCAATGTCAGGCTTACATCATGTTGTAACTTAAGGCCCTTAGTGTTCAACAACCGGTATTACCGGTTTACCAAGCAATGGTGTTTTGGGCAAAAGCGCTGCAACTGGCGTACTTACTGACTTTTTGCTTAGTAATTTAGGACATGTTCCAAACAAAAACAAACGAAACAATGAACGATTCTTTGTTGCTCTCACTTAAACTTTTGCAACACACTGTAGTTAGGGTGCATTGTGCACACCACTTTCAGTCATAACTGGTTGAGCCGCAGAAGTAGTTTCCCTCCATGGGAAGCTGAAATCGAACTTTTGTGAAACCGAACTGATGAGCACTTTTTTTCTTTACGACAACACTTTTTTTTCACAAACTGGATGTTAAGTTTTTGCTATTATAGCAGAGTTTACGATATTGAAGTTCAACTGTATCTTCGATAACACAAAACAAGAAGCTGTTAAGAAGCCCGGTTCTTTCTTTGCTTCCTGGTGGACGCAATGGGAGACACTGGACATTCTGGAACACCTTCACCATCTCCGTTCATTTCCCCTTCTTCATTGTTTTTAAAGAACAAAAACTTAAAAACATTTTTTTTTAAAAAAATGTGACTTCGATAGAGTTGTGCAGTCCGCCTTCAATATAGGGAAATGTTCCGTCGACCAAAGTCATCCCTAAACTGACTGTGACGAAGGCTGACTGGAATAGGTTGAGCGATTCCTTCAGACATGTTAACGCGCCTCCAGGAAATTATGTCGGTTCTGAGCTGAACAAACTCATTCGTACTTGCTTTGTCCAAATGTACCAGTACATGCAGGTGATATTCCCTGAAGCAAACTGGGGTCTTCTTACCCACTGCATCCACGCCGCATTTCCTGAGCATTCGCAACTCCGCCGCCGTCTCAAAGTTGGGGCCTCCCAGCATCGCGTAGACTCCCTGCACGACGATTACTTCTCAGGGCAACGTCGTGTGCAGCGCACGCAGTGCACGCATTATCTGTTCATTTCGTCTACCTGATGGATGTGTTGACTGAGGCCCATTTCGGAGGCCACGGATTGCGCCATGTACCGATATTGGCGCTCGTAGCAGTCATTCAGGGAGAAGAAGCGTCCTCCGAATCTGTGGGACAAACACGTATGTTTGCAATATACACACAGGGAATCATAAAGTCTGCAGGGGATTCTACGAGCTGCTATGGTCTCCATTGACCATTTTGACCAGTCATGTGTTCAACTTTCATTGAAGGGCGGTGGTGTCAGCAAAAGCGCCATTTTGTACTCACTGTATTTAATGCTATAGCTCTCACACTATCATGAAAAACAGGGTTCTTTATATCCCAGCCGGACCAACGGAGGCACACTGAGCTATTCGAGTTATTTTTAGGCTATATTTTATTCTGCATATATAAAGGGAAGCACAAAAATGTGAGCCATGCACCATCTGTACCATATGCTGCTGTCCACCCACCCACTGCTTGCTCAATCCTCTCCATTGGGTACAAGTGGTCACAGAGTTTGGTTCTTGTCTTTGTCATTTCACTTATGAAATTTGACAATCCACTGAATAGTGCCAAATATTTTAAGGAGAAAAGTACCCCTCAACAGCTGATTGTGCTTGACGCTTGGCCTTTTTTGTTTCCCCAGCCCCCCGCAACCAGTGGGGAAAATGCCCCAAACGGTTGATTGTGCTTGCCCTTTGTCATCAGGACTTGTTGAACTCATCGGTTGGTGAACCTGCTCCAACACCCAAACCCAGACCTAGACCCCAACAAGTGGGGGGCATAAAACCTGCTTCTCATCATACTGATTCAAAACGTGCATGATCTTGGAAGTCTGGGTCCTGCTGTTGTCACGAGCAAAGATGACAAAAAACTCAAGTTTGCCTCTATACAGTTGTTCATGGGTTACTTTTGCTATGCCAGCGGTAGGCTACACAATGCCAGTTACCTCTTATCATTTGGCCCCCTCAGAGGATGCATTCCTGTGAATCCTGGAATATTGATGTGATCCTTGATGACCATGACGTCGCCCACCTCGAACTGGGGGTTGAGTCCCCCAGCCGCATTCGTCACGATCAACGTCTCGATGCCGCACAGCTTCATCACGCGGACAGGCATACCCACCTATTACGAACAATCAGAATGAGCAGAAAGTCAGGCTGTTGCTGATGTTTTTAAGTGCGGGGGGGGGGCTTTTTTAAGAGTCCCATCGACTTTTCAACATCGGTCTCTGCGTGTTGAAATATACATTTGGGGCATAAATTCGACCCGCTAAAGCATACGAAAATAGTCAAATTCATGAAAAGGCAGTTGAAGAACGAGTATGACAGCTTCAAGATCATCAACTTCAACTACCTCCACACTGTGCAGACCGAGCCAAACAAAGCTATGGGGGTCAAAAATGGTCATTTTCCTGAGCAACGTCGTCCAGATCTTCCGTTATGTGGACCCTCTGCTGCTTGTCACATTGCTCTTGATGGGATTCAAGCAGTTCCTAATCTGCCAGGTCCAGTATGGAAGTCAATCGCATTGTAAAGTTTGCCGACACCATCTAGTATCTTAATTGTTTAACCTTAGCCAAGGCGTATCCCTCGTACGCGTGGAACCTGCCCTGCATCAGCATGACGCAGGTGCCGTCGAGCATCCCGAACAGAAGCTTGGACTTGTGCCCCGGCACCGTCGACTCGGGGAAGTTGGGGATCTCCGAGTAGGGGAACACCTGAGGGGTGTCCAGGAGATCTGCCAGATGCGCTAGAGGATTCAGATCAGACTCTGTAATATCATG
>JAAUXU010049345.1_pt1 | contig 16805 bp, 18 predicted proteins | sample 7278151 | NCBI WGS metagenome assembly JAAUXU01 (sample SAMN14350113, study PRJNA611818) | marine sediment metagenome | isolation source: surface marine sediment (1.8m) | place: French Polynesia: Moorea | collected 2018-08 | reverse complement strand
CGTGGTATATTTTTCAACTATTTAAATTAATTAACCTCCTCCTCCGCTACGTCTTACACCCAGCCCCCCCCCCCCCCCCCACAAAAAAAAAAGGGTAGCGATGGCCTTAAAAGAACCTTCTGTTAAGTCATGCAAATCTGCCCTTGGTGAGAGGGAAAAAGCTGCATCTTTTTTTTTCTTGTGTCTGAATCATATTCACAATTCTCTTTGTCAACTCATATCGAGCTGAAAAAGTTCCCTGCGCACTTGGAGAATTTTGTTCGCCATCGTCACGTCAGCCGTGAATACATTACACAGGTAATAGAGCAATGGAGACTCCATGATAGAGTGGATCTGTCAGGAGTACAATGGGCTTACACCACGCGACATTGCTGTTCGACGGGTTCAGCATCATGCTGTACAGGTTGGCTACAAAGATACCCCTTACACTTTATCACGTGTGGGTGTGTACACAGCACCGGATGGCTCCAAACACTCATGGCACTCTGACGTTGTAGGAGTGAAGCGGGCGGTTAAAGCAGACAATACAGGGTGACTCCGAGCACCCCTGACACTCACAAGAATCTCTTAATGCAGCTGAGCAGCAATATAAGAGATTTTGCGTGCAGGAGCAAAATTTCCTTCACAGCTGCAATTTTCGCAATAGCTCCTGGAATGGAGCACAAGTGTGGTGAAATTGTGGTCATAACGCAAAATCCGTTATATCGAGAATTTCCATCCTATTGACGTCCTCTATAGAGGTGGTTGGAGCTCCCTGTACACTATGCTGCGGCTTTAAGCGCCCCCAACACCGACAAGAATCTCGAAATATAGAGCAAAGGGTGTTCGGGGCCACCTTGTACAACTAGTACAGGGTGGCTCAAACCACAAATCACATTCGTGAGGAGCTCCAAAGACCTTTCACATTCACGGTGACCTTCCAACAGAGGGTCAAAGAGCCACCCTGTACAGCACTGAATACACAGCCCCTTGCGCTCACAAGAATGTCCGAAAACAGTGCAAAGGATGGGTGTTTAGCGCCACCCTGTACAGCACGCACTACGCCCCTGCTATGAGGAGGACGCACTTTATCCACGACAGATGCGACAGACTGTTTTCGTCAGTTGTCAAAGTATTTTCGGAAAAGGTGACGTTGTTTGTACAACTACTATTTAAAGCGTGCTCAGTGAGGCGAGACCTCCGAGGTTGAATTCCGAGGTCAAGCCTGGAGAGGGTGCCAAACTTTGAGGCCACGAATTAACCGATCTCGTGCGTCGTCTCTCCTGCTGGCTCTCCAAGGTCCAGGGAATCCCAGCTGTGTGACACATGTTTCCATGCCCAGGAGGAGCAGGAGGAAGTGTCCAGCAGAGAAAGGAGAACCTCTCCAAACTCTTCTTTGAGCGGACGCCGCCGAAAACTTCGCCAAGGTGGAGAAGAAGTATAAGAGCAGCGGAAGAAGAAGTGCGAATGAGTCGCTTCTTTTGCAGGAAAACAAATGTCGCCCTCTTTTAAAAGTGTTATTTGGCGGGGTCAACGAAACATTGCAGCTGCATCCATCGGTCACTCAGTCTCGGGTCGGTGGTCACACAGATAACAGCTCTTTTGCTTCCTCCACGGAGGAGGACGCGTTTTTCATACATAACAACCGGAGGGGAGAAGATGTGGGTGAAACCAACCGGCTGCGGCGACTGCCGATCGATTCCACTCGCTCAATTATGCCACTGACGATGCATGAATTGCGGCAATGAACTGGAAATCCTGTTCAACCCTTTCTCGCGGGGACTGGAATAATAGACCACGGAATTTTAGATACGAACCTGAAAACAAAAGGAGACCGAAAATTTAAAAATGAGGGTGAAAATGCCAAAAAACGGTGACAAAAAGGACGTTTCAATAAGCCCGCATTCGACCATTTTCATTGACAATGACCAAGTACGTAACATAACTGGGTGTGGCAGAAACATGTTCTGCATACTTATGCATGCTATTCATAGTTATTGTCCAATTGCATAAAATGCACCCTGTACCACCTCTTTCAGTCCATATTTCATATAATTCTGCATACTTGGTCCAGCAGTTCTAGTTTGGTTTCGTAACCGCAGCTGGTGTCACTATAGGCAAGTCCTGTATGGGCTCATTTCCCCTTGTGGTGTGGAGAGATTTTTCAGAAGTTAGAAAACAAAAACAAGTTACAAAAAAATGACAACTCGAGTTGAGTATAACGTGATGGAACAATTTATTTTTGAGTTGACTTTGTTGTCGCAAGTGCCAAAATTGGGTCGAGGTTTTATGAATCTGTGTCAGAATCACCAGCATCACTAGTTTCATTTCCTATCAGAGGCTTGAACTCGGGTATTTGTTGAATTCTGTTGCATACTGATAATAATTTTCCTTGCAACTCTTGCCCCACAACCCTACCCCAAGTACACACATGCTCGTGCATAATTGCATATTTCTTGTGCATATTCATGAGCACGTAATCAGTCTATTCTTCATACATATCTGGTCATGCCATAAGTGAAACGGTTTTATGGCCGGTACTGATTAAGACATCTCCCATTGTGTCCGGACAAGTTTTTAACAGCAACATAAATGCAGCAGAGCTGTAAAGACTTTATCTAACCCGTTGATGGGTGTGACAGAACTGAAACTGTAGGTTGTAGGCTTCAATGATGATTTGAACATGGGTGTTTCAGACGCTCGCTTAAGGCTCGTCCTGCTGCACGAATGCAAAAAAAGCATACGTGGTTGAAGCATCAAAAGCGTCGCATGCAGAGAATATTTCGAACATTCCAGTCTCAGCAGTGGTTTCAAAAATCTTGACAGAGAGACTTTAGGTCTGAAGCTGCCCATTGTGGCCACCCTGTCTCTCTCCCAGCTGCTGTTGGCGATTGGTTCTGCTCGTGCATTTGCACTTGAGAGAATCACAGTGTTACTTCTGTTCTAAGTCTTTGCAGAAGTGACCGACAACAAAACGATATTGGTTATATCGGATGATCTGATACTTTTGCCATCTCTCTTGAAGATCAGAGCACAAAGAAACGGTTGTTGGCATTCCCACACTGGACATTTCACCCTTTCAAATAAGAAAAATCTGTCGCGCTCTGTCTTTTCACAGCCAGAGCGTGAGTGTTGCTGAGGGAGTTTCACACCCTGTCTGTAGCGCAGCCATTTCGACAGAAAATACTCGTCGAAGCCGTTGCATTTGGGCACCTTTCTAATTGCCCGTATTTATAATCTTGATGACGCAATTGTGTTTCAGATTCTGCCCTGGTCCACGCACAGCTCTGGATTGATCCCCTCGGAGGCTGAACTCGTATGTCAGGAGTGAGATCTTTCTTTGACCCACGGGGGCCGCGGCCACCTCAGTCGCCCAAAATAAAGCATTTCCCCCCCTCTCATTTTGAGCCTCTGGAGCTCGGAAGAATTTGAGCCATGTCCTCTGTGTGGGTGCTGCTTCTTCTCCTCCCTTCTAATTCTGATATACGGATGCCACATATTAGAGGGAGGTTGGAACGAAGTAAAATGACGCTGACCCCGAGTAAAAAGAAGGAAGGAAGGAAGTCAAGTCTGAAAGAACCATCTGGTCTTCCTCTTCTCTCTCTAATGAACAGCTCTCAAGCCTCCATATCTCATTCTGGCAGCATCAACTATCGCTCTGCGTCGTCCTCCTCCTGCTACAGGGTGTCACAAAGTTCATGGCATCACCTGACACTCTTGCCTGAGACATTTGCATTTCTTCCCCTGTCTCCGCTGAGTTGTCTTTTCGGTATTTAGTCGGGTTCCACTTGGGAGGACGCAACATTTTGGCAGCCCTGACTTCGAGAGGCAGAAATAGAGCCACTCATCGTGGCAGCCCTGACACACCGAAAGCAGAGCAAGGGGGAAGCAGCACGTGTGACACGATTCTCGGCAGGGCGGATCACTTTTGCCTCACCCTGTGCGTTTGCATGTGTGTCATACACATGGCTACGTGCACAAGTCGGGGTCGACGGTCGAGTTAAAGAAGCTAAATACGACACCGAGCGCGTAAACGTCGCACGTGAAAGAGAACACGCGACGGCCGGACACCAATAACGTCTGCTTCGTCGCAGGGGGGAAGGATGAGAAGGGGATTCTTCGTTATTCATTAAGTCTCCATTCAGGCGCCGATTTCAGAGAGGTTGCAAATTTTCTTCGCACAATTGAAGGGGTCGTAAAGAGCTTCTCGAACAGAGAAGAAGAAAAAACGAATTTTCGATGCCTCATTTTGGACGACAAAGGAGCGGTTGGAGCGCGACTCGACTGTGCAGAGTTATTGCAGACCATGCGAGAGGAGCGGCAGTTTTCTGACAAATCAGTGAAAAAAGTCTTTTTTTCTGATAAATCAGTGAAAAAAGTCTTTTTTTCTGACAGGTCAGTGAAAAAAGTCTTTTTTCTGACAAATCAGTGAAAAAAGTATTCTGTCTGAACGTCTACGAAGCATTAATGACTTGTGTGACTTAATTTTTAAGTAAAGCTATTCTCACGAGTAAATTTCATCCATTCTCTGGTGATCCCTGCATCAGCTTTTCGCCGAGCTTGAGCGAAAAAAAGAAGAGGACCTCGAGTGAATGTGACTGAAATTTGCAAGTAAGCAAAAATACTGTTGTCGCGGATGTGATTTTCTTTCAAGTCACTTCTGAACCAATAAAAAAGAGTAAAAAATGCGAGACAAAGTTTTTTCCTCACTGAAAATCAGTTTCTTCGTCGCTTTTAAGGTAAACCAAATCTTGGCTGCGATCAAGAACTGAGGGCGTTGCTGTCGATGCGTGTGCACTCAGGTATGCTGAATGTTGACCCATTGATTTGAGTGCAGTTTTGTGCCCGGTATTGAAAGCTGTGAAATTTTTTTGCTCTCTATCATCTGCATGCAGGCCCTGACTTTCACGCTCCATTTCAGTTTGCAATGGGCCTCTGATGCATGCGCAAGAAAGTGCAAACTTTGCTGGAGGAGGATGACTGTTGTCTCTCACTGTGTGTGAGGGGTCTGGACTATTCAAGCGAGCAGCTGTCCAGTCAGCTCTGGACTAAACAGTGTTTAAAGTTGCCCTCACCCAACCTAACGTTAGGCACTCCGGTCACTATTTCTCTATGCTTCAGCTCAAAACTGATGTTTCGGATGGGCACCACTGGACCCTTGACCTCAAAACGGCTTTATTGGATTTATGGAAGGGGGAGAAATATTTTCCAAGTCCAATGTAAGTTTGAACAAAGTAAAGTATCTTAGTAGGGGAAAAGTTTTTATTAAAAAGCTTTTTTTCACTGAGGAGACACATTTCATAGCAAAATCAATCTCAATTTGACAATCACCTGAAGTACCCATGAGACCAACCCCCAACATCAACACCTTAGAATACAAGATAAGAACAAAGACTACTTGTTTGACCAGAAAGTAGGCAAATTTATCATGACGAACAAATATCACTAATTCTCGAGTCTGCCCTGAGACACTTCTTTTATAAGTTGCCACTCTTTTAAGGCACGCTCATGAAGATCAATTTCATTCGGGCGTGGAGGGGGGGGGAGCATTGGAATGAAATTGACCTTCATTCGGGTGCCTTAAGAAGTGTGAAAAAATGTTGGCAACTTATTTTTTTAAAAACATTATCTTTTCTTTCACTCGATCAACTTTCGCCATATGTTTTGAGCGCCTATAGAGGCTTGATCTCCACAATATATTGATAGCACAATATTTTCGGGCTTTCAAAAAAACGCATGAAGTAAAGTAAAAATCGAGAAAAAAGTTTGTTAGAGTGAAGAGTGGAATATGTAGGCGTTTTAGACGCTCGATTTTACCAAAAACAGATGTCCAAAGTTGATCGAGAGAAAGAAAAGTCTTTCAGGGATCTCGAGAGCGACTGCATGTATATTGCGCCGAAGAGGAGATGCAAGGACTTTCCTATTTTCGATATGGCCTAATATATATAACAATTAGTTGGCATAATGGTTCCTCCTAAAGACCCCGGGAGGCGTGATCAGAATAGCATGTGTGGGACTGCGCAGCATTACTTCTCTCTGCTTGATTGAATCTTCAGCTGTAAGACTTTATGGGCTGTGTGTCTATGGCGCCGACGACGCCGGGGGCGCCGGGGCTGACGCCCTGGAAGGCCGCAGCAGAGCTGCTGGTGGTAAACAAGCGCTTCCTGTTGTTTCTTTCTCTCTGGCGTGTATACAGTGCTTGTGCGTCGAATGAAAAGGGGTGTGTGAGAAAGAAGAGGATGTCAATATCTGTCTGACAGATTCGCAATTGAAATGCTGAATAATCCGGATATGAGCCAATTGCTGGCCAAGTGATGGATTCGTGGCCCCACTCGACTGCCAGCCAATTGAGCCGTTGTCATCTCTCTGTCTTCTGTCGTCGCTGACGCGGTGTTTTTGGGTGTCTCACTGCACTGCGCTGCACTGCGCTCCACACACAGTGCTGCAGTGCCTTTTTAACATATTCAACGACTCATTCTGTATGCATCACACAGAGACCTCGTAGTAGCAGGATTTCTATTCAGAGTGACAAGGGAGTCAGTTTTGGCCTTTGGGGCCTGGACCACGCGCTCCAGACGCCGGTTGGGAGGGCCTGCCAAGAGCACTTGAAAGCCAACTTCGTCACCACGAGGGACTTCAGGACCCCCCTGCACATCGTGTCACTGAGACATCACCATTTTTTTTGGGGGGGGGGAGGGAGGGCAATTGAGCATGCTGCTTGGCCACCCTGTATGCATACGCAACGAGCCTGGACCAGGCGGACAAGGGCGTCTCGCTCAGGTGGACGATACTTTTTCTTGCTCGGTCGCTTCTTCTCCATCGTTAGAGATTTTCTCACGTGAAACCCGAGAGTCGCACAACCCTTTTTTCGCCCCCTCCCTTGAAGGAAGTCATTATTATTCCTCGTCTCAAAGTTCACGCAATCCATTTTCGTCCTCAGGAGTTTTGTCTGCTTCTATGTCACAGTTGTGGTCGCATAAATATTTGCACCGTGCCAAATAACAACAGCGAAAACGAATTTGTCATTCTGACGGCTTCAATGTCTCTCTCTTCTCCTGTTGTGTGTGTGGAGTACAAGTATGCCTAATGTGATATCTGGGTTGGACGTGAAAAAGAAACGTCTTGGGGAGTGTATGAGCAGGAGAGTGTGTGCGTACACTAAAGTAGAGCTGAAGGGTGAGTGTGTGTGTGTGTGTGGAGCACAGAGCTTGAGTGTGTGGTACAGTGATGTGTGGAGCACAGAGCTGATGTGTGTGAAGTTCAGAACTTGTGTATGTGTGTTGTACAGAGCTTGTGTGAGAATATGTGTAGTATAGAGATTGTGGGCTATAGAGTTGTGTGGGTGAGCGTAGTACAGAGCTGATATGTGTGAAGTTCAGAACTTGTGTGAGCATGTGTGTTGTACAGAGCTTGTGTAAGAATATGTATAGTACAGAGCTTGTGCGGGTGAGCGTAATACAGAGCTGATATGTGTGTAGTTCAGAGCTTGTGTGCTTGTGCGCACCGCACAGTACAATTGCACTAGGCTCATCGCTCATGTGCTGCAAGAAAAAAGAATTTGTCTCCCTCTCTTCAGAGGATGACAAATTGTAATCCTCGACTGTGTTGGGGGAGCAAAAGACGGGTGAGGGTTGAGTCTCTGGGCCTCAGCTTTATAGGGAAGAGAACTGCTCAGTGATGCGTGAAGAGATGCTGATGACGACTCACAGGGCGCACTGCAAGAGCAATGAAAGTCGTCGTTGTCTCGCCGAGGACTTCGACTAACAAGAGTCACGTTCTCGTGCAATTTGTTCGCATGATCGTACTCCAATTGGCGAAAGAGGGAGTCGTCGTGGTCACTTCAGCATGCACGTTGGAGACCAAGATGATCGACGTTGCTTCCCGCATCAATGTGCGGGTGGGGTTGTTGCTCAGAGCCAGAAAATGCCTGCTTCACGCAAGCGTGACGTGTGCGTTGCTCCGTCGATCTCAGCCCGGGTGCTACGTGGATGTGGCGGATATGGAAATGCATGCAGACGAACGTCGAAGTCGCAGTCCCCGAAGTAGGGCTGATGCTTGGAATAACCATGTCTCTGCTATGTTTTGAACGCTCCGATATGACAATATTTAGGGGCCTCGAAATGACAATGTCTGTCTGGAGCCTACCTTTCCACCAGCGGGTGTACAGGGTGAGACCGATCCCATTGACACCGTTAGGAGAACAAGAGTAGATAAGCGCGTAATAGGGGTTTCGCCTCACCCTGTATGTCTGTATGCATCTTGGTTCAGCTGTATCCAGCCACAGATATGCAGCCAAGCCAACCTGGCCCGAGCTCAAGGCTTGTCATCGAGCCGGCTTGACTTGCGTTTAAACACACACACCGAGCTAGCTCTTGAATGCGCCATTTCTCGCTTCTCGACACCCGAGGGAAACCTAAACCAAACCAACCAAGCCAACATGGGCGTCAAGAGGCGAGAAAACGGTGTGTCAGAATAACAACGTGCCTCAAAGCCATTTCTGCGGACCAACCTGTATTGTTATTTCGAGGCTCTCTACTGCATACGAGGGGCATCCAAGCGCACGAACAATCGTGGGATTATAACTTTCCACTTTTACGTCTGAGAATCAAACGTAAGGTTGTGTGGAGTAAGCACGACCACGACCGAGTGATTTGGGGTAAATACTTTTCACTCCATCATTTGTGTGCAAGAGGTGATGGAACGGGCTCATAAAAGTCGGCGCTGGACTCGAACTCACAAAAAAAGGGGTGTTCGATTTTTTAATCTTGGCCTCTTGTCAGAGTTGACAGATGCTTGACGTAAGAACCTACAGGTTTGTTTCTCAGCTCATCAACAGTTGCATCCTTGTGTACAACGAGTTGTCAACAACTTAGTTTGGTTGGCCACAAGGTCGAGGTTCATTCACCTTGCGCTGAGACTGGCCGACCCAGGAGGGAGCCCAAAATTGAAGCCGGCTCAACAAAATCGGGCTTTTGCGGCTCACGCAGTCAGTGCCCGAACCCCGGACTTCCGAGCTCGGGCTCAGCCCGACTACATCCCTTTATGTAGGGAGCTGGACTTCAACGAATGTCGACTGCGTCTGAAAAAGTCATACAACCCGACGTCATCGGGACACAAATCGTACAAGGATGAAAACTCTCGTTCGTGATCAAGGTCGAGGGAGACGTTGGGAATCAACTGACGATCTCCAAGAGCTCGAAGCCGGAATCAAATTGATCAGCTCAGCTGTGCTACTGCTGAAACGGCACAACCTTACATTTGATATAGTTAAAATATGTAAGACACATGTGTGTACGTGTACACTACATTGAACAAGAACATCATGAGACACTTAACTCAGTTCACACGTACTGCGGTAATGGCTTAGATAATGGTCAGCTCATGAGCACTGCTGCGTTATTGACATACCTGCAGTCACCCCTTCTACTTCCTTCCGCCCCCTGCGTGTTTGAATGAGGGCAAAGTCTAACAAAGATTGATTTCCAGGTAAAAGTGTCGTTTGTCAAACGAAGTGAAAAGTGGGTGGAGGAAAAAGGGAGGGGGAGAAGGAGGGAGGGGGGGAAGGGGCAAGGAAAACGTAAGATTGGTCTGTGCATCCATAACAGTGCCTTGACTAAAGCTGCTGAGAGTCGTGAACGAAGAGACCCACAAATTTCTGCCAGACTTGGCAAATGGACGCTTTCTGCACAGTCCCTTTTCGTGTTTATACTTCTTGAAGAAAGAACTGAGTGAGGAAGACAACAGCGTCATGAGTAAAAGTGCTCTCACATAAGGTTTTTTGGACAGAGCTTTTTTGCGCACAAACTTTTCTCGCAAACAATTTCGCTACTGCCACGTATGTAGAGTACAAGGGCAAGATGTGAAAACGCGGCTTCGGCAGCAGCATTGAACTTTCTAGTAGGGGGGAAAAAGTTTTCTCATATTGGCCTCTCAGCAGTGGGAAAGATGGTTGAGGGAGGTTTGATCAAAAACATATATAACACACCTTTCTTTCCAGTGTCTTCTTGAGAGAATCGCAGCAGAAAGATTCGTGTAAATTTTGAGCAAGGTTACAGTGGTAGAATTGCAATGAAGAAAAAAAAAGAGAAGTACAGCAACGATTTCCCTGAGGAAAAACAATTCTTTACAGCTCCGTTTGCGTGCACTGTGCATAGTATGTGTTTGTGTGCGCTACTCAGCCAAACCGAATACTCCAGTTCCTCTCATAGAAGTGAATAAGTGTGTGATCTCATGCACCACTTATGTGGAGGGTTTTTACAGAGAGAATTGCGGGGGTGAGCTGGGGTGGGGTGAAGAGGAGTGGATAGACACTGGGATGCCTTAGTAGGAAAAGAAGTGGAAGGAAAATTAACGTGTTTTCTTTCATTTGTGTACATACATCTGTGCGCTTTCCACAGACGTGAATACAGAGAGCGCTTTAATAAGATTTGCAAGAGCAAATACTCAAAGCCAAGCGCTGTCACACTGAGCAGAGCTGCTTGTGCTACCTACTCAGCACAGCACCAACTGTGCAGTGCACCACATTCAGGTATGCACTTACTATGAGTGAGTGAGCGGTTCAGCTCCCACAACAACGACTGATAGAAAAAAGGCTTCTTTCTTTGCGTGATCGTATTTCAAAACTCACGGGGGGTTCAGTTCTCTAAAAAAAACTTTTTCCTCTCCTGCATTGAAAAACATCCCTGGCAGCTTGAGCATAATGGGAATAAATCTCTAGTGGAGAAAGAAGCTCTGGGTCTAATTTTCGATGCGATTACGAAGAAGCTTCGCCCAACCTCGAGTCCACTTATGTAGTACACAACAACTATCCTGAGAGGGAGAAGGATCAATTTTTCTCAAAGGAGGAAAGAAAAGATCCATCATGGTTCAAGGGATTCGAGCATAGGGAAGTGGTCGGGCGGGTGGGGGGGGGGGGGACGACATTGGGGCGATTCAGCCGCGTGGCTGCTATCGTTAGTTGGAGGGAAGGCAGGGATTTGAGCTGGGAATGGAAGAAAAATAAGGAGAGGCCTCGTGGGCCTTCCACTGGGCCCACCCGTCGAGAATGGAAGAGCTGCGATTTCCTCCGCCGCGCCGCTGTACTAGACGAGCAGCAGGCAGCTTATTTAGAGGGAAAATGAGCAAAATTTCTAGAAAGAAGAATGATGTTCCGAGTGTGGAGTTCTGCAAACAATTTCTTTGCTCGGCCAGCTCGATTGCGGAGGGAGGAATCTTTCCTGTAGCAACACCGGTGTGAGGATGTTGTTGCTCAGGACAGGTGGGTCAGTGAGAGTCTTCTCCGGGTCGTCCGGGCACACCCGCCTCCAAGGGACAAATTCAATCCTTTGAAGCCAGCAGACGTAGTCAAAACTGTGCCATAACGAGGATGACAGCCTCGACGTCATCAACCTTGACTACGTCCATGCTGGGTAAGCCGAACGTCGTGGAGCTGAGGGGAGGAGGGCTCTGAAACACCGCCATTTTCATGAACGACGTGATCAAGCTCCTCTTTACAATACGTACAGTCAGACTAGAAAGTTTTCGCAACACGTCGAGGGGATGAAGTAATCTTATGGTTTAAATCGTCGGTGCCGCCTTAAATACGCAACTTTGCCCTAAAGGGAAGAAAGTAACCTTAACTTCTAAGACTTTCTAACGGCTTAAAAAGGGTCTGGGTAGCTGCAGAGTTTCGAGAGTTACTTTTTTATGTTTTTCATTGTAGTTATTGTTTAAAGTTTGTGCGCAGGCAATTTATGCACCTAGACAACGTGAGCAACATGAGCGATATGCACCGTATCTATCACATACTTCTAGGCTAGGATCACACAGATGATCTGTGTGATCCGATGAGATGAAGACTTTCGCAACCAACATTGCTTATCCAGGTATGTTGTGATCGAGCACCAGAGGGACAGAAACCGTTGCTGCTCCAACTTCCCAAAGTGCGCAGTTCTTGTTGGAAAAGTGCGAATCTCCTGGTGTTACCAACACCAAGTCTGGGAGCTTTTTGCTCTGGGTGAGGCTGAGCCAGGAGCTTCTATTTGACCCAGTCCAAGTCCATCGGACCCTTGGAGCGTCCCTGCTCTTGTGGTCGCTTCTATTGGCTATCGGGCCAGATTACTCTCTTTTTCTTTTCACGCGTGGCCACATGTCAAGGTCAATCATGGAGATCGGCCGCTGTTTGCCTGGAAAATATTGACTCTTCTCCGTCGTCGACATCGATCATCCTCTGCGTCCTCTTGTCGGCCCAATTTTTCTTGCCCCTTCAACTGAGGACGTTTGTCCTGACCAGCGTGTTCACCCAGCCTATAGTACCCAGACTAAGTGTGTACACATCGTCATGCATAATAAAGGGATCCCCTGGCAATCTTTTTCTCTTTTCATCTTTATACAGCCCTTGTATTGCAGCCATGACAAAAGGCTGACTATGCAGATCATGCCCAGCCCGTGGCAAAGTCCGACGCGTTATTACGTGTGACTGCTTCAGCTGCGGCCGCCACCGCCAAGACTGTGAATGACAATCTCACAGGCCCATTACCCTTGACAAGTTCCCCCCCCCCCCCCCCGTGCGTGCCAGACAGCAATAACTACGAATACCAACAGATCTCAACTCTGGCTTTCTTACTCCGCCTGCAGGGCAAAGTCTGATAACCCCTTCGATCTTTGGCAGAAGGTGGCTCGATGAGGGAAGAGGGGTGATAGAAGCGATTCCCTGGGGGAAATTTTCCAGGGGCGTTAAAAATTGACTTGCAAAATACCCCTAGTAGCATTTCTTTCCCTGCTCCTCTCTCTCAGGGATAGGCAAAAAATGAGCGTTTTTTGCCGCGTAAATCGAGTTTGCACGAGAAGATGGGCAATGACGGGCGCGTAATGGGCTAAGGTGTAACCAGTGTTGGGGAAAACACATTTGAGAAAATCCCTCTAACGCAGTTAAGGGCAAAAATAGTCTTCCTGAATGGGCACAGTCACAAGTGAAGCAGCCCGATCTACTTGAGTGGCAGCAGAAACCATGCCAAATATGTGGACCCTGGCAAGGAAAAAGCCAACAACAAGAAGGGGCAAAAAATGGCGAAATCACAACTTTAACTGAGACAGTTGCAAGAGTCCCATTTCAAATGTTTTTGCTTTGCAAAAGTTTAATTTCTCTGCTTGGCCATTCCGGCTGCGTCGAGAAGAAGCCCTGCTTTTTGTGGTTGTTCCTTTTTAACAAACATCTGGAGCACAGCGAGGGCAGAATGGTTTCACATACGTGTATCGTACAGTCCACAGTCCAGTCTGAGCAGCCTTGGTAAGGGCTGAAGGGCACCCACAACTCCTATCGGACGCTGCAACAGCGCAAGGAAAGTTTGGTCAAGCAACATCAACGTGTTGTTCTCAATGTTTTTCCTCCCGTTCGTGCGTGTCTAAGAAAAGAAGAAGCAAGGAGAAAAATGACTCAATTCGGCTTTTCTATGTTTCTTCTCTCTCTGGGGAGTGAGAGGTAGCTTTGCTCTCACTGTCATCCATCACTTTTGGGATGCCAAAGACCTATTTGAGGGCGCCCCGAAGATGCTGCAGACACAGCCACGGATCCTGCAGGTACTCGCGGAGCTGCTGGAGGCTGCGCCTGCAAAATGTCTTCAGGAGGGTCCAACGTGTGCTTACAGTCGAGGGCCAGGTGAAAACAGTCAGCCAAAATATAACACTTCCATCATAGGTGGACTTGTTGGGTTATATGCAGGACAGGAAGAAAGAGAGCTGGGTCTTAGGAGCCCGCGCGCTTGCTTGGGAGCCCGGAAATTGTCAAACGTTGACTTAAAATTACAGTGGTACAAGTATTTTTCATAGTATTTGCCCGACGAAAGCAGAGTGTGTGTAGTAGGCTCATGTTTACTTACGAGGAGAAACTTTGGTGGGCTTCTTTTTTTTTACAATTTGTTCTGCTGCCGTGAGCAGCATGGAAAATATGCTTCGAATGCCAATGATGATTATAATTGTAATCAGCCACGGAGGTTTCATGCAGCAAAAATTTGCAATCAAAGCCAAAATTGCGCTGATCCGAACGAAACACACGCGCTGCCGGCTGACTGGCCGTGATGATGTGGTCGGGCTGGCAGACTTTAGCTTCGGCTTGATTCGGAGAGGCCACCAGGATTTTTTCGTCCTTGCCACATACATAATTGTCATCACCCCAAAGCCGGAAAGGTAGCGTCTACACAATGTTTTCTCTTCAAAGTCTCTACTTGAGGGCAATTTGAAATTGCTTTCGGTTATTTCAATCCATCCAGCATGAGTCAGCTCAACCCAGAAAGTCGGGGCCGTGCCGGGTTCGTCAAGTTCGGGCTTTTTTTTGCGGACTGCCCTAGAAAAGCGCTTGACCTGTCTGCTTGCCTCGTGGTTCTTCCTGCTCGGGCTCAGCCCGAGTACATCACCCGACAGTTCTCTCCATGCACTGCACAGTCAAGTTATGATGTGATCAGCTAATCCTTCTTTTTTGATTGAGCAGGAGAAGAATCTTCGCGCTGTCCTCTTGAGGAATGCTATCATGTAAGCGGATCAGCGCTGGCGAAACCTCTGAGGGATCTTTGCTCCGCAATCTTATAAGTGCGTGCCTGAAGTTTATTCCCTGTTGACTCAGCCTCGCCCATTACTGGAGGAGCCTTTTCTGCTCCTGGTTGGCATGCCAAGAGTGCTCGTATCGATATGTCAAAAATCTCTCCAGCTTCGACAGAAGCTCTGCATAATACAAGAATCAGGGCATTTATCGAGCCGCGGGTGTCCATCAACAGACCAGTTTCCTTCCTCGCTGAGAGGAAGATCATTCATCATTCATAGCAGCGAGAGCCCCAAAAGAATAATTATTTATCTCGTTCTTCCACGTAGGTAAGGCTTATGCTCCATTTTCCAGCTGCACAATCCTAAGAGTTTCATACCGTGTTCATAGTAGGGCTGTCGCAAGAAGCTGCTCCTGGCCATCTGAGAGGAGGACGACGACAGAGAGGCCGACGACCTCGCCGCGATAGCTGCTGAATTACCGCGATAGGCTGACCTCACCGGCGTGGAACACTGCGACCGAGGTTGCGGAGGTCTGGTGGAGGCCGCCCTCGGAGCCAGAGGCGGCAGCGATGCCGAGCTGGCGACCTCGAGCTGATTTAACGCTGCATTGGAAGCCTTGATGGCCTTCTTGCCGCCCGAAGGTCTCAGGCCTCTCTTGATACTCTTCAGGATGTCCATATTTCACTTGACTGCTGCCGCTTAACTTTGTAACGACTACGAGGATAGGATCAAACTCGATCTATCTACCTATATATCCCCCTGCTCTCTCTTTCTCTCTCTCCCCGCACCGTGTGAGGAGGTAAGAAAGGCACAAGACGACATTGGGGAGTTCTGAGTGAAGTCGGACGGAAGACGATGATGATTCTTCCTCCTCTTCGTCTCCGCCTCCTCCTTCCTCCACACACGCACGGGCAACACTGACTGGGAGAGCAAAGAGAGCAAGAGCGGCCTTCGCTGCTGCTGCTGCTGCTGCTGCTTCTACTACGACGACGACGGCGACGACGACGGCGACGACGACGACGACGACTACAACTGCTACGCACGCCATCAGGAGAAAACGTCGGACTGAAGAGTGGGGACGCGGGTGCGCGCGCGCCAGAAGCCGGCGGGAAGAAATTGTGCGAGTTCTCGCGTAATGCACAGTAATGCAAACTCGTGCCTAAGGTAGGCATGTTTGCGTGCGCCCAAATTCCACTCTTTGTACTGCGTATGCATGCACTCTAATGGATATTACGAGTGAGTGCAAAACAATAACAATTTCTGTCTTCTGCTCCATACGTGCGCACAGGGTCGGTCAGCCAAATTGTGACACTTGGCAGCAGCATCAGAGAGCACGGCAGCACTTGGGAGAGGCCGCAATCAGTGCCAAAGGTGGCCGGATAAAGTGAATCGTCGTTATCAATACGCCTTATTCTCCATGCACTTGTCCGGATTCAGGGAGTTCACAACTTCGCTGTACAGTGCAGCACGTAAGATGAATGGCGGATAATTGAGTGGGGAGGTGTAGCTACGGCGCTGGGGTCGAAGGGTCTAGGATGGCAATTGTGTCTTAAGCCGCTGAGGCCACCACCGCCGCCGCCGCCGCCGCCGCCGTCGTCGTCGTCGTCGTCCTCGTCCGAGCAATTAGTCAGGAGAAGAAAAGAAGAAGAAAAAAGCTTTGCACAATACCTAAGTAGCACACAACAATGGCCGTGTTCTTGCCAGGCACCGCCTGAATGACTTGGCAGATTCAGTCTGCAGTGGAACAGCCATATTTGCTTTGTGATCCTCCTCGCCCAAGATGCAATGCAGCAGAAGAGATTTTCTCCGCCAAGAGGACGGACGAGGCCGCCTGCGCCGTGACGACGGCAGTCAAAGTTTGGATGGAGGACGGCGCAAAAGCTGAGAAGAAGTTGCTCCCAAGTCTGGCGGAGGAGAAGAGAAAAGGGACATCACGACGGGGAAAATTGGGGAGGGACAAAAGTCCCGCGAAAATGGCGAGAAATGTAACATGCGAGAGAAGGCGGTAAATTACAATGCCTGCCTGGTCTTTCAATTTTTAAGGGCCATTTTCCCGCCTGATGGGATATGCAAAGCACGCCCTCCCTCTCATAGTCGGCACTGCTCTGGTCGTCGCACCAAGGACAAGACCTATGGCCCTGCCTGGTCGAAATAATGCATGGCATAAAGTTAGTCTCACACCGCCACCACCATAAAGCCCCCCTCCCCCGGTGGCACGACCAGGGTGGCCCTCAAAAATGTCTGGCTGTCGCTTGTTGCATGCCCCACAGCTCTCTTTTTGTGGGGGCGGGGGGGGGGGGGGGGGGGGGGGG
>JAAUXU010096696.1_pt1 | contig 16809 bp, 20 predicted proteins | sample 7278151 | NCBI WGS metagenome assembly JAAUXU01 (sample SAMN14350113, study PRJNA611818) | marine sediment metagenome | isolation source: surface marine sediment (1.8m) | place: French Polynesia: Moorea | collected 2018-08 | reverse complement strand
GTCGTCAAGGGCCTTCTTGCACTGTGATCCAAGAGGGTAGTGGGACACCTTGTCGAGGAAGTCAGTAACAGGGAGTTGAGACGGAAAATTTTCAATCTTCGTAGCCTTGGCCTTTTGGTAGAGTGTGGAGTGGTGTTTGAGGGCAAGTCTGTGAAGGGTTGAAGTCGAGCCCTTCACCAGGGTGTAGGCCTTGTGACAGCGCTTGCAGCTGGCTGAGCAACGAGTTGGTTTTTGAAAAATCTTCTAGATGAAGCTACCTTTGCCCCCAGGGGCATGATGCTTTTCCGAAGCAGCCTCTAATTCCTGCTGAAGGTGTCCCCTTGCACTGTCGCATGCAGATGTCCTTGCCAATTCCATGTCTGAGCAGGACTCCAGGTTCCCCATGGTCTATCTCTTTCACTTCAATGGTATTTTCCCTCTCTCCACACAATGAGGTCACCGGAGACCGCAAGCTGAGATTTTCGTGCTAACTCGAGAAGCTCAAAAACTCGACCAAAAATTTCGAGCCGAGCCAACCCAAAAACCTATCGGATATAGCATTGAGCCGAGCTGAGCCCTGACTCAACCCACCTTCAATGCACACTAGTCATGGAAGGTTAATACCTAGAGAGCGCAGGACTGTGTGGTCAATACACTAGTATGAATCATAGTCGCATGCTAGTCAGCCGTCCACAAGAACAGGTAGGTGGATTCGCCAAAAACCAATGGACAACATAGTGTCTGATAGGCTCGGAAGGAACCCCAATCTGACGGGTCACCGCCTTAGTCTCACAGTCCCCTGATGCTGCCCCAGTAGCTGGGTTGAATCGAGCAGGTACGTGACGCCGAGAATAATAAGGAGGGACTTGTGGCTCATTCCTTGACCCAGGGCCAATCACGAGAAGGAGCTTGTGATTGGGCTGACGGATGCTGTTGAGAATGCCACTGGAAGATTGTGTCCAGGACACTTTCTGCTGCACAGGTAATAGGGAATGCATATCGCCATCTAACCAAATGACGTTTAAGATAATAAGTAGGGATCTGGGTCTAGCTCAAGAGACTGATTATACTGATGTAGCTAGCTAGTGTAGAGTGGAGGGAACCTTGAATACACAATAGCTCCCTACATGCTTACTCAACAATGGTCTCCTCCCACCACCCTAGTGTTGCATGATGAACAGCAGTTGAAGTTGAGTTGGGGGTAGATGCAGCAACAGTTGGAGGATCTTCACATAGCTCTTTGCATTTATAGAGAGTGACATCATTCTGGTAGTCAAAGTCCAATGTTGTCAGGCACACAATATCCAATGTGACACTAAAGTTGGGGAGATACATTCCATTGTAGCAGGAATATGTGATGAAGCTTCCCCTATCTATCACAACAGGATCAGTTGCTGGAGGTGACAGTCGATAGGGTGAGCGATCTTCATAAGCATCGGCAGTGATGCATTGGTATTCTACAGAAAAAGAAATGTCCAAACATCTGCTTCTCATAAGTCTCATGTACATAAACATGACTGTTGGCTGGAATCAGAATTTTAAGGAAGTCGATGCTTTTGTGCACATACGTTGACAACTGTAGGTGTCAACCCCTGAAGGGCTCCAGTCCCCATTGACATCACATGAGACAACATAGGGCTCTCCGACTGATACTCCAGGGTTAGTAGGATCTTCGAGTTGATACCCTGCAGTGGGACATGTATACCTAGGGAACACATAGCGATGTGGTGATATATGATTTTAGTGCACATGGAATTGGAGTGCCATCTTCATGTCAACTTACTCCACAGCGACAGACTCCCACCAACCCAAAAAATCACCATCACCATCTTCATCAACTGTCAGAATCACCTCAGGTGGCCAAGTGAAGGTTACTCCATATGGTCCAGGAGGATTTGCATCACACAGTTCCAAGCATGTTTTGGTGTCATCATAGTTAAAGGTGAAATCTGAACGGCAGAGGACATCCAAGGTTTTGGAAAAATCAGTGAGATATTTCCCATCATCACATTGATACACTGCAAAAGAACCAACATCCACAACAACTGGCTCTGGTTGCTGTGGAGACATGCGAAAGCTTGTTCGGGGCTGAAAGGCTGAGCTGGTGATGCACTGATACTCTATAAAGGAAGAGAAAAAAGTGAAAAAAAATCAGGCAATGAAAGCTTGTTTCTCTGAAAGAGAATACAACACTTTTGAGACACGAATAAGAACACCAAGTCTGCTTGATGTGGAAGAGTTGGTGCTACATCAACTTTGACTATACCAACTGCCAATGTGTTCATTTGCAGCAAGATGAACATGAGCAGCAAGTGTAGACTTTGGGCTCAACTCAAGGATTATCTCCTCAAGGTAGAACTGTCTGTCATTTTAGCGTCCTTTTCATACATGGCTGAAGCTGATCCAGGGGGTGGCCAGGTTCATTTTGCATCACATGCATAGAGGAACAAACAGGTTTCCTCTCTGCTCAAGAATGTCAGTGCAAATATGCTTTTTTCAACTTCTCATTTTAGGAGCATCTTATGTTTGGATGTCAATTTTTACATGATCCCTCTTCTAACTAACTGCCCCTCTTTTTCCACACAATGTCTCACTCCTTTAGCTTTGACATCTGTACATCGTGTCAGGAAATATTGACTTGCTTCCTTTTTTCCTTTCAGAAGATACTTCTTTGGTAGTGGCATCATGACCTCACTGAAAAGACTTGAGTCTTGCTTTGGTACCAATATCACATCACGTGATGCTCAAACCCTGGAGTTGCACAGGATTTCCAACACATTACTCCCTGTTCCATTTTGATTTGCAGATTCGTAAATGAGTGATTTCCGGGCACCGACATTGAGGTATGATGTGAGACTTTCTGTGTGATTGTCATTGGGCTGGAGTCACTTAGACATGGTGAGAATGAATGCAGAAGTCAACAATGATATACATGTATTTTAGGAAAAGCAAGAAATGGCAGTGTGGAGGTGTCCCATTTTTGATTTGCAAGCCTTAAAATGTAGCAATAAAAGTATGACTGAACTCAAATGTTAGGTATGAACAGGAGAAATGTGGAGAAAGACTTGCTCCAAATTTGAGATCAACCAGGCATACTTTTAGTATATAGCATTTAAAATCAATCCTACTGTACTGCAAAAGCACATAAGTAGATGGGGATGGACAATTACATGTTACACCCAGTACATTTTATATCAAGTTGTCCTACTCACGTTCACATGAGTAGGATGCCATAGCATGGCTCCAATGTCCAGCTGAATTGCATATTATCCTAAAAGGCTCAGGAACTGCACTGCCAGCATTCTCCAGTCTGTACCCATCTTCAGAACACCTATAGCTGAAAAATGAAACAAAGAACCGATTGTACAAATGAGATAGGTGAAAGTTGCAACATTTTACTTGTTGGACAATTCTCATGCCGATTTTCAGACCATGAACCTCTTCCTGGGATGAGTCTGGGGACTGACTTTTGTGGATACTTGTGGTAAGTTAAAATGTTTTTTACAAAGCAGAGGTGGCTGAAGCTGGCAAAAATACAACTTTTGATGAGCAAAGGTTACAAAAGGGGCTATGGTGGTAATGGCACCAAAATGTACATGATGCATGTTGGGAAAGTCTGAGAAAAGGTGTAAATTCATAACGTTCCCAACCATAAGATTTGATCAATCGGACCTTTTAGCACCTCATGCTAACACTGCAACCAAATCTTACATATTTCCATGTGCAAGCAATGTAATTCTGAACTCATCCCTGGGATTGACAATCTCGGATGGGTCTACACGCTCATACACCATGTGAAGAGAGGATTGTGCATAATAAGTGATTGTGAAAGATGTTGTTTAGTTTGACTGCTAGATGTCCATTCATGATCCACATGACCATGAGTCCATCTGGTGGGAAAAATGTAGATTGTATCTCATAGCAGTATCATGAAAGGCACCGATGAACATCTGCCTAATGGATCCAATGTTGCATCAGCATCCTTGATTACCTGTCAGTGGAATGCTCAAACAGCAAAAGCAGCACTGATGGGCACCCATAAAAGGAGCATGTGCAAATTGAAAGGTTGCTATTATTCTTGTAACCGCTGCTGCTGTGATACCTGGATGACATCATGTGCTTTGAGTAAGGAGACTTAGGAGAATGTTCTTCTATGTCCAAGTGTGTTGTTGCCCCTCATGAGTTGATTCTGTGTGTTGAAGTAATGTATAGTGTGGGAAATATATAGTAGTTGCTTTGACACATTGTTCCTGGCATTGGATGTCAAGATAGGGAAGAGAAATACCTGGCACCCAGTAAAAGCAATTTGGTAGGACCCCATAACTTAATGGTTTCTATGCTGTGTGTCAAGGGTAGACAGTGCTATCGGAGTTGTTTAAGACTCAGTAGTAGGACATTGAGAACTCTGTCTAAAAGCTAAGTCTAGGCGCATTGCTCTCTGGTATCATAGTCCACCAATGCTGCCCAGTAGTTGGTTGAATTGAGTGGGTAAGCGGAGCGATACCAATGGGGACTGTCTGTGGCTCACACCCTTGGCCAGGGGTGAAGGCATGTGGTTAGGAGTGTTGCTGGATCCCAGGAGCAGGCAAAGATCTCATTTTGCATATGAGTTGATACCATTTTACTAAACACTTTCCACCCAGGGGCACTGGATCAAGTGGTCAGTGCCAAGGCGTAGACTCATTGGAGTAGATAAATAATAAGTAGGGATTCAAGGTCGAGCTCATAGGATAGTTGTTACAAAGGTTAACCAGATACCAGAGACCCACTAGTGTAGAGATGGGATCCTACATGTAGCCGAGGTAAACCGGGTGGAATGCGAACTCAATCAAATTACAAAATGTCTAGGAACTGAAGGATTATGTCCTGTGCAATCCATCATTACGCTGAACTTCCCACCTCGAGCAATTCAGACAATCCTGAACAAGTCCCTACATGCACCATTTAACTGTTGTAGCAACCAGGAATGAGCAAAGATGGGGGATGACTTCTGCCAAAAATCAAAATGACATATCTAATGATGACTTACTCAACATATGTGTTTTCCCAGTATCCATTTACTACAGCATCTTTGGCAGCACTGATTAGGTAATCAACTCCTGCAGGAGTTGGTGGTTCATCCTCACAAACTGCCTTGCAGTATTTGTTTGTATCATACTGAAAGATGAAGTCATTTCCACTTTGTTGGCAGGGAACACTGTAGCTTCTGGCCCCATCACTTAGATATTTGTCAGCATCACATTCATACGTCATGAAAGATCCAACATCTGTAGTGGAAGCTGGACTGATGGGAAGATTTAAGCGATCACTTGTCTGATCGACATGGGCTGAGGCTGTGATGCACTGATACTCTAGAAATGTAAACAGGATTGTTGTACATATCACAGTGCAAGGTCCAACATGCTTGTCATCAAAAGAATTGTGAACTGCATTGTTGGATAAGAATGCAAAGTAGCCTGAAGAGATTCACATTTCCACATCAAACACACTTACGGGCACAGACAAACCGGCTTGGGTTTGTATTTGTCCATGTTCCATCATCTTGACATGTAATAGTGTATGGCTCAGGAGTGACAGCAACTCCTAAATTTGTTGAATCTTCCAGTCGATATCCTGCTGTCACACATTGATACCTTGAACAGGATGTTGCATGGTAGTCAAAGATTCTGTACATGTTCGCTCCAGTGCTTCTATAACTGTGTATGTAAAAGACTGCAGTTTCCTCAATACAGGTTGACATCAAAATGACAGGTCCCATCAAACTCTGAATCCAGACTTGAAGAAAAAATGGGGTATATTTGTGTACATACACTTCACTCCAAAGTTGATGACCCCCCCCCCTTAAGTGTCACTGTAGAAAGATTGATGGGGATGAGCACAAGTAGTTCATCCATCTTGCACACAAGTACCCAGCACTCTCACCAGGAAGTGTTTGACTAGTCTACATGACCTCCAACTTAACACACCTCTGAACCTTGCAGTGCTCGTATGACTCACAAGAGTGAGTCATATTGTCAAGGCCATGGAAAGAAGGAGAGATCACGATTAATTTGAAAGTACATGCATCCTGAACAGCACCATCACTCACTGAGTTCCCACATGTATGCCGTTAGGGGATAGGGGATAAAATCCTGCAGGTCTACTCCTCGTACACAGCCCTTATCAATTGATCAGTTGTGCACCCCTTCAAGCAACAAACCACCACCCCTCCCAAAAAAAAACCAAAATCAGCAGCAGTGGGAAATAGATCTTGATACATTTGTATTCTGAGGGTATCATTGAGAGTGAACCACCCTGTACCTTATTACACTTTCCTCCCAATATCCATAGGTAGTATGATGTCTGGTTGCAGGGATGTCATTGGAAACCCCATCTGGAGTGGGGGGCTCATCATTACACAACTCCATACATCGAGGAATGCTTCCATAATCAAAGCTGAGTCCAGATTGGCAGAGGACATCATAGGTGGTGGTGAAGTCTTGAAGGTACATGTTGGTAATGCAGGTGTAGGTGATGTAGGCACCTTCATCTATGACAGCAGGATCAATAGAAGGTGGGTAAATTCGATTTCCTGCTTGGTCAACATAATCATCTTGGGTGATGCATTGATATTCTGTTTGAGGAAAAATGTTTTACACACATAGAAGCAAATGAAGAATCTGTTATTCTCACTGTTGCAGCTGAAAGTGCTGATATCAGCGGGACTCCACATTCCAGTTGAGTCACAAGTGACATCATATGGCTCAGTCTGGGGGACTCCCCCTGTGTTCTCCAAACGGTAACCAGGGTCTGCACAGCTGTAGCTGCAAGTATTTAAACCAATAGATGAAATCTCATATCTGTGTCCTATGAATTGCTACTGAGACAACCATCACATCAAAGACACTGGGTCTGTGATGTGAATACTTAACTCATGTGTCTAGTGAAGGCACTGACAGCAGTGTTGAACACAAGCCCAAACTTGCATGTAGCTTCTAGGCTACCCAATGAATGTTTATAAGATTTTTTGTGTTTACAAGATTGGCTTTGGTTTTACCTCACAACTGTTCCCTCCCAGTATCCATATGTGGTGTGATCTTTAGAATGCACTGAGAGTACAACTCCAGTTGGTGCAGGTGGATCAGCAGCACAGGTCTCCTTACAGTGCTTTGAAGGATCATAGTCAAATGTCATATCGCTTTTGCACAGGACTTGGTAGCTGGTTGACCAATCATTCAGGAACTTGTTGGCATCACATTCATAGGTGATGGTAGAGGAGACAGCAACCGAATCAGGGGGGGAAGCAATGAGATTGAGATTGTGGCTTGACTGATCCACATGAGCCGAGTCTGTGCCAAATGTCACACATTGATATTCTAAAACAAACAAAGCATTGGACTGAATAGTACATTTGCTGATGCTTGAGCAGGCATGCTTGGTCAGTATTGTGGGCTGTTCTGATCTAAACAGTGTTCTCACTTCAATTGAAACTTACGTATGCAGTTTCCTATGGCTGTATCCCACAGTCCTGTGGATAGACATGTGGTGGTGCTGCTGCTTGTTCCAGTTGGGTCAAACTGATATCCAGGCAGGCAGGTATAGCTGCACAAAGAGTCACAAGGTTACCTGGTAACTAAAAATCAGTGCCTTACAAGATTTCAAGGGGGCTTTGTTGTGTTCTAGGAATAATTCAGGGCTATTTAGGTAGAGCAAATGATATCAGACTAGAAAATTCATGGATAAAGAGTGAAACAGAGATGTCCACTCCCCTCATACCACTTCTGGTGGATGTACCAATGTGGAAACAAGGTGTAGGCCAACTAAAAGTATGGGCGAAGGAAAATATGGGAAATGATGGTCAAAAAAGTGACATAAATCGTGAAATTGGCTCTCAGGTCCCCTCTCTCCATCACCCTCTTCAAGAGCAATTTTCCCTTTAGGCCACCCTTGTGACACTCAGTCTACAGTACGCGAAGCACTGCCTCCCTGCCCATTTGAAGGCATGATTTTTGCTCAATCTTTGGCTGAGGTCATTGAATAGCTGATGCATTTGTTGATGCATCCCGAAATTGCCCAGATGCTAGACACTTGACTATGAAGGTTGCCCAAGCATACTTCCCTACTTCCATGGTGCAAGAGGTTTTCAAGTTCCCTCAGGTTGTTTTTTCTTCACAAATATTTTTAGAAGATATGTAAGAGATATCATTGGTCTAACTATATTTTGGCAGAAAAACCATCGAACTGCATCTATAAGTGAGAGCACTTACGTGAAAGTTGTCCCTTCCCACCATCCATATGTGGCATGATCCTTGGTCGGCAGTGTGTATGAATTGACATTGGCCGGCGCTGGTGGATCATCAGCACACAACTCCTTGCAGTACACAGTGTCATCATATATAAATTTAAAGGTGGTAGCTTCACATGGCACAGCAATGAATGGGTCAAAGTTTGTGGTGCCATCAGCAGCATATGTGTCGGTTGGACATGGGTACTCAATGTTAACATTGATGTCAACAGTCACAGGGATGGTCGGAGTCTGGGCATTGTAAGCAGTGCGGTCTGATTGGAAGAGGCTCCCTGAGCTGCCAGTGATGCATTGATACTCTGCCAGGTGAAAAAAGTGGGATCTTTATGATCAGCTTTTCTCAACAACAATATGTAATTTCAATTGATAACTGTGTTGTTCTTTGTGCTAATTATTGTAGATGTAGTGAATCATTCAAATCTGTAAAACACACTCATAGCACTGCATACATTTCTCTACCTAACAAAGTGGGTAGGATCTTAGTGCCAGTGCTTTTAAGAAGTCTCAGGTACATTGACATACATGTGACACCTGAGTCTACTAGATGTGAAAGAGATGATATTATATCAGCTTTCACCATGTTGGCTGCTTCTAGTGCTAATGTCATTTATTCTGCTGCTGCATTACTCCAAAGTAGAGAGTGAACTTGTAACTTACGGATGCATGTTCCTGGATTTGATGACCATTGACCATCATCTTGACAAACAATTTGATCTGTGTCACCACCAGTGGTACTAAAGTGGAATCCAGCACTGCATGTGTACCTGCGATCAACTCTTGTTCTTAATATCTCATAATATTTTCTGGTCAACAGACATACATTTCAAAAAAGTGAAACAAAGCCGCCAAAAAGGCCTCATGAAGCATTATGCCCTTCTGAAAATGTGCTATGCATGGATCATAATTGTCCTTCCCCCTACTTGAGTAGACCCTTGTGCTGCTAAATTAAATTGGGTGTATGGTACAGTTGGTACTTCTACATGAGGCAGACATATTGATTATGGATAAGGGCTTATGCAAAGAATCATATCAGCCGTGCATATGTCACTCACGTCTCTCAGTAAAAAATTCAGAATATGTTTGCTCTATGCTTTACTTTGAAGTAGTAAGACATCAAGCCCAAAGCTGTGACTATTTATGAGTTAGTCACCCACAGACATCAGGGATAAGGTCTTACATGACTGTTTCCCCAGACTCCAGGATTGTGTTGTCCCAGTTGCTGGTCATATCAGAGGTAGGAAATGGTGGGTCTGGGCAATAGATGGCGCAAATGTATTGACAGAGATATGGATATGATGCTCCACAAGATTCATCTGTCAATGCATGGGTGTCATATTTAAACCTAAAGCAGTCACTGTTGGCCGTTGAACCAGAAGTTTGGTCTGCCTCCCAAAAGCTCTCGCCCATCATCATGTCACCTGTTTCCCATTGCAGCTTATTTGTGCAGTCAGCAGTATTGGCACAGTCAGTCCCAGTCTTCTTCAAACCCACCCAGAAGTCCTCCGAGTGCCAGACTAAAAGCAGGAGTGGTTTATAGAGAGCCCCAACAAAGCTTGGTCAAAACAATTATGTGTACATGTGGTGTGAGCAGTGAAAGACTTCCTCTAACTTACCACCCATTTTGGTCAAGGCATTGAACTCCTCTACAGAGCGGACAGACATGAGTTTGGTTCTCCCATTGGTGGGATCATCATCTGCACAGTCAGCAATGGCAGCGTCAAAGTCAGCTGGGGTGTCAACATAGCGATAGAAGTGGTAAGTGCCAGCAATGAAGTAATATCCAGAGGGAGGTGCGACATTGTCGATGGGACATTTTGGGTCATGTACCACAACTACAATATAAACATGAAGGGTGCAAAGACTGACACTCCTGACACTTGAGGTCATGTCACACAGAACTTATACATGTCTGCAGCTCTAGTTCTATTACCTTCATCACAGTCAAACTGGCATATTACGCCAAGTGTGTCGTCAGTGCAGTTCTCATTGTACATGTTCCCTGAGCCGAGTTTCATGAACATGCACCCGCCTCTTTGATTTGCTTGCCTGACTGAGGAACTATAGGTACCCCCAGAATGTTCCGAATCATCAGAGGTCCACCTCAAGATACCTACACAGTTACTGTTGGTTGAACAGGGTGCTCGGAAGGGTTGCGGGTGGAAAAGTCCAATCCATGCTTTGGGCAACCCTGTTGCACCTTTGTATGCTGTAAACAAATTCTCTAATGACAAAAAAGTTCAGTGTTTGGCTGTCATGGCACTCACTATAGATGTCATCATAGTCAATCATGTCTTGGAACTCTGCTACGCGGGCACCGTCATTCAAACAGTGTTCTTGCGCATCCAGAAAGGTGTACCCAGTAGCAGAGTCAAGATGGTAGTACTTGGTGCCATGTCCACGTTGACTGTACCCAGATGGGATGGTCGTCACACCATCCGGGCAGAGAGTGCAATGGATAACTATAAATAGATGAGTACCAACTGGTGCAGGATCTTGTGCACCCAGGACGAGTTGACTGGCACATACCTGCTGTTGACATTGCCCACCAAATGAGAGTCCCCAGAAGCACTTGTGTGAGCATAATGGACTTTTATCCAATTTCTACCATACCCCATAAAAATCTGGTGGCCCTTGTGAAGGAAAAGAATGTCAGCATGAGGATCTATTCAAAAGTGTTACTGTCATAAGGATGCGTCTTCCTGTAGGCTTCACTTACCCACAAAGAGACTTGTGGCTCTTGCTGCTGTTCTGCTGAACTCCTACAGAGGACTGAAGAGCAGAGAAAGGCACCAACAATATCAAGTCAGGGCAAAATGTAGAGTCGACACCGTCATGTGACATCAAGCACGCAGCAGGGGCTGGCAGTGATGCATACACTTAGTAGAACATGACATAGACAGTTGTACATGGGAATTGTACACCGTTGGTCAACAACCAAGGGCTGGATGTATACGTACCTGACTTGGGCATCACCAGTGCAGACCTAGGCATGACCCTTAGGGCATGACCAGCTATAGGAACCCTGCCTGCTAGCTTAGGAACCATGCCTTAGAGTTATAAGTAACATTGCCCCTGATAGGCATAATGGGATATGTATGGTCAGTGAAGGACTCCAACAGCCACATTCTACACTTCGTTTTGTTCTGCCAATACAGAGGTCAACTGAAATTACACTACTGGGCTTAAATTCCTTGATTGAATTTTTCAACCTTTTCTGCGAATCATGATCCCATGAGCAAAATGCTTAAGAATTTGGTGATTCCCTAGCAGAATCAAACTTCACAAAGCGGAGTATGATAATTGCTGTGAATTGTGTGTAAACAATAGCATTACTCTGTGTGTGGAGAGGGTCGAGATGATCGGGCGATGTACATAGCGTGTGATGGAGGACTGAACTGGGGGAAACGGTTATTTGTTGCTTAAGGCTCACTTACACTATTTGATCTTGAGAACGATGTATCGGGCTGATGGATCCTTAAGCTTTAAAGATCAGGCTGATTTTAACAAAGCCCCCTTCGACACTTCTTGTTGACTTTTCACCTGATCTTTTGAATTAGAACATTAGAAGCCACTCCAGTCATGATAGAGACAGCTGACAACCTAAGGCTCCTGCTCCTCATCTACGTGGCCAGTGATGAAGCTGAGGATGAAGACCAAGAACACAGGCTCATGCAGACAATGAAGGAGAAGCGGACCCTGTGCACTCAAGAATGGTTCAAAGCTCATGACAAGCCTGAAAGTTCTCCTGTCCGCTACTATGAACTAGAGACAATTGTACAAGATAAGTTCTGCAACTCATTCAGAATGAGTCCTGATGTCTCCAACATTCTACTTGAAAAGGTCCACCCATTCGTTGAAAAGCAAGACACATCTCCTCCAGGCTATTCCAGCCAAAGGGTGCCCCTTAGCTACCCCCAGATACCTCTCACCAGGAGCCAACTTTCAAATTCTTGAAGACATACATCGCATAAGTAACTCAACATTGTCCAAAATGATTCCAGAGGTATGCAATGCCATCTGGGATTGCCTTGCTCAGGACTACCTGAAGGGCCCCAAGTCAGCAAAGAAGTGGAAAGAAAAAGCTGATCACTTCATGGAGAGGTGGAACTACCCCAGGGGCTTGGGAGCTATTGATGACAAACACATTCAAGTGCAGGGATTTGGGAATTCTGTTTCAACTTTCCAGAACTTCAAACACTGCTTTTCCATTGTCCTCCTAGCCATTGCTGATGCGGATTATGACTTTTTGTTTGTTGATATAGGAACAGAGGGAGCCTCCAATGATGCGGGGATAAATAACCAGTCCTCTTTCAAGACAGCACTATCCTCTGGAGCATCACAATTTCCCACAGTTCCCCGAAATGATCCTCTTGAGGTGCAATACCATCTTCGTGGAGATACTGCCTTTCCACTGACTGAATCCATGATGAAACCCTTCCATCAAAAGTCCTTGGACCCGAAGGAACAGATCTTCAATTACAGATTCTCTCATAGTTTGTTTCTCCTTTAGTTAGTTTCTCCTTTAGTTCTATTCTCCTGGCAAAAATATGTCATGCACAGACTCTGTCACATTTTCCTGATCATGTCCACAGAGCCCATCTTGTGCTCTGCCAGCTCTGTCTCATTGAACTCCTCTTTCATTGCACCATGGATCTTACTCCATGCAGAGGTCAATACATTGGCTTTTTCATGGTCTTCGTTTGTCTTGTCCCAGATTGCAGGAGCTAGCTTCACCTTCTCTAGCAGTGCCTCCCTCAAGACTGCATCCTTTTTCCTGGGCATACTGTTGGAAAGGATGACTATGTGTTGTTCGATATTGAATGTGTCTTGCTCAGGGCCCGCAGGGTACTCTGTTTATTTCTCTTTTTTTTTCTTATTTTGTTTTAGCAGGTGCGCAGTCATCACAGACCACCCATGCCGAGACTGAATGAAGTGATCTCTGAAGTGATACCAATTCCATGGTATAAATAGTCTGTGATATCACTGGCCAAATTGATGTCAGAACCCTGAAATCAGACATCGGATCCTTATGAGTGAAATAAACAGCCGACCCATTGGCCAGACAAGCAAAATCTGTCTGATCTTTCATCAGTCTGACCTGTCGGCCTGACGCATCGTTCTCCAGATCATATAGTGTCAGTGAGCTTTTACTGGACTCCGACACACACTGACGTGAGACTAGAATGTGCTGAAGAAGACAGTGTGCGTGGATCCGACAGACTGCTACGACTCCGCACTGCACTAGAAGTAGCCTCTACTATTGTCCTCTTCACGTCAAGTGTCCCGTCGATCATTAATATGTGTATAATCAAAGAATTATACATTAAGGAACTCTTTAGTCCCGTGGCTAGCAGTTATTTGGCTCAAAAATCACGAATTTTTAGATTCCAGATCCTGGTCGATTCCATCGCTCAAGAGCCCAGTGGCCAATCCTACTGAGCGCAACGTTTAAAATTGCTCTTGAGTTTTGAGGGTCTCGCTCTGTGGCCTCAATGGATATGGCTAAATTTTCGTAGAGGCATAGGGTCCTATTTGGGATCTTTTTCCAATGCTCAAGGTGGTCAGAATGTAAATGTTAGTTTAGTATTTTGGGACTGCACCATTGTGACAGTGACAGGCATGATGACTGTACTATTTGTCATGCAGCAGAAGGACCAGGAACAACGTACCCCATACATGATGGAACAGTTGACATTGCACAACCTACGCTGCTTTTTGTCACTGAATGCAATTATCTTCATCCAGGAAAAAGGTGGCAAAGAGAGGTGAAATCTGAGCTAGTGTTAGTCTTAACCCTAGTTTCGGGCATGTTTCTCCTAACAACGAAATTCGTCATAAATGAAGCAGGACAGGTGGAGCGTGCAAAAAGTGGTTTGTGACATTTCCCCCCAACCCAAAAGGAAATGACAAAAAGGAGTAATGAATCTTGGTTGCTCCTAGGGAAAGTCTGAAGTGTGTGATAATGTGCTTCACTCGTATATGACTGCGCAAAGTCAATTACCCTTTCACTAATGACTATGTGTCACTACCTGGCAAAACAAAAAAAATGAGTATCGTAGCATTGGCACTGACAGGTCGCATGACTCGGAGCAGGCTCTGGGTGTGGCATGGATCCTCTTGCCATAGACACGTACTGACAAAAACTGGTCCTGCACAGTTATTCCCAAGCGGCTTACCTATACCTATTGCATGGTCATCTATGGCCTGTGTAATGTGGGAAACGGAGCTTTGGACCTCGATTTCGGCCTCTAAATGGCCTCAAATCGAGACCATGTTGACTGTTTCCTCGATATCCACAAGGGTGTCATATCCTTGTAGGTCTTGTATGTAGTTCCTTGTGATTGTTGGGGGGTTCTATTTGGGCACTTTTTCCAACCCTCAGCATAGTTAACAATTACGTATAATTTCAATACTACAGGACCGCACCACTGTGAGTGGATGGGGGCATGATGAAGATGGATGACCTTATTGCTCAATATCAGTCTACGGTGGTTTTTCTAGATGTTTTGTAATTCCTTAGGCATGTCTCATAAATTATGCATTTCAGCGATCCTATTAATGATCTATTCATAAAGACTAGTACAAAGTGTGCAAAGTAAGTTATGACATTTGCCCCTCAAAAAATAATGACCAAAAAAAGTAATAAAAAAGATATTGCTGTTGGTTCTGGCAAAACTTTGGACTGTGTGATGAAGGCGCAGTCGTATGAAATTGTACGAAAGCATTATTGCATTTCAACTGATAATTGTGTGTCACTGATTGGCAAGAAAAAAATTGCAGTTGCAAAAGAAAAGTTTATGTCAAGAAAACAAACAGCCTTTGGAACCGATAATTTCCACTTGGGCCAGAAAGCCGTGAACATCTGCGAGAAACATTTTTTGCTTATCTTTTCATGGTCATATCTAGCATGACCATAAAAGCTTGGCTTAGCATAGCCATCAGTCATCTGTCAGACATGCTAGGATTGTAGTTGCCCATCGTTGGTCATCAGGAAGCAGTAAAACAACTTCATTGAACAACAAGTGATATTCCAAATTGCAGTCACTTTGTTCACCTCCACCAAATACGGTATTTGTGTGGCAGTGGCTGTAGACAGTACTCATCAACCATGCACGACTTTCCTCCTGTTCCTTCTCCTTGCCTCTCCATCTGTCTTGAGGACGTCTTACCTCTGTCTTGCCCTGTATGATGCTACATGCATCCAACATCGACGTGCGAGAAAAAAATGTGTGTGTATGTGTGTCTTTTGTGCAAGTAAGTGTATGTGTGCAAGTAAGTTGACTGGCTAAGTTTGAGTTACCGAGACGACGACAATAAGACCTTGCAGAAACTTGGGACTATCCACACATACCAGGTATAGCAACAGATGGGACTTAATGATAGCTTGGGAGGCTCGAAAATTGGGGCTGTATGTGTCATAGACACCCCCTCCCCCTTCCTCTCCGACAGACGGACATGGGACCAGATACCAACACCAACACCTAGTGCTCTGGGTTCAAAAACACAAGTGGTCACACTGCGGGCGCAACCAACACCCTGCGTTCTGAACCAAAATTCGTGCAATGTTACTTGACTTTGCAGTTTTTTTACTCTTTTTAATATCATCGTCGTTTCATCTTCCATTACAACGCTCAACCACCTTTTCCTCGTACTTCCCCCTTTCCTCCTACTTTTTCTGTCAATACTTCCTTTTCGCATTTTCCCAGCTCAACCCACTAGTCTTCTTCACCTGTCAAAAAAGCTGACCCCTACTCATGAGCGCCACCCTCACAGATAACTAACCTCAATCACTTACTTTCCTCATTTTTCTCACTTTTCATTCCTCATTTTCCCCTTTACTTCCAACAACACATTTATCAATGTAACCTGTCACAGTAATACACACACATACAGTCCTGGCCGTAAGCAATAGCATCGATCATAACGCAATTACATGTCAAAGTATCACCCTGTCGCTCTCTTTTTCCTGCTTCATGGAATGTAGCAACCTCGCAATCCAGACACGGGGTTTTGCATGCTTGCTCATAGTACTGGAGGGCCTGGGGAGTGAATCCCAGTGGAACTGGTGGGCCAGGGGGCTGCGATTGTCCCATGAAAATGTCAGCCCATTTCATTAGCATTTACCCCCTCAAAAAGCCAAATTTCAGTCCTGCTTGGCATGGACCCCCTCTAGTTGTCTTCCTTTTGAGCACTCTGGCACCAAAATGGGCAGCCTTGACATTGACCCCGTGTACTCAACATTGTGTCCCAGTATCACATCTGCACGTTCCACATCAAAACTCCACTTTGTAACGTATTGTAGTACGATACGGTAGTACAGCTCGCGCCGGGCTACGTGTACTTGAGTGAGTGTAACTCAGCTCGGAGTAGTGACGATCGTAGCGGCGGAGCGATGTGCGAGGAGGATGTAGAGACAGCAAAGTCTAAGTTCAGACTGGGGATGAAGTGTATTCTGCACATGCAGTTTATATACAGCAAAAATGAGGAAGGGGAACTGTGACTAGGGTGTGTCTTGGCCTGGGCAGGAGCAACAAGGAAACTATTAC
>JAAUXU010109916.1_pt1 | contig 16810 bp, 17 predicted proteins | sample 7278151 | NCBI WGS metagenome assembly JAAUXU01 (sample SAMN14350113, study PRJNA611818) | marine sediment metagenome | isolation source: surface marine sediment (1.8m) | place: French Polynesia: Moorea | collected 2018-08 | reverse complement strand
TTCCTCAACTATCTGTATATAAACCCTCTGTACAGAATACATTTCATCCCCAGTCTGAACACAGACTTTGCTGTCTCTACATCCTCAACCATCGCTCCGCCGCTACGATCGTCACTACCCATAGACTGAGTTACTCTGGTCGTTTTGAGTTGAGTTACACTCACTCATGTACACGTGGCCCGGCGCAAGCTGTACTACCGTACAAAACATAACACTGCCAATGCACTTTTACACCTTTTGTCCAGTGCCAACTTGTCATAAAACTTGTGACACAGCTTGCATCGATACCTTGCATGATGAGGATATGATTGATTAGGCAAGTATTCACATCATCCCTGCTGATGACTTTAGCAGACAAGTCATTCTGGTTGTCCCTGATCAGCTGAAGCCATTCATCCTTAAAGGGTTTGTTGCTGGTGTCCTTAGGGCACTCATCTCGTTCATTTGCTTCCATTGGTTGGACCATGTCATCTTCAAAAAAAGACTGGTCCCATACAGTCATTTTCTCTGTTGGGAGATGGGAAGCCAAGCTTAAATGATTCTGGAAGATATCCAGGTGTGTCCACAGAGCATCTGTTGAAGGTGAAGCCCTTTCTGTAATCTGAATTCACCTGCCTCAAGACATATTGTGCACGAATGGAAGCCCAAAAGTCAGCATGAAGGTCTTCAAAGATGTTACAACTGTCAGTGGGAGTGTTCCTATCATACACAACAAGGTCCATCAGATTTTTCTCCAGTTTGGTGAGGAGATATTGGTTAGAAAGTGAAAGATGTGGGTTTTCCTCTGTAAGTGCTACTTGTCTCAGTGGTCCAGACAGTTTATTAAACAAAAGAGCTACTCCAATGGGTGATTCACCTCCATCATCAAGAAAATCTGTAAGTACAGGAGGATTCTTGAACTGTCCTGACACATTGAAGTGTGGACTTGATGGATTAATATCTGAGCTGTGGACTTGCAGTCCACCAGCAACAAAGAAGCCATTGTCACTTGTATGACAGTTCCACAAGTTGATGGCTGCAGTGATCACTGCCTCATTTTCACTTATCCCTTTGATCACAACCACCTTGTATCCCTGAAGGGAAATCCTTCTGTGGCAGTGTGTCTTCAGTTCTACATACTCAAGAACATCATGAGAGTTGGAATCAGGGTTGTTGCCATTGACCTCATTAATGACCACTTTGCAGTGCTTGTCACTTCCAGGATCCACCACTTCACTTTCTAGTACTGCCTTGTCAAACAGGTCCTCCTTCACAGTAAGTGTCACACTGTCCATTCCAGAATCAATTGCCACCACTGCATTTTCCAATATTTTCTTGCTATTGAAGAGCTCTTCGACATCATTTCCATTCAGTGTCAGACTGAAAGGAAATCCTGCCTGTTCCTGGCAGTGCAGGAAGCACAATTGAAGCATTGGCATACCATGCACAAGCTGATGGGGAGGAGGAGCATCAGCAGATGCAAATGTGCTTAGCAAAGCACAAACTCTCAGTTGGTTGCACATAGCCACAGCATTTTGGAACAGCACTTGTTGCACCATCTTGGTGCTTGTGGGAAAATGGCTTTCCTTGAACAAGCTGAATTGGCACAGGAATAGAAAGCTAGAAAGTGGCTTTACTGTTAACCCATGTTCTACCTGCTGCACATGCTGACTTTCACTCTGACTGTCACACTATTGTCATATCATGATGAAGTTGACCCATCTCTACATTGGGTCTACCTCTAGTCCTTCTTGATGGACAACTTTCTAGAGAAATTTGAAAGACAAAACATGAAACTGTCATTTTGCTTTTTTGATTGACTTTCAAGCGCCAGACTTTCGACTGGGGACTTTTCTGGTAAATGTTCTGGCCACATACTGGCAACGCAGAAAAAGTAAACAAATATTTTCGCGCCACTTCACCCGACCCAACCTTTCAGCCCCCACTTAAATCAATCAACCAAGAGTAAGTAACCAAAACTTTTTGGTCTTTAGAGAGAATTTTGCGGCGACTTTCAAGCTGCATTTCGCGGCAACTTTCGAGCCGAACTTCACAGCGACTTTCGAGCCGAACTTCACGGCGCCTTTCAAGTCAAACTTCACGGCGACTTTCAAATTTCGCGGTGACCTTCGAGCCGAATTTCACGGCGCCTTTCCAGCCAAACTTCACGGCGACTTTCGAGCCGAATTTCACAGCACCTTTCGAGCCAAACTTCACGGCGACTTTCGAATTTCGCGGCGACTTTCGAGCTGCATTTCGCGGCGACTTTTGAATTTTGCGGCGACTTTTGAGCTGCAATTTGCGGCGACTTTTGAGCTGAACTTCGTGGTGACTTTTGGAGCTGCATTTTGCGGTGATGCATTTTTTTTTTATTTTTTTGTTTGTTTCAGTGAGTGACCCTGCCGCAAATTTTTCTAAGTCTGGCCTGGAGGCCTTTCTGGATCAGATGGGGGGGGGGCATCCAGTATAACTTGGGAGGGGATGGCCATGTTTACAGGCCTTGCCCTTCTGGGGTATTTGATTAAGAGTAAGAAGGTTGCTGTGCAGGCTGAGTGTAAGATTTTTATCCTAAGTTTTCTATTTCTTTAGAGATTTCCCACTGCTGCTGTCCAAAGACAGCAGTTCAACCAATCCCCCAAGGGGTGGAGCTTCCTTTGGAGCATAGACATGTAAGTGCCTTTTGTATATTCTGCAAAAATGGATGCAACTTATTTTGTCTTTTTCATTTTCAGGGACTAAAATACACAGTATACAATCTCTCATTTTGCCTTAGTTTGTAACCTTTAACCACACATCATCACATAGGGAATAGTGTTAGGTCAAATATGCACTCAGAGTGTCACTAACTAGAAGTGACACAACATTGTCTTGTTTCCATCTCTCTAGGTGCCAATGGACTGATTTTAAGTGAGTTTATAACCTTTAGTAACCTAAGAAATAGTTATTTATCTATGGTGTACTCATACTGGCCCTCACCCGTGTGAATGACCCAACCTCATCTTGTTTCCATCTCTCTAGGTGCCCAGGTACTGATTTTAAGTGAGTTTATACCTTTTACAAGGATTTATAACCTAACAAATAGCGGTGAGTCAAATGTGCACCCAGAGGAGCGCTCACCAATAGGAATGACACAATTTTGATTGGTTTCCACCTCTCCAGGTGCCCAGGTACTGATTATAAGTGAGTTTATAACCTTTACTCATATTTTTTCCTAACACAATGTGTTTGGGCCCAGATTTGGACAGAGCAAGGATATTAGGAGGGTTTTGTCTTCTTGCCATGGCTCCATGTGCATCATTGATGGTTTTAAGTGAGCCAATAATCTTCAATAATCAAATGTTAATAACTCACTTAGAAATAGTCATTTCACTAAGCCACACACATATCTGTGTTCAGCATCTAAAGGACTACCACTTTGGTCAAAAAAAAATTTTCATATTCCTGAGACCCCAATAAGTAAAATTTTAATTATATGTTTCATTATGTTATAAAACTTTCTAAATAAAATATTAGTGATATTTAAGTGAGGACCCCAGAGAACTTCCTCATTTTTAAAAATATGACATTTTTGTGTAATAAGCATGTCTGCAGTGGACAGGGAAAGCTGTACCCCCCCCCAAAAAAAGGACCATTTGGGTGTGTGTGTGTGCTCATGTCTGAGGACAGTGCTCTCTCGTTATGTTGCCAGTGTTTAGACCCATCAATTTAGAGCTTACATCCAGAGGACACAATGTACAGTGTTTTATTGTTTATCCCAATAATAATTCACGGTTTTCTTTTTGTCAACATCAGTTTCCATGGCTCTGTGGTATGGATGCTGTGCTCTGGTGGTGTAGTGAGATGTGTATAGTTCATACGTGGATGTGCCCTTAGTTTCAATGTGTTTTTGAGTGCATTTTTGGGTGGCGAAATGTATATTCAAATTTGGTGGCTCAAAGAGATGTGGCACAAGTCAGACAAGTGGCCAGATCAGTGAGTCATGACTCAAGCTGGTGGCTGAGAGACTGTCATGAGCTGTACACCGAAAGACAAAAAAATCCTGCTGAAACATGTTGCAATCCTGTCAAGAAGCAGTTGGACCAGTGAGTAAAGCTGGTGGCTGAGAGGCTGGCTGTAAACTCACTTAAAGACCGCCAAAGGTGGCTCAAAGAGATGTGGCCAAAGGTGGCCTTTAAGTGTTGTGAAATTATTTCTCCAAGGGGTACTGTCTTTGGATATCAGTAAGGCCTTTTCCACATCTTCCAAGTGACGAAATTTACTGAAGTGAAAGTTGTACATTTGTGCCCTCTTTTAAGTGCTTGCATGGCTGTCCTGTATTCTCCAGCATCTTTTTCTTTTCTGCGAAAGAAAGGGTGTTCTTCCCCTTCTTGATCCCAGGTGCCTTGGCCATGGTAGATGAAAGTTCATAAGTAATTACGACATGAAATTGCCTTTTTTCTTGTTTGTTGAGCAATGGTGGTCCCATCAAAAGCACTCTAGTGGCTCATTGTACTAACCGGATTTTTGTGACCCTACCGGGAGTTTTTGACCTCATAACGGGGGTGTTTTGTTTTGAATTGGAACCAGGGATTTTTGACCTTACATGTAGTTTGACCTTACATCCCATGACCTTGCAACGGGAGAGCACTATCGAATTAATCACAACAAAGTGTGCGGATTTTGCTCCTTCGAACTGTACATTAGGGTGGGCACTACAGAGGTCACATTGAGCTTTGCCATTTTCACAAGAGGTTTGGGGTGAGGAATTATGCCTACATCCAGGATCAAGCAATAATTTTGAGGCTGGTCTCGTTAAATAAGGGCCGAACCCTAGCGAAGTTGAAGCATGTGGCAGAGGCTCCTTACCCACCCGCCCACTGGGCTACCATGCTGTTACTGTATAGGAGTTATAGTACGACATTCAACCAGTTCAGTAAAGAATGATTGTTTTTTGTGCAACACCCTGTAGGTCCAGGGCCATGACTGGACTCTCAAGGGTCACTTTTGATAAATAACTGATCTTACTTTCTCTCTAGGACCTTTGCATGAGGGTGTTCTAGTACACCATGCTGTAGGCCAACTTTGCAGGGGTCCAACCCTTATTTAACAAGACCAGCCTCAAAATGATTGCTTGATCCTAGATGTAGACATAATTCCTCACCCCAAACCGCTTGTGAAAATGGCAAAGCTCAATAGTGCCCACCCTACCGTACATCTCTATTGCTCCATAACGTACGTGCTCATATGTATGCATAGGGCGTTACACAGGGGGTTCAGCTTTAGACAAGCCTCTCCATGTTGTTCCTCCCGAACGTTCCCATTACAACTTCGGCTGACCACCTAATTATTTTTTGTGTTTCTGACTCGCACTATTTGAAGGTCTGCTAGTGTCTGCCTACGAACCTGTTCGGTAGGTAGGAGTTTCCCACTATTTGTTACATCTCCAGATGGGAGGTCTTACGCGATGTGATGAATGCCCAGAAGCAGCGGCTCTCCAGCTTCGGTCTGGACCTCTCCTCGAACACCGTGTACTCATCTGCCGCGTCCGAAAGTAAGTATCCATTTGAGGTGTAATTAATTCGCTTCCCGGCTACTATTTTGTCCCTCCTGCCAAACGCCGTTGTTGTAGGTAAGCTCGACGATAGCTCCGAGTCGGGTAGCTCGCCCACGGCTGCGAAGAAGCGAAAGACGACTGTGACGAAGAGAATAGCATTCGAAACGTCGTTTGCTCGAGCTGCACCTTGGCTACAAAGGACGGGTAAGCGCGCTCCGCTCGCTCGCTCGCTCGCTCGCTCGCTCGCTCGCTGGCTCGCTGGCTCGCACGCACGCACGGTCGCTCAAATACACACACTCATAAAAAACCTTCCTGCTTTAGCACGTGCGAGCGAGAAACTTCTTAGTCGTACTGACTGATTAATTCTTAGATTTCGTCGTAGATGTGCCCAACTACTGCGTTTGTTTTCTTTCTCTTGCAGTAAAGAGACTGGAGTTCTATTCTCGTGTGGAATCTTTTCCTCGGCGCTGCTACGACGACGACAGTCCTGAGGCCAGCGCGAACGAGAGTGAGTTGCTAAACGAGTACCATGTGCTGCTGCGTGAGGCCGACGAGAATGTGGACGGCATGTGCAAGGAGGCACTCGCCAGAGGGAGGGATCTCATCGCCGAGATACAAACAGAACAAGACTTCCCCCCAGACTACTTGGCCAACGTGACAGAAAAGGTCGACGCACTCAAGGTGCAGTTGGAGAGCGTTGAAAGGAATTCCAAGAAATTGCACAACCGGCTGGAGTACCTTAGGAAAAAGCGAGAATTTTACTCCGAGCTGAAATCGACTTCTCACAGAATAAGTCTAATGGAAAAATGTGTGGCTGTGCGGAAACAGAATGACGACGAAAACCAGAGTCGAGTTCTGGAAGAGTTGGAAAGTAAAGACTTGGAGAGGAAGCCTGTGGGTGAAGCCGTTCAGCAGGTGAAAAGGTTAGCTGGGGAAGTAGCTCTTCACCCTGGTGCCTTCGAAGACCCATCTAACCGGGTCAAGGAAGACGCTTACAACGTGAGTGAAAGGCTGAACGCTGTGGAAGCAGCTTTGGGAAGCGCCGAGGCCGAGGCACTAGTCCCCTTCAAGAGGAAAGATCAACATTCGCATTCACAAGCCAGCATGACGTCCGCGTTAGAGCGCGACCTTAGAAAGCGCCTTGACTCTCCCCTATCATTGCGCAGTGTGGTCGACTTGCACCATGAGATCTCTTCCCTCAAGACCTTCCTCACCAGGCTGGACACTCCGCCGGAACTACGGGGTCCGACTGAAGACCGCATCGAGCAGGTGGAAAGAGATGCTCAGCAACTGGCGCAATTTCAGGAAGAGCTTCACGGCATGAGCGTGTGGATGAAGGAAGTCCAGGCTTTTCTCCGCGCTGAAGACCCAGCGTTTGGTGATATAGAAACGCTTCAGGCCCAAATTAAAGAGTCAGATGCTCTTCAAGACGACGTCCAAACTCTTAGGCCAAACGTGACGGTCATCAACGAAACTGGGCAGAGGATGCGCGAGCGTTTCAGTGAAGATTATTTACACCACGAGTTGGAGGATCCCTTAAAAGACGTAAACGAGCAATGGGAGCTCACTGTGACTTCAGCAAAAGAGCAGAACCGCAGACTTAAGAAATGTTTGGACCAATCTATTGGACTAGACCAGAAGCTGGCGGAACTCGACACCTTTCTTGATCAGTTGGAACGCGATCTCCCTCCGGAGGACCGCCCGGTGACGCAAGCGGCCGAGATGTCGCAGATCACGTACTGTCTGTTACAACTAAAGGAGCGCGTGGAGCAGAAGCAGCCCTTGCTACAGTCGTTATTGGACCTGTCTGAGGAACGCAAGGCAGCCTCAGATCGGTTGAGCCCGTTACAGTCACGCTTGAACGCAATTACAGAAAAAATCGATAGAGGATACTCCGAGATGAAGCAATCATCCACTGAGTATGGCGAGTTCAAGACGCTGTTTGCGCAAGAGACAGACTGGCTGGAAAGGCTTGAAAAGAAGCTTAGCAAGTCGGCGCATACCGCTGCAGATGCCGAAGAAATTTCCGAGGAGTTGGACGACATTGAAAATTTTCTGAACAATCATCCTGACGAGAGACTGTTGAGACTAGTGCAGCTGGCCAAGAGATTGTCAGAACGGAATATCCTTATCTCACCCGTCGTCAGCGACGCACAGAGACTCAAAGACAGATACTTGGAGGTGTCCATGAGCGCCAAGCAGCGAACAGCAATACTCGAAGGTAAGACTGAGGATATCTGCGACTTGCTTTAAAGGTGCAGAACAACATGAGCGAGTTGCGAATTTTCTTAATCTTCCCTGTACTGCAGAGGGGGGTTTCCCTGCACATCTGAGAGCGCATTTATCAGGGGTTCAGGTTAGGCCTAGGAAGGTTGGATGCAAAACCATTTGAATGTGCTCCTACTTAGTAATGTGCTTGGCCTGCTCAAAGATGTTGCAAGTTGACAGTATTGTGAGGGGGCATCTTCAATTTTTGAGTTCTTAGGCAGATTTTGGACTTTACTTGGTACAATCCCCAATATAAAAGGAAGCATCAGTGGTTGCCCAAGAGGGAGGGTGGAGAAGTGGGTCAAACAACCACCAGAAAAGCAGCAGTGGTGGTATTGTAGCTGGCAATACTGCCAATTTGCAACATTTGTGACCACACTGAGCACATTACCAAGTAGGAGCACACTCATATGGTTTTGCATCCAACCTTCCTAGGCCTAACCTGAACCCCTGGTAAATGTGCTCTCAGATATGCAGGAAAAAAAACACCTTCTGTACAGCACACTGGCTCTGACTCAATATACTTCTGTAGGTTCGATCGCTGAAGCCCAAGAATGGGAATACAAGCTCATCGAAGTGCAAGACTGGCTAGCGGAGAAAGATCTTTTGCTGTCAGCCCACCTTGAGCAAGAGCTAACGGTGGATGACTTGCCCGATGAAACACAGGTATTGCAGACGCGAAAACACTAGCGAAAGAGTGACATCCCGCTAACACAGTGTGATTTCTCTCCCTTCCTCTCCTCCACTTTGCTTTGCTTCTCTCTCTACCCATTCTAATGCTGCTACCCGTGTGCGTTTGGACCGGTGCTTCTACTGCTACAACTGCTGCTTTCTCAGAAAGAGGTAAGAGCAAAGCCAAAGAATGAGCGGCTACGATGACACGTGCGGATACACTTCTTGTCACCTCCAAACATTTTCCTTAGTCTGTGTCGTTGTCCCTTTCTAGAAAATGCTGCGAGAGTTTGAGGATCGGGAGAATCTACTGTTCGAGATGGATGAACAAGTGGATGCTTACCGCGAGGCTGGAAGACAGGAGGCGGCTGCTCGTCTTGAAGATCAGCTTTTGCTCATCCACCAGCGATTCCAGGAACTCATGATGAAGTTTGAGCTGTTCCAGCGTCCTCCTACGGCAGCAGACTACACACCAAGGCTGGCACGAGTCCACAGACAGCTAAGGGACATCCGACAGAAGTTGCATCTGTCTGAGCTGTCGTCCAGTGACCCCGGTGGGGTCGAGACCCAACTGCAACACGCCAGGTGCATCTACAATGCTTTGTCCGACATAAAACCCGAAGTGGAGAACGTCATCAAGATGGGCAGAAAGATAGCAGCTGTGGATAGCAGTGGAGGTGACCTCACACCCAAGATTGATAATCTCAAAGAGGACTTCAATGAAATAGGGGCCAAGGTGGGTGGGTTTCTTTTAAACAGAGGCCATCATCATACTTTGAAGGCTTCTCTTCCAGATCACAGAAAACAAGAAGGACTTGGAGAGAGCTCTTGTGCTGGCCAAGGAGTTTCAAACCGCAGTGGAAAGTGTCCAATCGTGGCTGACAACAACTGATGCTCAACTTACCACAGGATCAAAAGATCCTGCCCTGGAGCGAAGAATGCTAAAAGAAAAAGCCAGTGAAGTGCCAAAGATGATGGAGAGGTTGAAGAATCTACAAAGGTGATTGAGTGGGGATGCACAGTGCTGATCAACACTAGAATCAAATTATGAACATAGATTTCTATTAGTTAAGTTACATTTAGGGGTTATGTTGACATGCATACAAGGAACTGTCAAACAAGTTCTAGATGACTTTGCAGTCAAATCTGCACATGTGCAAAAATGATCCTAGAGCGTTCTTCTGCATGTTCTTGCTGATCAAAACTAGAGTCAAAGGCTTCAGGAATAAGCAAGAGCAGAAAAACGCATAGAAATTCTCAAATTTTTGGTGGGGCACTCCCTTGGGCCACATTTTAGGTCAATTAGTGCTAGGCAAGTGACACAAGAACCGTACACCATATGTAGTATATGGTTCTGTATGGAACTGTGTGTGTAGGGTGCAGACTTTAAACTGGGACAACTGTGCAACTTGGAGAAGTTATCAAGACGACCAACTGGGCATGATTTAACAAATATTATTGATAGAGCTAAAAAGACTACCTCTATATAACCAACCTAATACCTCTAATCCGCAACATGACCTCTCCTAGCAGCCACCACTTTCTCCACCCTGGACCTGAATGAAGCTTGAGCATGTCTCAATGATAAATTCCTCTGACAAGTTGGACCACACCATAAGATTGACTGAGTTCTTCAGGGCCGCCACACTGTTGAGAGGAAGCACATGCCGTGCATGGCCCCCAAAATGCCCCAATCTCTATAGTTCAAGGGGTTCGGTTCTGGGATGGAGGGAGGCCACATCATCTTGTCCTGTGTTGAAGTGGGGGTGGGAGCAAGAATTGATCATACTGCTTGTTCCTCGACTGATCGACATCAAAATGCTTCTTGTCAGAGAAGCATCTCACTGTCGTCGAGTCATGCTTCATCCAGATGAGGATTGTTCCCATCTCAGCTCTGGAGGCCTTCTGGGTGGCAATGAGCAAGTGCTTTGATCTGTGTGCAAATCTCTTCAGGCTCAGTTCTTCCTCAACCTTTTCCTTTCCTTGAAAGAAGAAGCAGAAGACAAACGGAAGGATCACCTGATGTGTCCGCTGAGGGAAGGTGTATGTCAATGCACCTTCACCCTCTTGATTTGCCCAGTCATCTCTGCGGGGTGTCCGTACTTACCTTGTCTTTACTGCTGGAACATCCCATGGATGTTACATGTGTGCTGTGGAGTTTGTTGCTTTTTTTGCAGTTGAGGACTACACCTGCTGCAGGTGGAAATGGCCACTTCACTGATTGCTTGTATTGCATTGACAGCCAGGATGGTGGGTGTGGTGTAACTTGTGCTTATGAGGCTGCTCGTGACACCTGGCCTTACTTTATTTGAGGTGAGGTCTCAACAGTGTGCGACACCATTGAGGGGGAAAATTGTTGTAATTTTTCAGATGTCTCAAAGTTACAAGCGAAAACATCAGAAGTCAATGTACTTTTAGACTTCTAGGAACTTATTTCCAGATTGTCTGGACTTCGTGGTAAAAGTGTGGGGTACCGCTAAGGATGAGATCATCAATACACAGACAGAACAATGCTGCATTTTGTTTTCAATCATGTGCAAGATGCTCTCAATCCTGTACAGTCAAGGTCGCATAGAAAAAGCCAATTAGCATTTGAAAACTTTGCATGAATGCCTCTGGAGCAGGTGGAAATAGATGAAGACCAAGGATGAATGCAGTGAAACTGTTCAGAAAATTTCAGCCAATTTCATCCGTTTTTATCCACTGTAAACGCCAAATTTCTCTTCGGCTTGGCATGGCTCCCTCTCCAGGTGGCTTCCTTTTGAGCATTCTCGTGTCAAAATGGGCAGCCTTGACATTGAATTTCTGTACTCAACATTGTGTCCTAGTATCAAATCTACACGTTCCACATCAAAGTTTCACTCCAATATGCTTCAGTGCAGTCTTTCAGGTCTCGTCATGCTCGACGCAATTACTTACGGCCTGGACTGTACATGTATGAAATATGATAAAAAAAATTTGTTGATCACAGTTTTGCAGATACGATCTTGTGCAACTTCCAGAAATGTCATTTTCAGACATATCTTGGGATTGAGGTCAAGGGACGAAGTAAAAATAGGTTTTGCCCCTTGATGTGTCGTGCACTGTGAGTTAGGTTCTTTGAGACCCAGCTTGGTGTTTAAATACTGGATGTTGAAATGGAATGTCAGAATGGAAGAAGACTTGAGTATATCGCTTGACCTTGAACAGGAGAGGATAACTGAGGTTGAGACTGTCCTTGCCCCTATTGTACTGTGAGCAGACCCTCTTGTACTGTGCCCAGCTGACACAAAAAGTTTCAGCCACTTTCATCTAGAAAAGCTCACGGAAAGAGATGGAAAGTGACATGCGTTGCACGTGTTATGTGGCGGCTGATCGGATGGATGAACCAATCAAAATGCTTTATCAAAGAGTGATCGTTACACCTGTTGTCCACTGTATTTATAGTCACTCGCTGTAAGTAATTTCCAAGTGCATGATGACATCACTTCATATGCTGTTCTGGAACATGATAGAAAATTTTGATGTGTAAGATGTAGATGCGATGGTTGGGCACAATGAAGTTCAATGCTGTGGCCGCCTATTTTGGTGGTGCACTGTTCCAAACTAGTATGATCGGTTTTGAGCACTAGGGGGTGGCATGCTGAAGGGACTTGAAAGTTGCCTTTGTGAGGAAGTTATAGTTCATGAAACTGACTTATTTTTTCCTGTATGAATTTTGAAATCAAGACCAAAGCTCAATAGTAGCATTTTTCATTTGTGAGTCATCATGCTGAGTGCAGTGTGATTGTGGCGCGGTGTTTCCATCAAAGCTCTCTTTTTGTAAATTCACAGAACCTAACAAACTCCTGCCCGAAACACGGTTTTTGGATACTTGTGAATCCCCCTGGAACTGAGGGGGCCCGGGGGAAGACAGGATGCATCCGGATAATGTTGAGTCAATTTCACGAAGTTTAACCCCCCCCCCCCCCCCATAAAGCCAAATTTCGAATTCGTCAAAAGTCTAATCAAAATGTCCCTAGCACAAATGTCAACATGAGTTCCGGAAACTGTCAAACGAAAGTTAACATTACTGTGCATCCGAGAGCACCTGTGTCAATCTATTAATATGTCCATCTTTTACAACCTCAACTACCAGTGATACAAGGTAGATAAATTCCTGGACCTGAGTTGATTCTGCGGGGAAGAACGTGAGGAGTTTATGCATCTCACATGCAGGTGCCCTGCACTTGTCATGGAGTGACTGGAATCGTTCCAAGATCTCCAGCCTCACTGGCACCTTCCAGACCCAACAGGCTTTGTCAGGTTTATTCCTGTGGTCCGCATTGTCTAGGCAGGAATGAAGGGAAAATTGAAAATGTTCGTTAGTCTCTCAGATGCTAGCCATCGTTGGGGGAAGAGAAAAGATCTGTATCAGGACGACTCTCATCCCGTGAGCAGGCATTGTTGCCTGCCTGCACGAACCCTGCACAAACAAGCAAAACAAACAGTGTCCATAATTAACCTCATCAATGGCTAGAAATACCCTTAAGTGCTTTTTGTTTTTTATGCGTAGGTATTACAAAAAAAACCGTAGTGACACATTAGACGACATTTTACACCTTACTGGTCTAAAATGTGTCGCTATGGTTTCTTGTAATACCGTGTTGTGTTAGAAAAAGTGGATTCCTAAAACTAGTGTTCTTTACAGTATAAATGTGCCCGGTCATTATTTCTTAGGTGCACTTTTTTTCAAATCCGAGACCAGACATTTTGATCCTGGAATTCGTGGGAATCCACATCCCACGAATTCTGATTTCGGCGTTTTTTGCGCACTCTCAGCAATCAACTTTCATAGCTTGATTCCAACGTTTTGATCAGCACAGTCCAGTGCTTGATGTAAAAAATGTCCTTTGGGTAAAATGGGCTCCCCATGCTGCACTGACAGCTCAGCCAATGAGATGGGACCTTCATGTGAAAGCAGTGACCCAGACAGTGCTTGACCAGACATGGCATCTTGGGCTTCTTGGTGACAGCCCATTTTGGTGCTAGAGCACTCTTATTGCAGCACAAACCCCTAAAGGGCACCGCGCTAAGAGGCACTGTTTTGTCCCCTTTTCAGTGGCTTTTCCATGATGAAAGTGGCTGAATCTTTTCGGGGGTGTCGCCGTCCACCCTCAAGTGCCACTTGTCCAAGATGGCATGCACTGGACTATCCCTGGCCGCGGTACATGCTTTTGTACTGTACATGGTTTGTGCAATATTGACCAAAACTGAAGCTAATGCCGAACTACTTTGATCTCAAGCTTTCCAACAATGCCAGTAGATTTTGTGGAGCTGCAGTTTTAACGGAGCCCCTGTTATGCAGTGAAGAACAAAGTTTATGGAGCAATTTCTTTTTTGAGTTGCATAAGTTATTTGCCGGTGATGCCTTTACTATGCAACATTGTCCAAATGCAAAGCTTAAGCCAAACTGCATAGGCCTCAAGCTTCCCAATGGTGCAAGTAGAGTTTGTGTAGCTGCATTATTAATGGAGTTACAAATGATACACATTAGTACAGAACATGAGCAAAGAGTATGGACAAAATAGCCAATGATGCCTTATGCATAAATTTTCATCCAAAGTGAAAAAATAAGTTTAACTGCTGAGGCTTCAAGCTTTTCAAAGATGTCAACAGAATTTGTGGAGCTGCAGTATTAAGGAAGTTATGATGGTTGAAATAGGTGTATGGTGAATTTTTGCAGCACAAAAACACCTGAGGGTCTCTGGGCTTGCCCCCGCAGGGGATCTAGGGGCAGTGGTGCCCCCAGGGGGGATTAAAGGGGGCCACCCCCCGACAGCAAAAAGTTCGGCAATTTCACTGCTAAGAAGTGGCCTCAAAATGCGATGTTTTGCCTTTCAAGCAGGTGTACACTCACTTTTTCCTTCCAGTACGCTCAATTCGATGCACGCAATGCATCACGTGTGCTCCGGTTGGATGCTTTATTTCGCATGTTTTTTAAATCTTTTGCAGCCTACGAGACGACTTTCTGGGTCTAAGCTCCATGGCTGTGGTGGTTCCCTTGAGAGAGAATGTCTGTGGCATCGAGTCTCAATGGACAAACATACTTGCCAAGTTGGAGAAGAGCACGTCTGACGCACGCATTGATGACATTGGAACTATTACAAGTCTGCAGCTGCCTGAATTTCGTGCCGACCAATTCCAGTTGTCTGCATCCAGCCCATTGGCTGAGTTTCGCTCGGCATTTAACGAGGTCTCGACTTGGATCGATTCTGCGGAGGCCAAATTGCGGGGCTCTGAGGCTACCCCACGTCCTTCTGAGGAGCGCGAGCTGAGTGAGCAAGTGGAAGAGTGGCGTCCAAAAATCACCGATCTGCGTGCTCTCTCCGAGAAGTTGGTGGAACTGTTTGTACGTGAGGACATGCAGAGGTTGGGACAGCGGTGGGAAGACATCGTCAGGCAAGTAGAAGTCAGATTGCACAGGCAACAAGACTTCAGCATGGTCGAAGTGGAAAAAATTAGAACCACTATATCCCATATGAGCTATACATCACCAAAAGAGGAGATGGATGACAACTGCTTTGACGAAGAAGAGGATGAGGATGAAATGATTGACACACTTCCAGAGGAAGAATCGTCGCTCAAGAATCGCCGCCTTCCCGCTGAGCTGGACCTCTCTTCCGCTGACTGGAGCAGAGACGATGCTGCTGCGGACTCTTCACTGCTCTCTTCCAGAGAATCTTCGCCAGATCTTGAAGTGGTTACTGGTCAAATGATTTTGCAATCAAACTCGCCCACATTTATTAAGGAGATTGTGTCAAAAATTCCAAAATCAAGGGCTTCCCCAGCTTCTTCTTCCAATAACTCAACGACGCAAAGAAGTCCCGTCAAGACTCCGCCAAAGACTCTTCCAAAACCTCAGTGGTTCACCTTAAAGAGAGATCATGAGGATGCAGTGAATGAGAGGTCCCCAGAAAGAGTTATAGTTATTTCGAACACTCTGCCGTCGCCTCTACGAGCGGCATCTGCCGAGTTGGAAGATGAGTATCTGGCTAAAGAAAACATTGCCATCGAGCGCATCATGAACGAGGCGACTACGGATCTGGCGGAAGTCAAGAAGAAGGTCACTTACGCCAACAGAGGAAGTGGACTGGAATATCACCAAAAGGTTGTCAAAGAATTCGAGCAAAATGCCGCTAATCTTCTCTCCAAGCTCAATGTTGCCAAGGAGCGACTGGAAGACCTGGAATCCGAACAAGACTTGCGCATGCGTAGAGACCTTATTGGTATGGAGGCTAAGGTTATGGAGGCCGATGTGGCCACGCTCATTTCTCGAGGAGAAACGCTCGTTCTCTTCATCCAGCGCAACGATGTGGACAAGGCAGAGAAATTGAAAGCTAAGGTGGCGGAATTAAAGATCGTGTGGCAGAACCTGCGCCATTCGGCTGAAGAAAAGCAAGCGCGTGCAGAGGAACTGGAGCGCATGCTGAACAACTTGAATCGAGATTTAGATCGCCTGAAGCCTTGGTTGCGCGAGGCAGGCGACCGCTGCGAGCTGGTATCCGAGGATGACGCACTTGCAGTCAAACTCGCTGCTGAGATTGAAACATGGCGACCTCTTGTCCGAGACGTTAACGAGCTTGCAGTGAAGTTGACTTCGTTACAATCGTTCCCGGGAGAGTCGTTAGGCGATATTAATTCTCGGTTTGAGCGGCTCCAGCAGCGGTTGCGTGTCTTTAGAAGAACTGATGCATCGCCTGAAAAGAGAGCTGCAACTACAGGGATCTCAGCGGCAGCGGCTGGCGAGGTTCTGACGCGGATTTCGGCCATGCGCGACGCCGTGGCTGCCATCCAACGTCAACTGCGAACTCAAGTGTTAGCTGGCAAGCAATTCGAGCACTTATCCGAGCAGGCTAGCGCACTGGAGACAGCAAAGCAGGCTTTGGAGCGACTTCGACCCAATATCAAGCGTACAGCCAAGGAGTTGGAGGCCTTGACTGGATCCCTTTCGGTTGAATACCTGGAGAAGATAGTTGCTTTGAGTGAAAAGCTTCGTGACGAGTGGCAGCAAGTCAATCGCAGGTATTCCGAGCGTCACACTCTCTGGGCTGAATCTCAGGCTAAATTTGAGGCATTCCACAGCAAAAGATCCGAACTGGAGAAGTGGTTGGACAACGCAGAAGGCATATTGGTCCAGCCCGCTACTCTATCCAGCAGCAAATTGAGCGAGCACGTGCATTTAGAGAGACAGGTGTCTGAGAAAAACAAAGAGGTGACTGGCCTGGCCATCTCGGGCAAGGAGATGATGATCCGTACGTCCGCACAAGAGCACGTTGTCATTCAGACTCAAGTCGATAGAGTACTTAAGCGGTGGAAGCTCGTACTGTCTCAACTGGC
>JAAUXU010136357.1_pt1 | contig 16812 bp, 14 predicted proteins | sample 7278151 | NCBI WGS metagenome assembly JAAUXU01 (sample SAMN14350113, study PRJNA611818) | marine sediment metagenome | isolation source: surface marine sediment (1.8m) | place: French Polynesia: Moorea | collected 2018-08 | reverse complement strand
GTACTACTGTAAATGCATTTACGAAAACGCCAACATCACGCCTACTTACTACACAAGTTGTAAGTAGATGCTGGACTGTTTCTAAAAAAAAAAAGTCAGCTGGTCATCTGTCTGGGTGAGAGACTTTCTATGGAATATGAACAAAATTTTGTCCCATCTCTTTGGCATAAGATTGTATGTGTATACGTGCGTTTATGTTTCCTTGTCATGTGTTGATACTCTGTGATTTCGCACCAAGTTCCCGATTTGGGGTCCGGCATTTTCAAGAAATAAAAGTGGAAAACCTGTGCGTTGATGTGAGCATGATCTTGCGGCTGTTTCAGGTAGCCGTCGTCATCGTCATCCTTTGTCCAGCAGTCTTAAAACACCACTCTCTGATGTTCTGCAAGTTTTCCCGTTGCTCTATGTTGAAGGTGGTGTGCTTGACCTCCTGAGTGGCGGTGGAGGTGATGTGATTCAACCTCATGATCATCTTCAGTTCCAGGATGGATTTGTACGAGTACACGTCAGTCTTGGTGAACACGATCATTACCTGAAGGAAATCTTTTCCTGGCAAAAGAGTTGAGCCTACAATACGTGTCATTTGGGAACCTGTAGTGAAGTCACTCCAGGTCTATTAAGTAATTCCAGCAAGTGGATAGTGGCTGTGCCAACTCCCTCAGGTCTCGTGGAGTCCACCTGTACGAAAATGTTAGGAGTAACATGATTATGCAAATATCCGCTTTTTTTCACCGTAAAGAGCAGTCCCTTTATCTGCTGGGAGTGTCCCTCGACATACGAGTGCCAGAGGGATGCCATGGACCCACCCACTTCGCGGACAACGCACACTTCGGTCGGGGCATCGCGGCCGCCCCCGCTACCTCGAAGGCGCCGAGTCAACGTGACGAGATTGGTGCCGACTGTGGGGATTGGGGTGGGCAGCGACGGCGTCGCCTTCTCGTCGTCGGGGACGGACTGCAAGTGGGCCAGCAGGGTGGACTTGCCGCTGCCGGAGAGACCCACGCAAAGAATCATTGCTACCGACAACGAAGCAATGTATTATGATCCAACTTTTTCCCAAGTGCAGCGCCCTAAGATTTTGCTGGGTGCTAGTTATTGATCAAACGCCGTCGCACCATGAATAACATAGACATGTGTCTGGAAAGATTTTTTATTTGTTCCATAATACATAGCAGCTCATTCTTTCTTCGGTATATATATAAGTTTACTTCAATCAAAAATAAAACCTTGAAGCATCCCCATGTTCCTGACCACGTTTGCACAAGCGAAATCTTGGTCGCAAATTCTCATATGCCCTTTTTTCATAGACTCAAGTGTGCTGTCACGAGTGTGCACTCACGGAGATCAATTTTCCACACATTGGCTTCCTTACAACAGCCAGTGCAAACGCAGCGTTTAATATCATTAGCTTCTTTACACGTAATGTGAACATGTGTGATCAAGTACGTACACGTACTCGTGCGTAGAGTGCTTAATGCATATACTGTATTACGTACATTGTAGTACTAACAGCAGATATCTACTGCATAATGTTGTGGTGTATGCATGCCATCTCTCTAGCGTCTTCGCGCAAACGATCAAAGCAGTACTATGTAAACACAAACGAATCCTGATATAAAAGGACTGCCAAGTTAAATGCTAGCAAGCTTTCAATCATCAAAGTAGCACCAGAAACACAGTTCTCCTTTACGCTCTTCATAGACTGACTCAAACAGCAATGTTGAAACGAAATGATGCATCTTCAGAAGTGTGTGTATGACGGGGCAGCGTTCAATTTTTGCCCACAGCCTGCTACGTTCTACTTCTAGACATGTACGTACAATATGACTAATCCTCAGAGGAGCAACATGGCCTGCGTGTACTGTACGGTATGTAAAACAATCCTTAGCCTCTGCAGACTTCTGCGATACCTGGGGGAAAAAAGTGCTGGGGCCCAGAAGCTAAAGCATTTTGGGCATTCGAAACAAGTCAATCATGTATAGTGTGCGCATACATGCGTACGTTGTTCATACACGCCACAATACCCTCAAAAAAGCTTTGGTCGAGATTACATGGCGGCTTTTTCCATGTGTACTTGTATCCGGAGGTTTGGTAGCAGGACTGCTTGCTATATTCTTCTTTTCTCTTCGCTTCTTTGTTCAGGTGGCACAATTTTAGCACAATCTTCTTCTGATTAGGACTAATCCTCAACTGATTCGAGCCTGACCGCTCATATTGGGCACTTGTACAAGTCATAGCTGAATCCTATACTGATGACGACGAATACAAAGTAGAAAACGAGCATGAGGAAACCCATGCCTTTGGTCATCTTCCACTTGAAAATAAGGATGCACAGGAAGACCGCTAAAAGCATGAGGAAGAGCAGCGAGACGGAACAGCCGAGGCCCACGGAGCTCACGGACACTGCAGCGCCGCTGTGAGTGATGGCGTACAACAGCCAGGGCACCGGCAAGCTACAAGGAACACAAACATACTCACTGTCATGAAGTACTGTATGTACCGCAGATGTCTGTTGGCAGTAGCTCACCCTACGGTGACATCAAAGATGTTGGATCCAACCGACGAGGAAACGGCCATGTCCCCCTTGCCTTGCCTGGCCACCAGCACGCTGGTGATCAAGTCTGGCACCGACGTGCCCCCAGCCAGAAGTGTGAAGCCCATGACCTGTGGTAGAGGAATCAGAATGAATCAAGCATACTGTTGCAGTGCAGTCGTCGTCTGACGATCTTGACGCAATCGCTCGCACCGGCGGCGGGATGTTCATGACGTTTCCAGCCACGGTGGCCCACCAGATCATCAGGTAGGAGTACAGGGCGATCCAGATGATGCTTCCGACGAAGGTGATCGGATACCACTTGCGCTCTAGGGTGGATCGGAGATTTAAAAAAAAAAAAAAAAAAAACGAGGCTCAACGTGTGTGGAAAAAGCTTACTGTCAGGTTTCTTAGTGTCTGGCAGCGTGAGATACAGCGGCGCCATAATGGGGAACGAGACAATGTATATGAGGATCTTCTTCCAGCCCTGGCCTGAGGGGAAGCTCATGTCGATTGGCTCCTCTTCTTCCTCCTCATTGGGGCCGGCTGCGTAGGAAGCCCTGCCGGGCTCGACGATGATGGCCGTGGGCACATTGGAGCCGCCGCCAGAGTCCTCAGCATTCTTGCCGTTGGCGGCACCGTCGCTACTGGAGTCCTGCAGGTGTTGCTTCAACTCGGAAATGCCACCGCCGCCGGTCGGAGTGCGGCTGTCCGCGGCCGTGGTGGCTCCGCTCCTGCTGGGGCCTTCACCGATCACAATTCCTGCGGGGAAGAAGTGATTCAAATTATCATACTTAGCAGGTAAAAGCAATGAAGCAATGATAGAGTGAGAAATTCGATGCAATATGAATGCTATATGAATAACCTTCCCATGGGAATCAAATCCCTTGGTCCGAACGTGATTCTCACAGAGGTTCAGTTTACTCAACCGAAACCTATAATCATGTTGCCTTGGGTACAACACGTAATCTTCATTCTAACGTACAGGTGTCCCATGGACACTGACCATTAAAATGACATTTAAAATGGCTATACCTGAGCTTCTACCGGACCAATTGTAAAAATTCCTTTTCAGGCTACAGCGTAATCAATAGGGTTTTATGCAATACTGACCATGAACTTTGAAATATCGGTTTGACTCATTTCCTACAACGAAATGAGGAAAACGACCTGCTGATAATAAAATGCTTAATAATGCTCATTTATAACCCGCACAAGCAATTTTCCAATGCGTCCCGGTGGGAGCTCTTTAAAATGGTCAGTGTCAGTAGGACACCGTGTAGTACATCCTGAGAAGTTAGAATAAGGTCCTAGTGTTCAGCTAGTGCTGGTGTACTCGTGACATTGCGCCCAGAAGGGTCACCTCACTTAATTTACATTTGGAAAATGCTCCTGCAACACTGATATGTCCAAGGCAACTTTAAGGAGAGTTACTTTCAATTCTCTCTTCAGGAGGTCCTCTTTGGCCAAAAAAAAAAATTCAATTGAGACTCCTTTTGCCAACACCCACAGCCACAGAAGCTTTCTTCTCTGAGCTACCTTTGCAAAGCAGCAGCCCATTTTGGGGAGGTTCAGTCAAAAAAATTCTTTGATTCGGACTCGGGTTCTATTTTGCATCAAGCCCCACACAGACATGGAGAACAAATCATTGTGGCGAGTGCATTTTCCAAGACTATAAAAAAATCAGATCACCCCAACTGCGCAGCATCTTGTGATAATCTAACTGAGCTATCACGTTCACCTACAGTGAATCACCTTTTTTTCCTCTTTTCAGATCCACAGTTGGATCGATTGACATTAGTCACATTGCAGAGATTCTAAGACGCTCTCTATTCAACGAGAAGATTGCACGGGAGAGACGAGACATGCGACAACGACTCTCTCGATATTGCCATGGCAGAAAGTATTTATAAAAGTTGCTCAAATATGGTATTACGTACTTCACACAAGTAGTGGGGCATCGTCGATGGCTAAACGCACAATATCTTCAATAGCGGACAATAAGGTGATGGAAGAATTGCGCGACAAAAAAGCTTGACGCATCTTAGCTGTACACCCCCCCCCTCAAGGTGATGAACCGACCAAACCTTGCAGCGGTTTGTCAACTGATCTGAAGCAGTCGACCAGTTATATAGAGGGTGGTGCTTTACGGGGAAGTTCTGCTGCTTCTCATTCTGGACGTCTTAGGTTAAGAGTAGAATAAGGCTTAGGTAAGGTTAGGCTTGGGTAAGATTCAGGTAGGTTCAGGCTAGACAGGGTAAGGTGAGGTAGGTTTACGCTATTAAGCTTAGGTAGGGTAGGTTTAGGCTTTTAAGTTTAGGAAAGGTTAGGTTAGCCAACATTGGCTCAGATTATGTTGGAAAGATAAGTCAGGTGTATGTTGTGATTAGGGTTAAAGGTACGAATAGTAGTTTGGTTTAGGCTTACGTTGGATTAGGTCAGTTAAGTTTTCTCGTCTCCCTCATTCCCCACTCCCCTAGAGCACCATCAGATCAGTTCAGCAGCCTAGCAAGCGCCTAAAATCAGCAGTTTCCAACCTCTCTGCACAGGGGATTTTTCTATTTTGTCAGACCTGAGACGTTATTAAGCGGCTTCATCTCTTCGCCACTGAATGGTGTGGCCGAGGCTTCTGGGTTGTTGCCCTCCTGCGTCTGCCTGGTGCCCGCTGGCTTCTCTGTAAGAAACGTAACGAGGGAAAGAAAGAAAAATGAACTTAAGAAAAACACACAGAGAAAAGAAAAAAAAAAGAAAAGCAAGAACAACTTAGTCGACACTGAGTGAAAAATATAAAACTGGAGGGCAGGCAACATGACTTGCAACTTGCTCGACTTACTCAAGATCCCCGGGTTGATCGTCTCGTTCATGAGGTGGTAGAGACCCTTGCGATGCTGGGCTTGTCTCAGTGTAATTCCGCGAACTTTGTTCTCGCGATCCTGGACGAAAAGAGCAGCTGTATTTCATACAGTAACAACGAATATGAAGAGCAGCACTGTTGACCATCGTGTCCTACGTTACTATCGGATGAGATGAAAGTCCTAGGAACAAAGTAACCGAATTTATCAAGCGTTCGACGCTCGATTGCACGTAAACGTTCCAGAAGTTTTTCATGCATTAACTGCTCTTAGAAGATGTATTTTATTGTTAAGCCTCTAGAGCAATTATTTTCTCCAGACGAGGTCTGAAGGCTCTGCACGTCTTCCTAATGTGCAGTGGGCAAAATCACTCGCAGTTCTTGGCCTGGAGCTTTCGGTCGATTCCCCCAGATCCAACTGTCGGGGCACACACACTTCTTGACCTAGTAGGTGGTCATCCCAGACATGTTGAGAGTGATCTTGCTAAGTCTTCACACTATTTCCTGTGCCAAGTCAAGCTACCATCTCTTGTCCTTTTGCTGCCCTATCAGAACCAAGAAGTTTCTCGACGTTGATCAGAACACATGATCAATTCCTTTTCCTCGGTTCTCCAGGTCTGCTTTGCGGCACTTTGGGCCAGCCCATCGGAATACTTGGTCATTGAGCATCCAAGATGCGTCCAGACTTGCACCGCACCCGGTACGTGTACGTTGGCGCATTGCTTTCGTCGTGTCTCGTAGCTTCGCTGCACGCTACTTCTGAAACTGGCTTCGATTGATGCATACGCTCAGTGCAGTCGACTGTATACAAAGCAGATCAATCTAATAAGATGCTGCACAGACAGGTATGCATTGATGCTGTTACGTAATGTCAGTGCATACGCAACGTTGGGACTTCCTAGAGAAAAATAGCTTGCTATTCCCGAACGTAGGCAGCCTTTAACATCTGCAAGACAGAGAACAGCCATCAAAAGAAGCTCTCACTCATCCACTTTCATCTTTACTCTCAAGTGGAAGGTCTACCTCTACTTTTTCACTCAGTTTGTAGAAAGAAAAGGAGTTGGGTGGAAAGATTGAGGCTCCAGTTACAAAGGAGGCAAATCTACTTCTCTCATGACACAGCTAGAAAGAGCGGTAGAATGAGCAACACTACTGTGGTTTACCCCGGTCCTCCCCCCAACCGCACTCTGAGGGATCCCTGCGGCGCCCCCGGAAACGCACACAATTCTTACAAAATAGTAGTGATCCGCAGAAGAACGCGGTTGCGAGCAGATATTTTACGCGTGGGTGTACTTTAAAACCCCCGCAACACATAATGGTCTACGTAAATCGTCCGAGGCTGCTCTGACCTCTCCTATTAGGGGGAAAAAGGGGCAGTCGCAAAAAAAACTTTTTAGGTCTCGTGCCAAAAAAAAAAGGGAGCGACTAAACCCTGATGGCTGCGATCGGCAGGTGGTGGTGGAAAGTAAAATACGCGAGAAACAGGGGCTATGGTTAAGCCCAAGGTAGTTAAGCCATATGATTAATGATGGAACGGGAGAAGGAAAAAATACATGGGTGTCCAGTGCTCTGTGTCTTGTACCTGTCCAGTGAAAGCAGACAAGCTTATCATGTTTTTTATATGAATGATATATCGCACTCTGTATTATAGGCAACTGTTCCTAAGAGATAACGAGGAGGAGGGCAGGAAATTGGCGCCATGTAGGTCTAGAAGTAAAGGGGTTCAGCAGCAAATTCCTGCCTTCAGATTAGTGCCTGACGATAAGGCCATTTTACCTAAGTACACATAACGAGCAATCATATATAGATGACGACGCTTCTGCACTGTACAGGACGTGCAAATATTAGTCAGAGACCCCTCAGTTTGAAGGGGGGGGTGAAGATGAAGAGAAAAGAAATCACCTCACTCGCTCTTTGTCAGATGTCAACCTTTATCCCTTCCAAGTCCCTTCAAGGCCTACGAGTGAAAAAAGAACAAAAAGAGGGGAGGAAGACGAAGACTTGCGTATCATCTACGCTGTACGTACGCACACAACACTGTCCGTAGAGCAGGGATGAGCCAAGGTGAGTCCTTACGTTATCTGAAATTAACGACTTGCACTGACTGAGACATCAGTCTCTCGAATAGGGGAAGACTTGTCAAAAAATCCTCAACACGGCTTATGGAAGTATTGGAGTCAACGAAGACGTCGGACCGGAGTCCGGTGAATACGGACGTGCATTTCTGCTCAAGTCCTAATGCATCAACGCAGAGAAGTGGGCAAAGCATCCATCCAAACGTGGGGAAAGGCCAAAAAGTGCACTTGGCACATGGTGATTCATGGCGGCAAAGTCAAGAATCGGAAAACATGTGACAAATTTTTCGCCAGAATTAGCAAATCGTTCGAATGTCCGGTCACTCACATGACAATGATGATCAGCACTACGCAAAAGACGTGCAGTCCACATGTCTTGGAGAGGCCGAATGTGCGGTCTCGTAACGCACGCACGTGCCCATCAGCATTGCAGCTCGTGCTGAACTTCAGTTCCATGGTCACGAGCTTTGCGATCCTCAATGTATGACCAGAACGTGGCACAGTCTGAGAATTCTGGTTGAATGCACGAGTCTTAAGGAGCTGTTTCTGTGCAGCAGTGTAACGAGCTGATGTGGGGAGTGCGGGCGACCGAGACATTAACCCCTTGACGGGAGATCCATTTCTCCTGGGTATTGCTGATAAAGCATTTGCTATATGTTCGTAGGGACGGACGGAGAGAGATGTAAGCGTGTGTGTGAGGGTAAGACTCGAACGGGCTGTACAGAACGTTTCAGTTAAGTTGCAATATACCCAATCTCACGTACACCCACACGATACTCACACACACACACACACACACACAAGCACACGCTATATTCATTCTCACGCGCACACGCACGTTTCTCATTCATTCACATACTACATTGTACACCCTTTCACTCACGCCCACTCACTCATATTTGTAAAAGTTCAACCTAACTGGACCAGATTGCGGGTCAGAAAAGAAAGCTCATTCATGACTCGAATTCCAACTCCTTCGACCGCAGCAACAGTGAGACTAAAGTTGCAAGCGGCAAAACTTTATTACATCTTCCCGAAGGACGAGTAAAGATAAGAAGGAAGAAAACTTTATTAGTAAACCACAATGGCAACTTGGCGAGGGCAGCTGACATTCAAGTGCCAGTTTTCTTGCTTCTGCTTCAGGGACAAAAAATTCATCCACTCTGCTTTGGTTTTGAGCTTCAAGCTTTTCAAAAAGGAAAGAAAGAAAGCTGAGCTCAAAGAAGCTCGAAAAAAGCAGTCAAAATTACGAAAAGCTCGAAACCCGCGCCCACCTCCAAGTCTCACCTTTCAGCGCGTATTTCCTGGAACAAGTTTTTGTCGATTTGGCGTGACGTTGAGCGTTGGTACCAGGCAACACTTTGTGAAGTGCATTTTCACCAGAAGTCCTAACTTGGCGATCCAGACAGCATGGGATGACTTACATAAGGATGTTGTTCATGCCGCCGTCGCCACGCCAAGTTCCAGAGCGTCGACACCACGCGCACGCGCACAAGTGTGTGACACTGGTCTGGTCTCTCCCAAGGACTTGGGCTCTTGCGACAACTTCTTGAAGCAACCGAGTAAGCTGGGTTGCGGCTCGACTGAGACACCCCGTATGTGCCCCTTGTGATACGCACCGCTCATGCAGCAGCACAAGTTCACCTGCTTCGGCAACACGAAGGACTTTTGCACGATCACTCCCGAAAAAGGGGGAAGAAAAAAGCGTCCAAGTGCAAATAGGTCTGAAAACTGAGAGCCCATGCATGAAATGAAGCAAAGGTGCATCAATTTTACTGTTGGCACTTCATTCAGGCAGCGATTTTCTTTTCCTCCTCGTTCAAATTCAAGAGCTGCCGTTCATTAAAGAAGAAGAAAAAGAACTTCAAAGTGTTTCTCCAACCCCCAGTCGAAACGACGTAAAAGTCGTTTGATTCCCTCCCCCCTCGTACAAAAGTCTGGAGGAGCAGAAGAGACGACCAAAAACTCTCCAGGTAATTTGATTCTTGTCTGCACGAGCTGCATGTAGGGGTCACGACTACAGTGTGGCTCACAAGAACGGGGACCAAGGCACCAAGAGTGACCGTGACGTTGACGACGGTGACACCAATCATTGACAGGACTCGGGCCATGACAACTGGAGCAATGGGGACTGCACATTTGGGTCTGCTCCAGTGCTTGTGGTTCCACAGCCTATTGAGCTCTCTCAAGTCGTTCGTCCACACTATTAACTATGTCTATATATGCTAGCCTAGCCGTACCAGGGCCTTGCGCAGAAACCGGGAACATCAGGACAAGAGCAGGCCCTCAAATGGCCCTTCTGGTAACTTTTATGGGTTATCCCTCTTAACTGCACTCTTCTTTTCTTTGTAGAATTTGAAACGTATGCGTAGAAATTTGAGGAGGTCATTCTGCTTTGCTTGAAGAGAGGTTTCATTATGCAGAAGAATTACCTATCTCCTCAGCCGAATGGTGACGTCAAAACGTTACTTTCCTTCCAGACTTTGCTGGGTGCGTCCTAAAGCACTGGCGAATTTGATACAGTGGTTGCAGTTGCAGTCAGCACTTCCGCCACTGCAATCTGTTACCCAAAAATGTCCATAGTCCAGGTGGGGAAGGAGTGCAGAGCCAAATTGAAACAAGCAAGAGGCTTTTTCTTCTACGCATCCACTTCTCGACCAGCGAAGATGCTGAATGCGCAAAGTTTGCGTGAACACGAGTTACCTTAGCATTTTCACGTCTAGGGTATTGAATCACCTTTCAACGCACTAATAACTGTGAAGGACAATAGGCATTCGTGAAAAATTGTATTTGTAAAAATTGTGAAAAGTTCTATTGCAGTTGAGTGCACTACAGCACTTACAAGTACTGGAAGGCTCCACGTACTGGGAAAAACAATGATGCCTTTTTTTTCACTGCTAACTTCAGTCTGGCCTCATGCTCGTTTTCTGCCACTCACTCGTGGCACAAACTGATCAGACTCCCCGAGTCAAAAATCACAACGTTGTCATTTCTCCATCTCTTAAGACATCATTCATCGAACAACTGCCTAACAGTTCCTACCTTACCTGTTGTCAACACAATCGAAGTTCAGGCCTGGGGCATAATTGCGGTCCCCTCGCCACTTCTGGAAGTAGTGATCATTTCTCTCCGTCTGTTTGGTCGATGAAATTTTGGTCTGTTGCGTCAGCTCACTGGTTTACAGGGTGTCTCGAAAGTCAAACTGATTCTCCCGATAACCCGAATGATAACTGCTACATTGACGTAGTGGTGCAGAGATTTCGGAGGATTTTGACTCTGGCACCCAGTGGCGAACCACCGAACCGACGTCCACTGTAGTGAGGCCCCCCCATGATGTGCAACTGCACGCACGAGGCTGCTGACGAGTACGGATTGTTTTCTTTTGTTTCCCTGGCAAAGTCTTGTGAGTGACACAACTGCTGGCCTTAAGATTTTGGAGCCCCGCAAAAAAGTTGACTGGACCAACCCGGACACACGCACGTTCTGCCCGAGCGGCGCCCACATTAAAATAGAGGAAGCTGCCAACTTCAAGTCCATCATGCGCTTTTCCTTTTTCTTTTGTACCCTTTGTTTTGGTCACTCACCACAGCTTCCAGTCCAAAGAGTTTCCTCAGTCCATCCTCTACTTTCTCGTTGAACTTCATGAATCCCACGTAGGCGATGTACCAGAGGAAGAGGATGAGCGCCTCCCACCACTGGATGAGGTCGTCCAAGAAGACGATCACCAACACGACCAGAGCCAAGGAGTAGAAGAACACATCTCGGATCAAAGGCCACGCCGTCAAGCTACAGCGGGAGGGCGAAAAAAACATGCCTGCACGTAATAACTTCCATAAATCAGTCTGACATTTCTTAAGTAAACTCGACGGCTCCACCGTCATCATTATTTAATCCTGTAACGTTTCACTGTAACCTTTATGACGTGGTCCCATGACGTGTTTACTAATCCATCAGTGTGGCGCTAAAAACTACCTCTGTACGTAATTTTAAGCATATGACTGACACGTGGTACATACGAAAAGTCTACCTTAGCCAGTACCTGTGCTTTCACTCGTTTTCTGACGGGAGGAAGCAAAGGCTGCAGGAGCGTCTACTGCGTATCAGCGCACAAGGCTTGTGTGCAGCATTGATGGACAGTGCTGTGCGCTATATGTATAGGAAAACTACGTTGTACAGTGTACAGTATGTACACAACAGCCTTTTGTGTTTGCTTCCTCCAGGCTCCAGGACTTGCTCGTACCGTAGTCGGTGGACTCCACGGTAGAAATAAGCTGTGCACAACCTTTTCTGCATGGTTCCCGCAGGGGAAAACTCAACAAAGTTGGGTTTTTTCCCCAGCTGACATTTTGAGTCCTTCTAGACCAGAGGACCTCTCACCTACAGCTAAGTCTGTCTAGCAGTTCAACTTTGGGAGTAGGTGCGTGCATGCAGGTCGCTCGACTCATTTGGGCATGATCATTAAACTTATTACTTTTCTTTGACTAACGAACGTATCAACAGACTTTCAATAGCACAGCTTTCTCAAGCTCAGCTTGACCCGACAGTGGCTCAAAAGAAAAGTCATTTGCAACCCAGCCAAAAAAATGAATTAAAAATGAAACTCCGTCGACTGAACATAAAATGTGAGATTAAAGTTGTAAGTGGAGAAACTTCATCACATTTGGCCAAAGGACGTACAAAGTTGAGAACAGGGATATCGCATGGTGTACTGAAGTGGCAACTTGGCAAGTATGGTTGCCATTAAAGTACCAATTTTTTCCTTCTGTCCGCTCTACGAAAGAAAGATACTCTTTTGAGTTTCTAGGCTCTATCAGCGAATTTTTCAAAATTTTAGTTTCGAGTCTAGGCAAAAATTCACAGACTTTTTTTTTGGGCCCAAGAACATGCTACAAGTACAAGAACAGTGAGAACGTCAAGGAGCAATAAAGGTGAAATTCCGGTGGGTCAAAATCTCTCTTGTTCTTATGGTACAATGCACTTTTCATCTTTGTGAGCGAGTCTATCAATATACTGAGAAACGTATCGCTAAATCGACGCATTTCTACTCAAAAGAGAGTTTGTGAGCGGGCAAAAATTCTTTTTGTGCGAAAGTCAAAGATTGTTCTTTCGAGTCCTGCGTGTACATTGTGCCCGTAGAAGACGTGAACCCTATAAAGCTGTACCCCCCACCCGCCGGCTCGACAATGAGTGAGCTATTGTGAAGGTGCAGTCTCTACAGCGAATACAGTGAAGTCTGGAGCGTTTGGGACATCGGGTAGATGCGTCTGGTCTAGGAGGGGATCGTCCCCACCCAATACAGTGGCAGCGGAACACACGAATGGTATTCACCATTCATAGGGGTGCCTTAAAAAGTGTGAAAAAAATGGCGACATATTTCTTTTAAGATCATATATTATGTTTTTCTTCATCTCCATAAGTTGTCCGTGTGGAGAGCTTATAGAGGCAACTCCCGCCCCTCCCCCTCCCCTTCCTCCATCACTATCACCCTCGCACACTCAAGAAATTGGCTTTCATTTGTGTCTCTTAGAAATCGTGGAAAAAAAAAGAAAGGAAAAATGGTGAAAAAGTGCTTTTTTCATCATCTTTGCCGGGATGCGAAGAATCTGCCGGCATTTTAGACCCTCGATTTAAAAGAAAATACCGATGACGAAAGCAGACAAAGTGAAAGAAACTTTCTTAATATTGCATCTGCACGAACCCCTTTCTCACCCCGTTGCAAAGTTTGAGGCCTCAGAAAGCTTAAGTTATTCACTTCACTGTGGGACAAAATTGCGTATCGTTATTTAAGGTGGAGTCAGCAAATTGGTCCACCTTGTGCTTCTGTACAAGGTCGTTGTAGCTCCTCACACGACAAAACATTACTTTATTAACACTGCAGCTACGCAAAATTTTTCCCTGCACCGTTGCAAAGGTTGGGGCCTTTGCAGTTTAAGTTGTTGTGCTCACTTTGGGACAAAATTGCGTATTCAAGACCCCGTTGGCGATTGATAGCTAGAAAGTACAGCATTACCCCGGTGCTGAGTCAGGGGGCGTTGAATTCTGCAAGGCTGTGTGCGCATACATATAGACACGCATCCTGTGTGTCAATTCCCCATAGAAATAGGCTTAAAATGTCATACCCCACAACATCTGGAGAGATAATGTACGTGGTGAAGCTTGCACGCGGTGAAGTCGTGCTACGTGTGCATCAACATCACACCGCTAACGCATATTGTTTTTTCAATACCCTGAAATATGTTTCCTGGAAGGCTCCAGGAGCTTATTAGGACATTAAAGAGGAGTGAGTGAGTCATTGCTGTTAAAATAGGCGTATTTGCTCACTTCACCGACGTAGGGCTACAAGGTGGACTAAGGAGATTTGCAACGTTGCTCGACGACGCCTGTACAGTGAGTTGCCAAACTGCTTAGTCCACCCTGTCTGCACACGCGGACTCAAATGGATGGTGCAACGCAGGAGGGGGGGGGGGACAGCGCACAAAGTATGACATACATGCTTAAGGGTTGTGTGCAATATATTTTGTCCTGGAAGCACACACAAGACTTGTCTGCCGGAAGCAAAGTGCATATTCAAAAGTGGAGAAGAGCAAATATTGGGGATATGAGCATTCGCACCAAGTGCACTCACTCTCTCTACGTGCCTACGCATGTGGTATGTGACGCACACACACATACGTAGCGTGAAAATGTATATTAGCACACTTGTTCAGCAACAGGAAAGCAATGCAGACAGCGAGTGTTTGGACAAGGCAACAGCGACGATAGTGAAACCAAGAAGACATATTTCTTATAACTCAGTAAGACAAGCTTATCATTAATAACGACAACCTAACAGTGCGGCCATACTAATCTCAGCTATGCTCTCTTAGTCTCTCCGAAAGTTTTCTCTCCCACTCCAATTTTACTTTCCACAATATTATTCCAAGACATGATCATTCAGTTCAGCGAAGAGAGAGCTAATGCCGAAAATGTCTCTGCATACTTAACAGTCATCTTCTTTTAAGGGACATAATAACTCCAATGAGTAGTCGAAGGTGTGCTCAAATATGGACACCAACAATGTCAAGTTCTCAGTCTGGAGTCACGCATTTTGGAGCTGATAAGAAAAGAAAAGACAGTCTTGATGGCTCATACTGCAAAAACCATTTCGTTCTGTTATTACAGCTACTATGCAGAGAATGCGATGAAGGAAGGAAAGAAGGAAGGAAGAAAGAAAGGCAGAAAGAAGAGTTTGCTGGAAGAAAAGTTTTAAAGAAGTTGAGCTTACACGAATCCAGCTCTTTTCATTTCTGTCCACCACCAGCGGGTGTGCGCACCATTGTCATGTCATGCCTTCGCACGCTCCATTCATACTGATGCACACACTTTTGCTCAATGCCAAAGATTGATTTGCTCGGAATTTCGCTCGGATGCTCCGCTCCTGAATCATGAAAAAGTTAAGAAAGAACCAATTCTTCCTTGCTCTACATCAGGTCTTTTTTCAGCTGTAGTCATAATGCGATGCAATCAACTGGCTCGCTTACTCAGTCATAGCGTTAAATTGGTTGCCAGAGCAGCGGAAAAAGAAAATAAGGTACGCACCAGTCGAGATCGCGTCAAGGGTCAGTTGTAGCACAACGTTTTACTCTTCCAGTGGTGTTCAAAGCTTGATAACCTTCGTGGGCCCGAGAAAGCTCACTAGTATTCAATTCCGATATGATAATGTGCACCCTTGCATGCGTGCGTGGCGATAAATATGCACGAGCCCACTTTCTCGTGGTCCCTTAAGGCACTTTTATTCCGCGGGAAGCAAGCTTTTCTCGGTGCTGCTGCCAAAATTTCCATACCACGTATGTACGTACGTACGTACGTGTACATGCTTGCGTACAGGGTCTGATATAAGTAGCTTGACTCCCGAAGAAAATCGTTATATCTAGATGCACAAAAACCCGTGGCAGACCATAGAAGGCACTTCAGAAAGAGGCTGAATGGAGGAGCTTTCAATTTTGTTGCCAGTACCTGATGTCCAATATGAATCATTTCAAATTTTCACCTACAACATTGATCAGTCAGTTCTTTAGGCCAAAAAGGTCAATTCAGGGCCAAACTGAGCTTTAATCACTTGTGTCAGTCTCGACCAAATAAATCAGGGCTTGACGAGAGGCCAAGGATTTTTTCTGTTTTGATTGAGAGTCATCGAAAAAACACCCGCTTGTTTTGGCGCCAAATTCAAATTAACGTAAACGTGATTCCCGGCCATGGCTTTTAGCTTCAGCACGAGCAATATGCAGAGCAAGCAGAAGGTGTAGGCTTACCTCGTGGGGAAACCTCACCACCCTACAAATTGTCTATGCCAGCAGGTTTCTCCTTTAACCCCTTGATGTACCCGCCGATGAATCGACCAGTGACACGCGCCACAGTCGGCCTCGGGTTGCTCGGCAGGTGTCTTGTGCAAAAGTGACCTTGAAAACTCTGGCCCAGATGCATTCTATCGAAATATCCCGAATTAATCGATATCGCGATTTTTTGAAACGAGTCCATCATACATCCTAAATTCGATGCCTACAAGGCTTCTTGAATGAACAATTGTTTAGCATTTAGTCAAGGTGGTACTATTGCTGATATTTCAAACACTTTTGAAATTAAGATTTTTATGCCTTTGCTTCAAAATTTTTATGGCCGTCCTATGAGCCGAAGGTGCTACAGAAGGTCAAAGGGCCAGGTCGGTTCATGGGGAGTGTTGGAAGTGTCTAAAAAAATCGCGATATATTTTGAGATATTGTCGTATTCGATATTTGGCAAATATCGCCACATTTGTTATCGAAACGATAATTCGCACAGTCTTACCGTCTACCCACCCCACCCCATGAAGTCGGCCTTTTGAGCTCATAGAGTTACTAAACCGGTCAACAGACCATGGTCTATTATCGACCACTGTCCCTTTCTTCCAAACCCCTGGCAAAAGTTACCTGCGTAAGTCAGTACCTAATTCGCTTCAGTAGGGATTGCGAGGGTTGCCGGGGTTACGAGAATATCCCGGCCGCTGACAGACAGCTTAGGCAGAGCTCGAGCGGTCTATGTGTTGCCTACAGGGTCGACCCTGTTGCTCTGCCTCTGCCGAAATCCCTACCCCCAGCCAGCAGATGAAGGGGTTGTAGTAGCCTACTTTGCCAGGCTGTCCTCAGCTTCACCGTCTGACCTCTTTGTCATTGTTGTTCCATCCTCCTGTGATGCTACTCCTTATGTCCAACCAATCACCCTGTACATTGATTTCCTGTACCATTGATTTTAAGCCAAATTATGCAAGAAGGCAACATTTCCCTGACTTTTTCTGTCTACCTCAGGGGTAAGCGGGGGGGGGGGGGGGGGGGGGGGGG
>JAAUXU010122972.1_pt1 | contig 16812 bp, 12 predicted proteins | sample 7278151 | NCBI WGS metagenome assembly JAAUXU01 (sample SAMN14350113, study PRJNA611818) | marine sediment metagenome | isolation source: surface marine sediment (1.8m) | place: French Polynesia: Moorea | collected 2018-08 | reverse complement strand
TGCAGCAGCGAATCTTGTAGTAGAGATCATCTGCAGCAGCGAATCTTGTAGTAGAGATCATCTGCAGCAGCGAATCTTGTAGTAGAGATCATCTGCAGCAGCGAATCTTGTGGTAGAGATCTCGCTCATATGCTCCCTCTCGCAATATAGCCCAATTTCTGAGCTTAATAGTCCCAAAATATTTCCATAAGTGCATAATCAACCGGGCGGTAAGGGTTGTGTCGGAATGTCGTTAAGCCCCCAAAATGTGGTGATCCTATTTTGGAGCGATCTTTTCTCTGCTTCACAAGCTTCAACCCAACCCAGTACGGTACAGTATACACTTCACATATCAGGGTTTCTCTCAGACTCACTATAATCACGAGGGCATTTGTGGCCAAAGACTTCGGGACATCTTCCCGCCCCCAACTGTCCGGCTCTGAACAATATATACCCGTAGCAGCTGACACTGCTTGCTGAGAGTCTGCTTCAAACACTCCCAGTTTGCACCAGTGGATATGAGCCATATGGTGCTGTATATATCCACAGGGTGCTTCGCCTCTTTGAGTACGTTCTAGCAATGCTTCGTGACGCTTCGTCAGCTAAGGTTTCTGTTTGTTTGTGACGTTTGCTAACTAAACGTCTTGTCAAGTCCCTCAGCACGATGGTGCGGTTTTTTTTTAATCAACGAATTGGGCTGATGCACCCCGGTATGTACTGATGTTAAAGTAGCTCGAAAGGTCAAAACATATACTAGCACCTTGGAAGACAGGGCTCAAAGATGGAGCTGGGGCCTGAGACCGGTCCAAGATGTGGAAAGTCCAGCTACGCCGCGATGATTGAAGAGGCCCTCAAGTTCCTCACTTTTCCGACGGTCCACCCCAAGGACTGATTAATACACAGGCAGAGAGGCCCAGTTCATGATCAACAGTTAGTCCAATTACCTCGTTACCTCAAGACCTAGAAGAACAGACCGCTGGAGTGATTCACCATGTCCGACTCTGCGTGAGTCAGGAGGATTATCCACACACCGGACCTGGATGATGAAAAGCACTGGTCCTAAAGGACAGGATGGGCCTTGAAGTCCCTATGGAGCTCTAAAATGTGCATCGTTGATTGACTCAACTGTGCAATATTGGAAAAGTACTGTCAGCATGACTGATCTTGCTGTTGAAACCTTTCCCTTCAGAAGGTTGTTTGTGCACACGTAACTCTTGCTTGCTTTTTCTTTGAGGAACAAACTAGATAGGCAGCACGGTAGAGATATTCCTACCGTGACTGATGGTTGGCTGCAGTCACCAGAAACGTGCGTGACACCATGTGTGACCGGATGCCCTTGTGCTCGCGCATTTTTGACAGCTCGAATCTCTCAACCTCAAATGTTTGCTTTTCTGAGTGAAAAGTTGAAGAAACCGTGCATATTTTTTTACTTTCCTGGGATATCATTCTGGTTCTTTCCTGAACGATATTGCATTTCATTTGCGTGGGAATTCCTGCAGTGGCAGGTAATCAACAATTAAGTGATTTACGCATTACACATGTTACTACGACCTATTTCAAACATAGCGAAGGGCATTGATGTGACGGTAGCGGCGCCTAGGTCTAGTCATGTACCGGTCGGTGTGCATTCATTTGCTACAAGGATGGTGGATGACAATATTCATACACTTTACACACGTCCACCTTGACCACAACATTTTCTTATGCAATTGCCATAAGTACGTGTCTCAGGCCATGTCACTCTTCACTTTCACACTACAGCTGGGCAAAGATCTCTTCTCCGTCAAGTCCATGAGACAAGTGCGCCTTCGACGTACACCTGAGGTTTCTGGAAAGAGCGAGAGAAGCCTAAGGACTCAGCCACAGAATAAAGACAGGAAATACGCACGTTTTTTCATCCACAGGATAAATGATCTTCTCATCTGGGCTCCAGCATTTGACGAACCTTTAACATGGGCGACAGCTCGTGATTTCGCCTCGCGGAGTCATCACCGAACCGTCGAAAATTTGCACCGTTAACGTTAGGCTGAACTGGTCTTCCAGCCCCCCCCTTGTGAGTCAGACACTCTGCCGAGGCCGACAAGTGCTTGTTGCGCCGCAGAGCCCCGTTGGAGAAGTCGGTGGCAGACGCTATGAAGTTGGTCTGGTGCGTGGGGGTGACCGCAGTGCTGAGACAGAGGCCGGCAATGGCGGTGTTTGAGTTGACGCCAAACCCGCCGCCACCCGTGGTTCCTCCGAATGCTCCACCAGTTCCGCCGCCGCCACAGGGGTTTTCAGGAGAGCCCAGCAGAGGCCGCAAACAAGGTATGCGAACACTGAACTCTCTACGGAACTTTTCCTACGTGGGATGCACATGAGACGTTAACTTCAGGGAAGGCTTGAATGTAATTGGAGGCCACATTTGACTTGTTCATGAATTGGTGTAATATAGGATCTGTGAGGCTTTCTTACACTGTAGATTCCGTAAATAATAGGATTGTAGCAGCTGTTACTCATCGCCAGCCAGTGACAGACGAAGAAGATGATGTTGATGTAACGATAGCTGGCGAATGAGGGAAGTGATTACAGCGGGTAATTTGTGCTTTCACATGATCATGTCTTACTACTCTTACTTATTAATTTGTGGAGAGATAAGAGCGACCGTCTGGTATGTCTGCCAAGGTAACCAGCAGAAGGCGAAGATCAAAACAACTACCACGAGCATCTTGATCACCTGAAAGAGAGAAAAACAGTTTTATTCACGACCAGAGAAAACGGAACACGACTCTAATGACAGTCATAATTATTAATGTCTGTGATTCACTGGATAGAACGTGGATAATGAGGCCCGACGGATATCATGATCCCCGGATGCAAAGATCAGATGGATGTGACTATCAAACCCCATGGTCCCAAAGTTGTTCACTGTAAAGCAGACAGTGGACAACGAATATGGCCATCAGAAGGATGCAGCGATCAAAATGCTGCCCCCCAAAACGTGGATCGCTGAATCCGTCGCCCCTGCACGGCATTAAAGTGAGGGCAAGTGCAAGACTCCCGCATTCGTGGACACGTGCACGCCCAGTCGAAAAGAGTCGTCGTCGCAGCCCACGAGTTGGTCTCTAGTCTCATTATCTCAAAGTGAGGGTGCTTAAGGCTGCCAATCAGCCATCTCTACTGTGTCCGGGAGACGGTGGAGACTCTTGATCGTTGGAAAAAATGGGCCTTACAAACCATCTGTTTTGTCCACACACTATGTGAGCCGAAAGTCACAGTTACAGGATGCTTTTTCCATTAGTTACACGGGCAAGAAAAAATACTCTCTCCGTCTTTGCTATAAGTAACCGTGGATATGGACACCATGGTGTCTTACAAGTCTTAGGATATCAGTAAACGTGACCGAATTCTCCACATTAGAATTCAGTAGACTTCGCCGCAGAGTCCATTCAGGAGAGGAAGGTTGGGGTCGATACCTGACACATCGTCAGTCAGCAACAAGCAGCCTTCAAGGCTGCATCGGGTGACGTAGACAAATGAGAGATCTGTGACTTCTGCGACGAGAAAGAGGTGGAACAGGGTGACACATGGAGTCGGGGAGGAAGGCTAAAAGCGACAGAACTTTAAGCAGCTACGTCTCACACTACGCTGGGCGGATTTTGATGAGATTTAGCTGACTACTAGTGACTAGCTGAGAACAAGATGCAAAGTTATTATTAAAAATAGTTCATCAGATGGACCAAAAATGAGCCTGTTGGGTCGAAGGAGCAGCATTCATCATTCTTATCAACGATGCAGGCATCAAGTCATACGTCATTGCAGACTAGTTGCAGTGGGACAGGGTCTATCCGGACTAGAGGTGGGACGAGTTCAAAAAATAAGAGCTTCCAAAACTTGAGCTCGAGTCGAATTGAGCTTTTACAGTCAGGGGCAAGTCCAGCTCGAGTCGAACAGAGCTTCTAGGACTCGAGCTCCAGGCGAGCCGAGCCGGGCTCAACATGAGAGTTGAAGAAGAGCTGGGACCACGAATGTTTGACCAGGCGCTGGGACCACCACAATCTGAACCTTTGAATTCAAACGTTCAGATTGCTCGCTCCATAGATAGCTATTGCTCAATATACATGCAGAAAAATAGACTTGTACCTGCATGGACAACGGATGCAACAGCTATGTATGTTCTCTCTCACTCGCTGATCCACTGATCAATAATAGGACTAGCGCAGCTGGTGTGAAGCTCGAGCTTCAGCTGTCGAGCTCTAGCCACTTCCGAGCTTGCTGCTGTCGAGCTCGAGCCACCCTCGAGCCTGGGAAAAGCCGAGCTACTCGCGAGCTTCCGAGCTCGAGCTCGGCTCTTTCCCACTCCTAATCCGGACAATTTTGTAGGCCAAAGCCTGTGGTGCCACATCTTTTAGCAGCAAGGGTAGGCTGGAAGCCTCCATCTTCTCAGCTTGGGACTCTGTGGATGAGATCTACATCAAGAAGATTTGCCATGCCTTCCGAGAATGCCTTGAGGCTTTTGTGGCTGCTAATGGAGGTCATATTGCGTAAAATGATAATGGACACTGTCATGCGCAACATATTGATGTCTCACTTGTTTAACTTTATGCATGAACCCATTGATGAACAAATTTGTGAAACCCAACAACTTGTATTTAGCCTACCCGACCCTGAGCATTCCTGTCGTGCTAAAAACAGTTCTTGTAGTGCCTAGAGCAGGACGAGAGGTGACTCTGAAGCTGATTATTTCTTCATCCTATTTTACTAGCACGCAGATTGAAAAAGAATTGACCTAGTACCAAACGCACATAGCTTTTAGGGGGGTGACACAGCGCAATGAGCACATTTTGATGTGAAATTGGTAATTTAGATACTCAAACACAATATGTAGGTCAGGGGTTCAATGTTGTGACTGCTCATTTTGATGCTACACAGCTCAAAAGTTAGCAAGGTGGGGAGGGAGGGAGGCCCGAGAGGCTTGAGGGGGTTAAAATTGATGAAATTGGCTCAATTTTTTCTTAGAGGCCTTTTTCCGTTCTGAGAGATGCGGGTCACCCTGCACATCCGCCCGAGGTTTTAAAGAAGCCGGAGGAAGAACATGACACTTGGCTGCACATAACAGGAACTACTGCAAATCTTTCCACCCAGGAAGTCTGGAGAGAGAAAGAAGAGGCTGTTTGCCTAAAAATGGCAAGAACAAAATGCGATCGCTGCTACGGTTTTCCTCCCAAGTGTGGACCCAGATGTGAGAGGACGTACGATGCATAACCATGCAATGGAACAGCCTCCGGAGAAATATAGCCTGATATTGGACACTGGCAAAACGCCACACCTTGTTGACAAAACTTTGCTTTTGATGTCTTTCTGTACGTGAACGCACGAGTGGTCTTCAATGAAGCATCAATACCCTTGCACGGTGCAGGAAATGTTATAATAGTGCTTGTGTAATGCTATAATTGCCGCTCTTGACCTTGACGAACTTGTTCTACGTAGCTCTCAAAGCAAACCACAGTCTTTGCAGACAACGAAAGATGACGGCGTCTTTTCTGAAGGTTTCTTGTCGGTGGACGAGAGCTCACCAGAAATTAAACTATAGAGCCACTTTTAACACTTACTCAGTGTTAAGCCTTGCGGAGATGAAAGGCCCAGGGAGCATAAGGCCGCGGACTGAGAAAAACATTGCAGATACCGACGCTCCAGTTGAGCTTAACAGCAAACTTGAGGCTGAAGGGGGGAAAAAGAGTTTGGTTCTGATTCACCCTGATTCCTTCTAAAGTCTCTGCAAAACTGCCAATGGCTGAAAGTCACAACCAGGTACTTAAGAGAGGCCTCTCAGCAAACTTAGGCAGTTGTTGGGTACAGGCCTTTAAAACCTCCCTTTTAACACCTTATCTCGTATTTGATGAAGTGCAGAGCATTTGTACCTCCCTCCGATGGCAAAGCTTAGCTTTCTGAAAGTGTGTGCTTACAAAAGCTGCTGCGTTCTTTTGATCGAAGAGGTGTCAGCACGGTCACTTAGCCGTCAGGTTCACATATGCTTGTTCTACGTCATTCCAGGAGGGTGTCTGAGGGTGACCTTTTTGCTGCTACGTGGTCTGGTCAGTTGTAACCAAGGTCTGGGCGTGAAAGACCTTCCAGTGCAGCCGTTGACAGGCTACTTCTGCGTTATTTTGCCTTTTGAGTCTTAGGCTCAAAACAGTACCCTTGCACGTATACGTGCGTGTGCATGCGGCAGAAAGCAACTTAACCTTGTGCTACTCAACCGAGGCTCGCAGTGAAACTATTTCCTTATTGCTCTGTTAATTATTTTGATACTGACATTTTGCTCGTGAAGTTTTGCACTGATATTATGAAATGAGTAAGAAAGAATTTCTTCCTCGTACTATTCACTCATCTGAAAGTATATGCGGACTCATGAAACAGTCGCACTTTTCTGACCAGGAGAACAATTCCGCCACTCACTCTAGCTCTTCAGCACAGTCACTTTTAATACAGCAAATAAAAATATAGCTTTGATGATAGTTGTGATTCACGTGCATTTTCAATCAATTTACGTACGCAGAAAGTAAGCTAGATCATAAAATAAAGTTATAAACCAACTAAAGAGGACTTTGACTAATTTGAAGCAAACCAACTGTGAACACACATTAAGAGAGGGGAGGTGGGCGGCAGAGGAAGGAGGAAATGAGGGAGGTGAGGGGGCGTGTAAGGAGAGAGGACAAGGAGGAGGTGTAGGGGCGTGTGAGGAAGGAGGACAAGGAGGTCGGCACGTCTGTGCGGAAGAGGAGACCAAAGGTAATTGGAAGAAAGGGGGGTGCAAGAGCAAGGAAATGGGGGTGACTAAATAAGAGACGAGGGAGCGGGTGCTGTTAAACGAAAGTTAAGTTAGGTACATCAAGAGCAATCCTGACGACGACTTTTTTTAACTGGCGTTCGTTTCTTTCTCGCTTGTGTACTCACACATCAGCAGCCCCTCTTGTGAGCACCAAAAAAGGTCCTCGGGGTCTACATACTTTGCACCACAGACACAGTGGAACAGTGGAATTGCTGGTGGATCTGCTGTCTACTGCGGTCCACAAACAAAAATGAAAGATTTCATTTTCTAATGAAAAGTCGTCCATTTTAAGATAAAAGTAAAAGTTGCTTTTTCTCCCACATCGGACATTTAGATGGAGCCGAAAAAAGTCGGGATTTCCTCATGGGAATAGTCTTTTCTTCCGACTTGATCGTTTTAAGCCCTGTAAGTCCAAAATCAGTCGCTGTTGACCCAGTGGGGTCAGAGTCCTCAGTGGAGAAAAGTGAGGTTGGCTGAGCAAAACGAGAACAGTAGGAGACCAATCTCAGACGTTGCACTTGAGTTACGGCTGAGGGCATTCTTCAACACAATAATGACAAATTTTTGTGTGGGGGTAAAGAGAAGGGTAAAGGAGATAGGTTTTTTTGCTCTCTTTGTCTTTCCGTTCCTGTCCTTCAAGTTATGACCAGGGCTGGGAACTCTGCCAAGTCTTCCACTGGGGGAATAGGTCAAAGATGTTAAGAACAGCTGTGCAAAATGAAACTTATGGGAATACTTTTGTTATACTGGCATTACTGGTGGTGATCAGGCAGGAGAAACATTTCGCGAGAAAAGATATCGGGGAGTCAAGGAAATAGGATGCCATTCGTATGCGATTGAAAACGCAAACATTGCACAAAAAGAGTTAATTACATTAAGAAAAAGTCCTAAGCTTGATGCTTAACAGTTTATCAGTACCCAAAAATCCCTTTTCTGGCCTTAAAAAATCCTTAAAGTCCAAAGCCTATTTATGAGGAAACAAGCTCGTTTAAAATCAGAACTTCATCATGGAAGCTTACAAGTTCCCTGGCAGCATAATGCACTAGTTAAAATCTGTAGGGGGTTGTTTGCACAGCACGGTACGTTCTCTGACGCAAAATTGCTGGTACACAGTACATTCATTCCCCCATGCCGATATTGCACAACCACCTTATTGCAGGGATTTTCCACTTTATTGGAGCGATTTTTCAGTGTGGTTCCTGCAATTCTATAATACTGCACTAAAAGTTTTCTATTGGAAATATCGCAGCAAATGGAAAGTAAAAATTTCGCGTTCATTTACCAAATGCCGAGCCTGATGCGCGCGATGTTTTCTTCATTTTTGACTGAGGTTTTACCCCGTACGAGGCCTTCCATTGATTGCCCTTGGGCTTTGCTCTCCCAGGGACAATCTAAAGCCTCGAGGAAGTCAAATCACTCTGGTCAAAATTAAAAAAACAAGACGAAAACTAGCGTACACGAACAGTCATTACTATATCGCTAGTCCGCAGAATCACAGTCAAAAGAATTCGTGACCCCTCGAGATTTGCTCTCATCCTAAACTACACACTTAAAGAAAAAGTGGTTGTAATAACGCTTGCAGCTCTTCTATTGCGCTATCACAGGAGCCACTTAAAAGTCTCGCATATGCTGCATGTGCAAGTGTGCAATTGTATCCAGCAATTGGTGCAGTTTGGTTACAAAAATGGTTACAGAAGTGCTACTTTCCTAGTACTGCTGCTGTGCAGACCTTTGTTACGCCGTCGGAAAGCTTAAGGCCTTTTTATTTTAAGTTGTTAACCTCAATTTCGGGAACAATTACATATTTAACGTTGCACAGACCACTGAAACAGAAAACTATATCATAGTCTACATAAATCAATACTTGTTGCAAACACTTCCGAGTTCGGCTGCGCATTCCTTTGCCTTTTGCGTCTTTGGAAGTAACTTCAGTCATTAACTGAGGTCCCACTGTACACAGAAAAGTCACACGTGACATTGAGGGGCAGTGAAGAGCAATGGAAGGACAAGTTGAAGGTGTCTACTGCATCCATGATGCGGTGCTGCAGGCGCAAGGACGTGTTCAACTACGACTGAAGTTGCTTTAAGTGGCGAGCGCATTCAAGCCAAATAACCTGGACTGTCAGTCAAAGAGGTGATGTCGGGTCCTCAAAACCTCCTTGTACTTTCATCCACAACACTTAAAAGATTTTGACGCAAAATTTGAACGGCCAAGTACTTAGTAACAGATCGAGCTCGACCAGATGTCGTGCATAACGTAGACGGAAGATCCTTGGTTGCGTAGGAAGAAAACTTGACAGCCGGTGTCAATTTCTGAACATTGTGTGCGCGTTCATGCTGGTAACCTGCCTTTAGAGTACTTGACCTTGCTATCCCACGTGCTGGGAATGCAACACTGTTTCTACTTTTTAAACGAAACTGTTTGAATTCTTCAGACTCAATTAAAGTCTGATGATCGTATGGGTTTGAAGTAAGAAAAACCACTGGATGTGAACAAAACCAACAAAGGCTAAGAGGCATGAGTAGTTGTGTACTACCAAAAGTAATTAATTATTTTTTTCATTATAAAACGTTGCACGACTTCTGCCTCACCCGGTCCACGAACCTCCCACTGAAGATCAGCAGAGATATCCTCGCATCCATTGCTGGATAGATGTAGAGATGCCAGATTACCGTCATGAATTACCTTCTTTTTATTGGCGAGAATGTTGTGATCTCTGTCATCCTGCGCTGCCCCCGGGGTCTTCGTGCCCCACAGACGGTAAGCGATTCGAGTGTACGCGAAGGAGATGACAGTCAGAGGGACGAAGTACTCCACCGTCACCAGGGAGATGCTGAGGAGAGAAAATGCAAACACGTGGTAAGAACTAAAGTACACATGCAAGCTCTCAGGGAGAGTTTCTTCGAGCAGTGTGTCATGCTTCACCAAGTGTCAGTGCTGAGTGTCGGGAAAAAATGGCGGGTGTCGAAGTTGAGGTCATAAACTCACTTAATATCAGTACCTGGGCACCTAGAGTGATGGAAACAAAGCAAAATTGTGTCATTTCACCTGCTCAGTGCCAGTCTGGGTGCGTATTTGACTCATCATTATTTAAAAGGTTTTGAATTGTTGTTAAAGGTTATAAACTCACCTAAAATGACGGGGAAAGCTGTATCCCCCCTAAAAAATGAGCATTTTGTACCCCCTCTGTGCTCATGTCTGCTCATAGTACACAGATGTAGCACTGTTCCTCTGAATTGTGGGTGCGCATAATACAGGAGTGCGCACAATACGCTTAGAAATACGGTAAATAAATCCATTGCTCCAGGCCTACAGGTATTAGCTGTTCTTATATCAATGCTTCACTAAAAAGAAAAATTGGTAGCCGGATGTCACACGACAATTTGAAGTTTGCAGGTCGGATTGATCGACTGATTGAAAGAAGAATGACTAGCAACATAATGGTGCAAAAGTCAAGCCTGAAATAAACTTAAATATTAGCCCCGAAAACAATTCCCAAAACTTCAAGGCGAATAAATAGTTGTATCTTCCTTATTATCAGATATATTGGAGTCAGTGTTAACCCATGATTGTTTGGCGTTCTTGACTAGTCCCGGCGCGGGCGCCGGAGGCCGGCAGCTTGGTAAGCTCCTCCTGAACGATGGCTGACAAGTCCTCCACAAGATTGAGGTCTGGGCTGTTCCACAGCCAGGAGGGCGTTCGTCCAGTAGCTGCTCAACGTCTCTTGGTACTACTGTTGAGTCAGCTTTGAGCTCTGCTCTGCCCGTTTGAAGCATGGAATAGTTCAGATGGGCACTCACGGTTGAAGACCAGTCCCTTCTCTCTCTTCCAAAGCACAGCCTGTTCCGGACCTGCTTCTCCGTCAGTTTTGGCTGCATCGGAGGCTTGAACTTGGAGAGACTGCGCAGACAAGTGCGCACCGTGATGCGTGACATTTGATGACCTGTTGCGGGGAGTTCTCGCCACCAGTTTTCGGCATGACAGGCGTTTCTTTGGCAGCCCCTTGGCGATGACGCTTTTGCCCATGCAGGGAATGAAGGCTTTTTCTCGCTACTCCTTCCACTCCTTGTCAGCCTTCCACAAGCGCTGGTGGGTCCGGATCGGTACGTCCAGAGAGTCGATATTTCGACCTGGGTCATCTTGTCCCTGGGCATACTTGTGGCTTCATTCCTCGCGGCTTCTTGTCGATGCTTCGCCATTTCGAGAAGACATTCAACTGGTGCTTCGCAGTTAATGCAAAAAAAGCACCTCCACTACTTGTTCAGGGTTGACAACTTCAGTCTTTTAATCAAATGTTTTAGTTAGAAGATGACCCATCCATCCGGCAGCACACAGTGGCGGGAATTTTTGACATTTCGGGCGTCATTGCGTCTTTTTTTTTTTTTTTAAAAAAAAGAACGTAACCCTCCATTTTTCCTCTACACTTAGTCACATCATGACTCAACTCATTTAAAAGGTTGCTGTGGGGTCGTGGTAAGAGTTATCTTCATTTTTCTTCCCCAAAGTGGAGGAAAACTTCGTGTTGGCGTCATTTTCCTAGCATTACTCAGCTTTACCCAGTCTGTCCTTCCTGAACGTACTACACACGAACTACGTGTACTAGCTCCAAGGCATGCCTACATACGTTATGGTTAAGTGTGAGAGGCCACGAACAACAACCCAGCAGCTTTTCTATCTACCGGTGTATAGTACAGTAATTAGCTAAAGTACTCCGGAAGGCACATATGTCAGGTGAGTAAGAAAAATGTCCTTTGAATTGCTCTGGCACAAGAGTGTTTTCGATCAAGTTCTCAGTCGAGTCAGCATTTTTGAGAATAACTTGGTGGCCTTGTATACACATGCGCACGCGCGCATAACCAGCAGCAAGCACACCAGCACGCACAAATTTGCGTCCTTAGATAAATGCCCGAGGGACAAGGAGAACTGCTGCATGTAATCTTAACAACCTCCTCCCTCCTTTTCAGTCCTCCCCTTGACATTTGGCCGACTTCCCATTTCCTACTTCTCCTTGCGTCTCCTTAGCCTTTCCTTCGCAACAACGATTCGACTTTTGAGGGCACAATTTAGCATATCCAAAAGCTTAGTGACAGTAAGGACATGGACCACACACGCAACCCAGGGCAGTTGTGTATGTGTCAGCGAGCAAACTTGGTCCCCTTTGCGTTCAACTTCTAACTTGTTGACATTTTTTTGTTTTGTTGGACTTGTTAGACATTTTTGCTGGCACCGCAACGCGTGGCTCTTATCATTCCAACGTGCAGTGTTTTTTAGAAAAGTAACAGAAAATTGAAATCGGCATCCTAAGCCCACTGCTTCCTCGACTTGAGCTTGTTTACTTTGCCTATTCTTGATAAAGAAAGTCAGTAAAAATCATACTTATGCTTGCCACGAGTATAAGACTGACGTCAGGGGAACTCGAGCTAGTGAAGCTTGCGTGATCCTCTAGATTTTTTGACATCCTCCACGTCAGGAAAACTGTCCTAAGGAAGGCTTGTGTACCACACACGTACAGTACACAGAGATGCCGACATCTGCCTATGAAGTAGTAGAAGCCTTCCCTTGGGGGAACTTGTGAATTATCAGCATGCCTACGACGACAAAGAACTTCCGGGAGAAGTCTTTGTTTACGATAGAGTATTGCTGTAAATAGCGTATGGGTACAAATTTTGATTCACCTTAGACTCTACCTCAATGGGCATAATGCCATAAGTGGCCGTGTGTGATATGAACGTGCGCAAGCTCGTGAGTGCGCAAGTTAGTGACATGCAGCACGTACCGTACACGTGCTGTCCGCACTGCACGTCTTGTGCACAGGTGTGTATGTGTACAGTATCATTCCCTTCTCGGATAGACACAGCATTAAGAAGATTCCCTCAGGCGAACATTAAGCTGCAAGAGCCTTCGGCTCCTCGTTGTGTATAAGACTGTGTTCTGAAATGTGTTATGCCAATGACAAGGTATAACCATAAAGTATGCACCCACTCCCCAAGGTCCAATCTTTCCAGCCAAGACTATGCATCGACATAAAGTGCTGAAAGTTTCATTGTTAAGGCAATGGCATCTGCAACATGCACCGCACGTACTGTACGTGCATCCGTCATGTTATGTGTTTCTGTAAATTGTCATAACTGCATGTAGCACGCTACGCACGCACTTAATGGATGTGCAGACACCGTAGTACGAAGAAGTGGAGTAAATAAGCTACTGGCGACGAAGTGCAACGTATTCTACAGACTTACCTTGTCCTCCATTGTACGTTACAGTGCAGCCATACGGATGACACATGCGCAGGTTTCCCGCGTTCATACGTACGCATTATGTGTGCAGTATTAAACTTCGCCGGAGGTCTCAAGGCTTCATACATTCTTGTGGTCGAATTTTCTGGGATTACTGTGCTTACTGGGAGGGGAGAATACGTAAGGAAAGCAAGTGAGCGGGCACCCGCAGAGAAAAGAAAGGCTTTGGGGGATTCACACTAAATTCTCATTTATGCCTAAGCGGTTTTCAACGAAGCAACATGTGCGCGTACAAGTCACGGAGTACCACAGCATTGCATTACAGATCGCTAGCTAATCCTGAGCATGCTGTAGCGGATAAGTTTGCAAGAGCTGAAGCTGTGTCGATTACCTGTAGGACTTGAAGGCGAGAAAGAAGGTTGAGTTCGTGGAATTGGGGCCGAAGTCGATGTAGCAGAATGGTTTGAGCTTGGGGTTGTCCTCTGCTATGGACACGTAGTCGAAAGTATGGACCAGACCCATGGGCAAGGCAAAGGCCAATCCGAAGAACCAGATCAAGAGAATCACTACCTTGGAGAAAAACTTGCTGGGCTTGCGGCGCAGAGGATATATGATGGCGCGGTATCTGGAAAGTAGAACTGTACAATGAGACGGTTGTCGCGTAGACCCATGAAGAAGCTGTTCTGAGTATCTCTGCTGTAACCCTAATCAATACGCACGTAAGAAGGCACCATTACGCAGATTTGTGAAGAGGTACGTCCGAGTTCTATACTCAACTAACGTTAAGCAAAAAGCTTGGCTTGGACATTTTGAATGACGTACCAATGTATGTGCACCTATGTATCAGCAATACGATGCGCGCATAAGCCGTACAACAGCATGACATTGCTCGACGGACAAGTCGTTCTTTAATGTATAGTATGTACCAAGAGTTTGTCCCAAAAAATCGTCTGGAACTAAAATGATGACGGGGAGGCAAAATTCAGCTATATTTATTTCCGTAATTATTTGGACTTCAATGCTGTTTAGTGGTTCCTCTTGCTGTTCTTTTCAAAAATTCCTCCCTCAGCAGCAATACAGACCTCGAAACATGGGCAGAAGTTCTCACAGACAGGTTTGACAGTGGTCTTGGGGAAGCATGCTGCTGCTTGGTCATGGATTACTTCAGGACGTCAACATTGGCACAGCAGATAGATAGCACAGGCCTTCCTCTCCACAGCACTCCACATAAGGTAGTCCAATGGATTCAGGTTGCTTCTTTGAATCAAAATCCCTTGGACCCCAGCTTGCTTTCAATGTTCTTCTGGGTGGAGTTGGAGGTATGACATGGGGGCATCATCCTGAGTTCAGCACCAGTTCCCGATACCATAGGGCTTATCAAGAGCTCGAAACACCTTGTGGGCCATCAAGGTCTCGTACTGGGTGCTCATAGCAGTGCCCTCCGTCCAAAATGGTAGAAACACTTGACCATCAGCCCCCACAATGTCAAGCATCATGGCCAGGGCTGGATGCTTTGTCCTCCCCAGATAACAAACTGTTGGTTCCACATCCTCAGACCTCTTGGCAATTTATCTTGTGGACCTGGAGTTGAAGACAACATCAACAGTGAAGATTTTCCTGCCTGGAAGCACCAGAATGTGATCACAGTACCTTTCAGCTTGTCCCGAATTTTCTTGCACTGTTCAAGCCTTTGTCACCTTGCCTGGCTGTCAATCCTTGAACTTTAGAGCAGGCCCCTGATTCAGGCCCAAGTTGTGCCTGATGATGTGGCTAATGGCATTTCTGTCCACGTTCAACTCCCTGGCAATCTTGTGATTGCTGTTCTAGGGAGAGGCTTCAATCTTGGCTATCTCAGCACTGATGTTGGCCTTGGAATGAGGTGTATGTAGCCTTCCCATCTGAGGACGATGGTCTGTGAAGTCCTTAGTTACATTGTGCTTTTTCCTGACCTTGTAGACAAGGCTTGTGGAGACGCAGAATCGGCTGGCAATGTCCTTGATTTTGTTATCAGCATCGATGCACAAAGCATTTCTTAGGCCTCCATGATGACACTGTTTTGTTGCTTTTCAATGTAGAGAGGTACCCAAGGTTGCGATTTTGTTGCTTTTCAATGTAGAGAGGTACCCAAGGTTGCAAATGAAAGCTCTTTTCTCACGCAATCATTTTCATTTGATAGAACAACACGAATCACCAACAATTTTGATACATTTATAAGGTAAAAAATTTGGCATGGACTTTTGACACATACTGTAGCTTTGAAGTCCCTGTGAGTAAACTCCGTGACTGAAATAGGCACGCGGAGTGCAGCACATAGAAGAAGTTAATATCCCACAATATGGAAACCACCTACTGTACGTAGCAGATGGGTTTCATGGTCTGCTAATTGCCGGCGTGTCTTCCTGGTATAAGTTTACTGGGCCAGAACTTCACCGCGGGTGCCGAACCGTTGGCAGGCAGTGCCGGGCTGGGAGTGCTACAAGGTTGGAATAGGTTTGGCACTGTGCGGCGGGAAAAAAGTATCTAGGTGTACATATGGTATATATAAATATAATATGCGTCCGAGTGAAATGAAAGTAATGAGTCACTTAAAAAATGACCACGACGGCTGCATTTTGGGCAAAGATGTACTTGACGATGTCTTTGTCAGCGTTACGGCCTATCAAATCTCATTACACGTGATTTAAAAACCTATCCAAAACTTGTCAGGAAGACGCAAAAATTACTCAGAGCAGCAGTATTTCAAACGCACATTGTCATATAAAAGGCTCTCAAGTCATGTTAGGATGCCATGCGACAGTTTCTTCAAAAGTATTATGAGTTCCGAATCAAACCTAGTATATCAAAGCACAAGAAAAACTACCCTGAATAAAAGAGCGTGTAATACAAAAAAGGGCTGAAAATTGTGTGCTTGAGACTTCTCTGTAGTCTCATTTTTTGGGAAAAAAATTACTATACGCACTTTTGATTTAAAGTTAGTTTTCATTCATGCTTCTTGATGCAGCTGAATGGTCAAGTTGCTCTAGCAGACATAAAGAGACCCCGCTTAGCCTGAGACAGCGGTTCCTGTGGAGGTTGCGAGGTTTTTGTATAGAGTAGAGCATTTACCCCAACAGACTTTAATACATGTGTATGCTTTGGTTTTTGAGGTTTGTGGGGGTAAATGAAGACTTCGGCCGACGGGGCTGAATCGGCAGGGGGGCCCTCAGCTAAACTCCCAGGGCAGCTCCCTAAGCGGGGTCTCCTTATGTCTCTGGTTTGTCGTGAGTAGAGATACGACTTTTGATTGATTCTGTCCTAGATTGCTCATGGCAATGCACTACATAGCGTGATATCCAACGAACTATGTTAAATGCTGTGTTGTAAAAGCATCACCTGATTGAGCTGACATATTAGGAGCCAATGAAAGTCAGTGTCTAGTTGAAGCACCAAAAATTTCATCTCCAGCAGAGATGCTGTTATAACATAGCATTTTTGAAGTTTGCTTCTGTACTGTCTATACATAAGTGATGACTTTATTATGTTAAAATCCTATGTTAGAAAAGTGTATCTGATTGAGCTGAAATTTTAGGTGCTGACACTACAGACTGACTGCTATGAGCTCCTGCCATGTCAGCTCAACCAGAGACTCTTTCTGTGCACACACGCTCGCGCATGCGCAGTGTGAGTTAAATTCGTTCTTACTGTACAGTTTGTTGAATGTATGTTCTACTGTAAGTTCGATGGATCGTACTATGATGATAAGGTGGTCTGGACTGGACTGTGCTCACGTACTTTGAAAAGGGTCTGAG
>JAAUXU010179403.1_pt1 | contig 16814 bp, 15 predicted proteins | sample 7278151 | NCBI WGS metagenome assembly JAAUXU01 (sample SAMN14350113, study PRJNA611818) | marine sediment metagenome | isolation source: surface marine sediment (1.8m) | place: French Polynesia: Moorea | collected 2018-08 | reverse complement strand
CACCGCACTACAAAAAGTCAGTGGGGCTCTCGTGCACTGGCTTTGCCGCCAACCCTCGCGACACGGCTAACAGCTGGGCCCAGGTCGAGTCGGCCAGCTTTATTTTAGTCTGCGGATCTTTACCTATTACGGTAAGTCCCAAACACACAACGGCGAGTCACTTATGTGGAATAGAATATTTGGCGCCAAAACTGGTATAAGTCACTACCTACCTACAGAGACAAACCAAAGCCACCTTATGGGAGAGCTGTGCCAATGCTAACACTGTATTCGGTCTGTGCGTCATTACACTAAGTTGTCTCGTCTCAATTTTTCTTTTCGAAAAGTTGCATATATTGCTGCAGTCAGGTAGAGACTACGGGCACGGCCACAAATTTTCCCCTACTCTCTTTCTACGACCATTCTGACTGCTTAGGATGCAGTCACCGCTTCAAATATACGAATCATTCGTGTAAAAAGGGTGCAAAAGCCTATTTTTCCCGCTCGCCAAGCACTTTTTGTCCCTTTGCAGTAGCTCACACGCACGTACGGACGTCAGTGGCCCGGTCAATCTCAAGGCGGGTGTGATAAAAAGAGTTATGAGAAGTCCAGTCAGCAACACTCGTCTCTTGTCACGGCTGCCAGCTCAGTGACATTGCAATGGTGATTGTTCGGACAGATCAACACCACTTAACTTTTCCACCTCATGAGTCAGAACAAGGCCTGTATACATGGGCACCGCTCCTTCAGGGGCCTTCCTAGGCGCAATCTTATGTTCTGCTGGGACGGTCTCGTGTTTAGGCGCTGCTCATTCTTCGTTGGCAGGTTGCTGGCATGCCAATGACTCTCGAGATATTCGTACGCCACTTAAAAAAAGGCATGTGCTCGCGGGTGGTACGCGTGCGAGATGCCCTCAGGGGTCAAAACAGGAGATAAGTGAGGACAGAGGACTACGTGAGCAGTGCTGCCAGTCACCTGTTATTCAAGTCTATGGCGGCGCACACAACATGGATCTGCGCATCACAGATTTAGCTACATGCTTAAGATTAGAGGGCGACGTTTGTGACATCAGATAGTGATCCTAAATGTGGGGTTTTTTGTTTGAGAAATATAACTAATAACGAAAATAATTAATTCAAGATTCAATGTTAAATTTGAGCAAAACACCGCGTTTCTTCAGACCTGTATACATACTTGTTATACTCATAGGAGGAACAACGCTACTTAAGCAACATGAGCTTAAACGAGGCCATTTTCAACAGACTTAATTCTGTGAGACTGGTGGATCTACAATTGCCGAACGTATTTGCATATTCGGTAAGAGATTGTTAATGCTCACAAGAAGCGATGTTGGAAAACCTGCAGCTGTTGAGTCTGTTAATCTCTTTCAAAACTTTTTTATGAGCACGCAGATGCAGACCTGGAGAAATGGGCCTCAAGCTGGCATCGGGCAGGCAGTAGGCCCAGCACCACCCACAGTCGCTCTTTAGGCCCACGAACATCGGTGTCCACGTCAACTTTGACACTGCGCAGAGTGAATATTGGGTACCTGTTGAAAGCTTGTGAAGAATCCTTTAAGTTGCGCCATCTCTATGTAAAGCCTTCAACTAGGGGATCGCTACCATTTTGGGTACGATTCGAGGTCAGACTAGTGACGTTTTGGCACCGTTTCCAGTCGTGGCAGTGGCAAGAGCATCAAGTTTGGTGTGGACATCGCTGTGTCACACTCACTTTCCGGGTGGAAAGCTTGAGACAAAAGCATGAATGGCCAAATGACCAAAGTGTCCGTCTGGACGTCCGTTCTAAGGCAGGGGTTCTCCACCGTCCTGTAGCCCTTCAGGGTGTTTCAGAAAGGATTAACCGAGTGAAGCATGGCAATAATGCGGAAGAAGAGAAGCTTCTTGTCTCGTGGCATTTTTCGATCAGATGATCTGCCATGCCTTGTTGGACACAAAGATATAAATAACCTTTTCTTATTCTTATTACGTTCTCCTAATGCATCTCAATCTTAAGTCTTACGTGATGTCAATTTTTTCCGCGTACGTTTCACACCTGTGTCATAATGACTTGCATCTGTAAGCTATAATTGGAGGGCGGATGCTTCAGTGCTGCATAATAACGGCCATTTCGCCGTTCCAATGGCCAAATTTTGTAAATCTGGCCTTTTGGGGCATGGTTTGGCTTGAAGATTTTTTTAATTTGTGTGGTGTCTGGCCACGTGTTTGACTCACTCTCATATTTATTGTTTGGCCGATTTGAAAAATTCACGTGTAGCGATATACGTGGCTGTGTCCAAATATTTTGCTACCTTGTTTTTTAAATATTTCCCCGCTGCTCCGTCGATGCACAAAATGAGCTTTCCAGTCTATACGAATATCTTCTCAGATCACCGACACTTTTATTCACCACGGAAATGCTTCAAAGTCTTTGTGAGTCACTGCTCGTATGCATCTAACTAAACACATTTTTGTGGTACGGACAAACAAAAATAAAATCATCTAAAACTTGTCTCATGCATTGCACGAAAGGGCACATACGTATCTCACCTCATATTTTCACACAAAAGATGTACCTAGAGCACCCCGAGAGAGTCACATAAAAATCCGCCCTCTAGTTATGACATTTGCATCAGGTCATGCGTTCCACCCTCACGTCAGCCTCGCAGAATGCATCTGGGTCGGATAAAGATCGTCGTCAGTGTCCCTGCGGATGTAGAATATCGCAAAAAGGGTTCGACACGACTCACTTGGCAAGATTGCCCCTCTTACGCCTTTTTCGCGGAATTTTTCTCCGTGCAGAATTCAAATTCCCCGATCCAACGAAGAACAGTCCGATATTTTTTTTGCCCTACGTACTAAAGAAGCTTCATTGGCGCCCAATGCATACATATTTCACCGACTTCTGCCCCGCACTTAGTCTCGACGCCGCCGACGCCGCCTTCGACCAGACACCGGCAAATGAAGGAGATGCGAGAGTTGAATGAACTCGAACTTGGCACTACTCGACTGCAACGCAGCGGGAAACACTGACGAAGCAACGACGTTTCCATTTCTGACCGGGGGCATTTCTCCAGAAAAGCGCGTCACACAAAACTGCGTGAGGACGCTTGCACCGTTCTCGACCAGACAAAAAGAGGACACGGCGACGAACGAACCAGCAGGCGCCGAGTATTTTGTCTTATCAGAGCGTAGGAAGCGGCTTCCGTCTGGTAGAGTTCGGGAGGAGGGAGTGCCTGGGAGGAGGCCGGGGAAGGCCCATGTGGGACGAACGGGGCAGAAAACCCAACTTCTTGAACAACAAAAAGGAGGGGTTGCTGCTTATTCAAACTCGACGGGATGGCGACGTCGGGAGTTTTTGCACAAGTTCAACCTCTGTCTGAATGTCTATCACGTGTGAGCTCACACAAGAGCTTGGCATCGGCCCACTCGACAGCTCCTTTTTTGTTGCTGTTGTTGCCTTGCCTCACACTTAGGATACCTAATCGTAGGCTGATGTGGTAATACTGCATTACCTGGATTGGGCATAGCAGCTTTTTCAATTGAGCACTACTTGGTCACTGCAGCCAGGGAGTGTTGCTGTGCCTGGCACGAGCGCACCAGTCAGGGCCGCAGTGACCTCAGAGTGCTCGTAAGATGCTGCAGTGCCAAATGCACGTTCTGTGGTTTACGAGAGGTTGACCATTTTCATCACTTGAGATTTGAAGCTGCAAATCTGACGCATCAATGGATGTTCTTCATACTGCCATTGTTTCAAAATAAGTGATCCGTGACGCCGTTTCAAGTTTTCCCAACTCAGTGAGTCATTTGAGTAGCACGCATGTGATTGGCTGATTGAGGTCCGAGAATGTGGTAGGACCACGATTGTAGTAGGAAATCTACCTCACAGGACCATGATTCGCTGAGATGGAGTTCTCATCTGGGTCAGAGCAACGTATTGAATTACCATCTTGGTCTCGCTGCGGCAGGAAATGCCTGGCCTCAAATGGTTTTTGTTCGACAGATTGGGCTTTTTCTTACTCCTCCAACAATATCCTTCAATTTAAGTACATAAAATTGAAGTATTCACAGCAGGGATAATTTTGAACGCACCTTTAAATCCCCAACTTTGTCGGCTCGTAACTCTACACCCGCAAGCACTTCTGATGCTGCGCAATCACTTGATTAATTAGTGGACACCAGAAATCATTTCACCCAAACAGCTGGTGGTAGAATTGCGATCTGCCAATAATCGAAGCCAAATTAGTTCCAAATAGCTCACCTATTTTGAAGCAGAGAGGGTGTTTCTTACGTACAGGCTTCGGAGTCCTGACCTTTACTTTACGGCCCGCTGTCAGTACAACAGGAGGGCGGAAAATGAGTTTCTTTCTATTCCTCCATAGCACAAACTAAATTGATGCAAAATAGGAAATCTGACTAAAGAAATCGAATTTTCTTCTAGACGGCGTTTTCATATGCATGACGAGGAGAGAGAAGCACTCACGCACACGAGAGGACGATAGGGATGAACTTCGAACATTATCTATGAGTAAATTGAACGAAGCAAAACACTTTCTACGTCCGAGTAGAAGCTGCATGAGTGTCGAGGAATAGGAGACTTGAGAGAATTTTTTTGAGCTCATTCTGCAGAGGGCGCCACATCTAACCAGGCCAATTATCTCGACTGGCAATTAGTTGTTCAGCAGCTTAGCTTAAAACTGTAGCTTTGAGCCTTTTTTTCAAGTTTTGCTTAAAATAACCTCTTTGGTCTCTATAACTCTGTTCCCCCGCTCATAAAGAATGAATGATCCCACTTTCCTGGTCTAGACAAGAGCACAGCGTGTCGTAATTAAAGACCGCAAATTTGGTCAAGACTCTGAGACAAAAAAGTTTCAATCCTCCTCAGTCTTTTCGCTATAAAAGTCAGAGGCCCTCAGTCATCTGTTCAATATGAAAAGGTAACTTTTGCACACCGCAAGTTTTGTCTTCTTTGCATTCATTTTTGCAACGAGTCCAGCCATGTAAGCAATTGCCGATTGCTTCAAGTGAAGGACACCAAAAAGATAATTCACTGTCTTAATTGCTTCCTCCTCTAGGGCGTTTTCAAGGTGCAAGGTAAAGACGTCAACTTCCAAGTTGGCCTGACGAATAAAAACATTTCAACGATTGTTGTTTGCCAGCCCTTCCAATGGGAAAAACACGGGGCATCATCTCTGATGCCATCTTTTCAATAAAGACTTCGAACAATTTGAGAATGTTTTGGCAATTTTAGTGGAATTTAAAAGACTTTTGGAGTACCAACTATAACTTTTCTTTGGAGGTCGAGTTATTGGCTGCTTGTCATTGAAGTAAACTGTTGACCGCTATGACATTGAACCCAATGTTCAGCCGCTACAATGCCTCAACGGCTAACGCTCGTCGATCACGTGTCAAGTTAGGTAGCTCCACGGGGTCGTCAACGTGAGCGGGAAATGCTTTGAGGGGCTCCACCAAGAACCCACGGTGGAGTGATCATGAATTGACTAATGCACTGTTCTGGAAGTATTCCAGTTGTTTTCTTCATTCAAGTCTGACGTTCAAAGCCCCGATCTGGTTAGGTATGTTACTGCTCGGATGGACAGATCTTGATTACTACCTTGCTCTCGTAAGTAATATGCGACGTCTCTTGAATGGCAATTATCCAGCCTACGAACCAAGGTGTTGGGGCGACATTGGTGATGACGACATCCAGACGGAGACCACGACGGATGGATTGATGGATGTCGGGTGAAACCTCATTGAAAAAACAGCCGACGACGACTGTGTTTGAGGCCGACACCAAGTCAGGGTGACGGTTATGTACACCGTCATTGTCGAGACGCGGTGTGCGCACTCGCAGCGAGGCCTTAGCGTTAAATCGAGGCTCCACGATCAGTTCGTTTGCCAAAACCAGGGTCAGCTGCGATGCAGGAAGAGTCTCAGGGTCCTCTCAGTCGGCATGTTCTGTGACCGACTCGAAATTGTTACCTCAAGAAGTACTGCAAGGGCCCAGGTAACAACAACCAGTGACAATGCAAGGTGTAACGTGAGTGCACAAGTGCCTAAGAGACCTTTCCAGCACTATGGTCACAACACGAGTTAAAGTGGCGCTCGTCATCGCATCTAAGACCGGAGAGCTGTCCCCACTTTATTTCTAGGCACTAAGTAGCAGTCGACTGGTTGATTCACAATGTACATACGGGACTGTTTACTATATACGTTAGTATTAACATTGCTGAGCTGTGTCTTTGCGCAAAACAGCTCAATGCGTCACCTGAATATTATAAATAGCACTCTTTCAGCATTACTTTTAAGTTAAGACGGCTTTTATTCCGTTGTAGTCTTCTAGTCCCTCGAGCCCCGTGATACGAACTCAAGTTAACCCCAAGAAGCAATGGATTAAAGTTTTCTTGCCCCGGTCCGCTTCTACTAAGTGCGCTGACGTGCAAAGTACGACAGTCATTTCGCAAGTTCAGGCCTGACTCTTGCCCTCATGTCATGACTCAAGAGTTTTTATGCATTCATAGCGAATGCATTGGCATCAGTTATGATAACAAAAAGTCTTTATCAGTGAACAGTTAGGATGTCAAAAATACGTCAAAAGGTACTCTCAGGCGATACCAGCTACTCCCTCCGTCCGAGAATAAGTGTCCTACTAGCTAAAGGGAGCAAAACGGAGCAAACGACAAGGTCAAAAAGAGCTGAAAATGTAACTATCCTCGTCTAGGCACCTCCGAGCCAAGGTCCAAATTCTTTATAGTATGACTTGCCCGAAATTTCTCCCTTGCCGCTTTGATTGCAGTATTTCAGAGCTTTCCATCCTCTGGTGCGTGAAAAAGCAAAATTTATACAATGGATGCCCGGTCACTATCACCAAGGCTTGGCTATGCAGTATTGTCAATTGGTCATGCATCATGCAAATTATCATCGTCAGATGACATGTTTTCTGTCTCCAGCTGGAGAAGCAAGAGATGCAAAAAACACCACAATTTTGAATTTGATCGTTTTCAGCTACAAGGACCTTAAGCAGAAATCGTGCGCGCTCCTGTGAAGGACTCATCCACATACTTATCTTTAATCAAAGTCCATGTATTTTAAAGATTACCACCAATAGTTCTGTAAAAAAAACCGCAAATGGGCCACTTGTTCTCTGACGGAGGGAGTACAATTTTTTGGATGGACCAACAAAAGACAAGAACCTCCTCTTCAGCAGAAAACACAGCTTTTAACTTCACCATCTTTAATTCATTCATGGACGAAGTGACAAAGTCGTCACTAAATAGTACTGTTGCGCATAAAGTTATTTTTGACATTCTTCATGATAACTGAAAAATAGACCTCGGGTAAAAATGGCCCGTTCTGAAGCCATTAACTTTTATTCAATGCGATTGCACAAGAAGTTTGTGAAAAAAAATCAATTTTTCCGAGGTCTACCCGAAAGTGGTGGTAACTGATGTGTTTCTGCGGATCACTTGTCTTGGGGTCCTACAATGAGAAACCACAGTACTTGCAAGGTTTTCTCTTTCTGTATGAGTAGCTCGGATGATGAGAAGCCATATACCAACATGTACCGATGCATATTACCCGTACATATTACAACATATACTGGTAGTTTTTTCATAGGTTCAGCATCTGATTTCGTGTTCATCCCGAGAACCCTAGTCGAATCCCCTGATATTTTGCATATTTCCTCCTGCGATGACTGGTGGCAAATCACACATCCGAGAAACGTGAGGCAATCAGCAGGGTTTTGAATGCAAACCCTAAGTTAGCAAGCCTACGTACTACGCACCTCATAGCTTCTCGTGTATTCTACACCACTTCTCGATCAATTTCGGAATAGTGCAGCTGAATTTCAGGCATTGCCCATGGATTTCAAAATAGTGGAGGTCAAATTCAGAATACTGCAAATGGATTTCAGATGACCCTTCCTCTAAGGTGCATTCCAGGGCACTATGTAGATAAAACTAGGTAAAAAACAACCGGCCACACCCTGATCACACACAAGTTGCTGCTAGGGGTGAGCCATGCTCAGCTTGGGTTTGCAATCGGTCAGTCTTCACTAAACTGCTGATCCTGAGTCAGCTGTAAACAAAACAAAGGAAAAGGAGGGATAAAGCATGCATTTCAGTCGACTGAGCAAAACAAGGCCAGCAAAAATGCAACAACAAGGCTCCCCTGCAACAATGAGGGGCCACGGAACAAGCAAAAGTTAAGACAAAAATGATAAGTAGACTGCAGAGAAATACATGTATGTAGAGCATATTAGCCACCCACTCCCATATCCTCCCGGTTCAGAGCAGCCTGGAAGACACTATGTGAGTGCTGGCATGCTACACCAATATCCCATTGATGGGATGGGTGATCACACCCATTGCTATGTCAATCAGTCCTTTGACATGCTGGAGTCTTTGCTCTCTAACTGCAGGTGGATGGAGCTCAGCATAAAGCATGGAATGCCTCCGAGTTGCTCCTTCGTTTGGTATGGATAGTTTTCTTCCCATTGATCAAGTAGACAGTGTGTTCTAATGTTAACTTGTGTCTTCTTTGAAGAATGGTCAGGGGCAGGATCCTGTTGGAAGACATACCTCCTGTCGGCACTGTACATTGGTCTTGCTATGGCTTCACAGTAGTCTTCATGTCCTTGAGGTGGACCTTCATTGTGATCTTCAACCCCTTGTCAAAGAAAAATGGTGGTATCTTTGAGCCATTGGACCCAGCAATATCATTATCATGATGCTTGCTGGTGCTTGGTGCGCATCTTGGGCTTGATGTTGTCCTTGGCCTCGCTCACACAGCAATCATTCTGCTGGCTGTAGGCTGGTCGACCATGATGATTTTCTTGAGAAGATCCTCATCAACAATTTTTGACTCTTCAGCCAATTCATGATCTCCTTGGACTTGGAGACCCTGTTCTCCTTGTTCTTCATGGTGAGGAACTGGCGTCGGGGAGAGACCGTGGACTTCATGACCAGCTTCCTCACAGCCCTCTGGATTGCCGTCCTGCCAACATTCTTCATCTTGGTGACTGTGGCCATGTTGAGTGTGGGCTTCACCTCAAACATCCACTGGAAGTCAGCCAAGAACTCGTCTGAGAGCTTCTTTTTGGCAGGAGAACCCAGTTCCTTTCTCTTGACGTTGCCACTGACTTTGTGGTTGTTGTGGACATTGTAGATGGTCACCCTGGACACATCCATGGTCTCAGCAATCTTGCTGACCGACACTCCTGCACAGGACAAATGGACAATTCTTCTTCTTGGGGCTCTCCCATGTCAATGCTGTTGCTGTTGCTGATGTGTAATACATGGATCAAAAGCTGAAAATGAATTTTACCAGAATTTCAAGTCAAAGCTTGAATATCTCATACTCTTTTAATGGGGTAATGCAAAAAACACTTGTAAAGTTTCCGCTGGTGGACCCTGCATACAAACATAACTTAATATGGCTAAAATCTAATCTGCAGATCAGTACACACATGTAAGATCAAATGATGCTGCCAACCATCTTATTTCACTTCTGTACCATGCTCTACCTGACCATGTTACTGACCTCAACATTAGCTCCATCAGTGACTTCATGGTATTTAAACAAGTGGTATTTACTGTATTCTTGACTTCTCACATGAATACATACAAGGGTACAGGGGAAGGGGTGTCTTGTTGATCTGGCCCTCTATCAAAGGAAGATACCTAAGAACCATTTGCAGCACTCTGAAATCCATTTGCAGTACTCTGAGATCCATTTGCAGTATTCTGAAATCCATTTGCAGTACTCTGAGATCCAGGTGGCACCCCTGATGCCAAAATATAAACAATGCCTGTTGTGTGCTCGTGCATCTCATATTGTGAAAATCTAAGCTAATCTTAGCAATCTTAACACTATTCATGGTGGATCACTCTCTGGGATGACCCATGGATGTACCTGGACCTGGACTGGCAGAAGTAGTGGGGGATAAGTTCAGTAGGGCAAGGTGAGGTGAGGGCCTCTCTCCCGGAAAAAAGGCCTCTTCTGTTGCTGCGGCAGATTCGGGGACACTGCCATCTGTTGGCCAAGGTCAACAACAACCTCAGGGCCAGGAGAATCCGTCCCAATTGATGTCAGAAATTATGGCATCACTACTGTTGATGGTCCCCTGGAGACTGAAGGCATCAACGGCATCTGCACCAAAGCCAAAGCCAATGGACACAGAAGCAGATAAATCAAAGCCAAAATCTTATGTGGCAGTGACAAAGGGGTCACCCCCTCACCTCCTCTGCATCCATCTGGACACAGAGGAGCGTGCTTGCATTGATGAAAGTCTCTTCTCTAGGCTCAGCAATAGGTGGAGAGGTGGATTCTTGCTGACAGCTTGGAGATAGCAGCCAAACTCTTCTGCTCCTTCAAGAAGTGGGTAGGCGGCTGTGGTCTTCTTGGTTGCAAAAACCAGGCGACAGCAGACTATTTAAGTCAAGTAGTTGCCTCAATTAAGTCGGATGGTCAATCCTTTCGTAAGTGGCCCAAAGGGGAACACTGGAAGCTTGAAAGAATGACCTTCTATGCACCCAACTTAACATAACTGCTGGCAGGTCATCCTTATATGGATCATTTGATCTATCAGAATGAACAGCCAGACAGGTATGTGTTGTGCTCATTCCAGGAGGTCAAGTCTAAGAATAAGGCCGGATTGGAGAGGAGAGGATGGTACTATCACATCAGAATCCCAAAGGAGATGAAGGACAAGATCATCCAATTGGATTGTAAGCTTGACCTCCTCATTTAGGAAATATCTGTTTCCTTTCCAGGAAAGAGATCCCTCGATCATGAGACTGAGGAGTCACAACCCAAGGTGTCCAGACCAATGCGAAGGAAGGCCATGGGTCATATCAAAAGGGCAGAAGAGAACAAATCTTGTCCTGAGCCCACAGGTGGAGAGGCTTCCAAAATGGTTTTCACTCCTCCTCCAGTACCTCCCAATGGGATGGAAAACAGGGATTAGGCAGCGGAAGCCTCGAAAGAGGGGACTGTTGCTGTAGCAGGGGAGGCCTCGGAAGAGGGTACCCCAGCCACAGTGCCTTGGCAGCCGGCAACCCCTATTCCAGTGCCAGCTGGAGCCAGGAAACTGGAGAGCATAAGGAAAAAGACAGCCAAAAGATGCCCTGGGTGGCCTCAGGGCAGTCACTCCAAGGGCTGGGGGAGCAGTGCTGGATGAGGTGGCAACACTGAGACCAGCATCCAGCATTATTTTTCATGATGACTATGTCTAATTGAATAAATACAGTGGATGGGGAGGGGTTTTCCCAGCAATGGGTTTTCCTCCCAACCACTCAGAAAAAGTTAAGTCTAAGAATTTTTCTTTTTACTCACTTAATAGCCAACACTGCCAGGCAGCTGTGGCCAATCTGTGCGATCTTCTTGGTGGCAAGGAGAGCTTCTTCCTCTTCCTACAGGAACCATACCTACAAGGGGGCAAGGTAGCTGAAATACAGGGTCTCACCCCACATTATGCTGCAGGCACAAACCCAAGGGCATCCATTGTTGGTGCCCCTAACACCAACATGTGGTTCTGTCCGGAGGATATGTTCTGGCATGCTGGAGAAGATCTAAGGTAGTTTTCATACCGAAACCTGGGAAACTGGACTACTCAAAGGCCAAGGCTTTTTGTCCAATTACCCTCACCTCCTTCCTGTTGAAAGCAATGGAAAAGGTGGTGCTAAAACATTTGGAGGTGGCTCATAGAGTGCATGACAGGCTTAATGTCAATCAGCACGCTTTCAAGAAGGCATCCAGCTGTGACTTGTGGTGGATGAGATTGAGGGCTCGATCCTCCATGACCATTATGCCCTGGGAATTTTCCTGGGCATCAAGGGTGCTTTTGACAATTTAGACATTGAATTGAGCATCTGAGGGATGCTAAATAAAGGCCTTCCCCCTCATATTATGAGGTGGTACAGGGTGGTTCACTCTTGATTATACACTTCCTAAACAGCCAATATTTCCTGTTTGTAGTGAATCTAAGCCCTTTTCAGTGGTTTGGTCTATTGGCTCAACTAGTGAGACATACTCATGCAAAAGATTGTTTTGATCAAGCCAGCGAAGCGTTAGCAACCCTGTGAAAATGGCTGAGATCCAAACTGCGATTCTTGCACTGTCCACACGGAAAGATTCTGATGGAAATCTCCCATGACTTGGGCTGCTCCCACTCAACTGTGTACAGGGTTGTCAAGTGTGGGACTGTGGAGACTGTCCCAAGGGTAATGCCAAAGCCTGCAAGACCAGAGAACCTTGTCAGGTTGGTCAGGGAGGCTGTGGACAACAGGAGGGGGAAGGCAATGATCTGGGGCCTGGCCTGCAAGTTCATTGTTGACAGGACCACCATGTGGCACATCTTTCATGAGGATCTTGGCCTCCACATGTTCAAGAGAACCCTGAAACAAGCCTTGACCCCTGTCACCAAGAGGCCGGAGCATGCAAAGATTCTTCTAAACAAAATGAAGAAAAAACCTGCCAGAACTGTCATTGTCTTCTCAGACGAGACCCCCTTTTCACTCAGTGAGATCATGTCCTCTGACTCCGGCTGGTACCTGGCCAAGGCCACAGGGGCAGCTGATGATGACATGGTCCACTTCTTCAAGAAGTGGCACTTTGCAGCACTGCAGGTCCTTGCCATTGTGGCTTCTGACAGAGGCAAATGCCCTCTGATCTTCCTCAAGGACAATGAGAGGCTGATGGCAAAGATGTACATGAAGTACCTGAAGAAGCAGGTCTTTCCCTGGGCCAGGGCAACACACGGGGGACCAGTTGTGGTGGCAGCAGGACAGAGCAAGTTGTCACACTGCCAAGGCAACACAGCATTACCTGGCCGCTAAGACGCAGCACTTCTTCAGCAAGGAGAAATGGCCTCCACACTCCCCCAACCTCTCACCACTCGACTTCATCATATTTGGGTGGTTGAAGGGGGCACTCTTGGGAGTCCAATACCGTACGATAAGGAGCAGTTGAAGTCAGCTATCATTGCTGCCTGAGACAACCTTGACCAGAATTTCATCAAGGAATCCTGCCGCAAGTTCCGGTCAAGGCTGGAATAAGGGGCCGACGCACGTGGAGGCTACATCGAGTAGAACAGCGCTCTTACTATGTAGTTTGAGTCAAAAATAAAGTTTGACTTTGCTTCGTCCAGCCATTTCCCAGAAATACATCTTGATGCAGTTGTACTCTGAGTGCCGTGACTTTGACTACTCTGATATGGTAAGGTACCTGGGATCTCACTGGACAGCAAGCTTACCTTTGGTCCACATATCAGAGTAAAAGCAAAGAAAGCAATTAGGCTCCTATATCAATTTAGGACCTCAATGGGGCAGATGTGGGGCCCTAGTCCATTTCTAACAAGATGGGTCCTCACTGGAATTGTATGCCCCAAAGTTGCATATGGTGCCATAGTCGGGGCGTTATAAGGCTACAAATTATAAGAAGCATCTGGATAGGGTCCAAAGACTGGGGACGCTGGCTATGACACATGTACGCTGCTCAACTCCCACAGCTGGACTGGAGGCTGCCCTGGATGTGATGCTGTTCGATTGGTATGTGCAATGCATGGCAGTGCAGGCAGCACCGAGGATCCAGAGCAGGAACCGGAGCAGCTGGGATGGGATAGGCCGAGGTCACTTAAGAGGTCATCTCTTTTGGGGATATAGAATCCTGAAGGGGGCAGAAATCAAGGGAGACTGCACAGACAAAAGAGAGATAAAGGACCTCTTTTATGACAGGTGGAAGATGAGATGGACTCACCTCTCAACATGTCACCAGACCAAGTTCTGGTTGGAGGACCCCGGCAGCCTGGGCAATGCCCTGACACACCTGGATCATCTGACCCTTGGCCTGGCTTTGCAGGCCATAACAGGGCACAATTACCTCTATTACCACCATAATATAACAGGTAATATCTCCAAGCAAGTCTGTTGATTCTGCCAGGAGGAACGTGAGGAGTTTATTCACCTTGCCTGCAAGTGCCCTACACTTGCCAGGGTGTGCCTGGACACTGTCCAGGGGCACCAGCTTAATAGACAACCTCTTGACCTATATGGACCTGTCAGGCTCACAAAAGTGGACCTCACTGGCAAGGCCATGGAAAGGAAAGCAGAACAAGCTAAATTCACTGGTGGACTTGCCACACCAGGCATAAATGTCCATTAAGCACTTAGATGTTTGCCACAAACTGGGGAAGGAAAAAACCCAACCCAAGGTTACTCCTCTTCTCTCATTGGGACATCTATTCCCCACGAGAGACCCCTTTAACAAATAAACAAACTAACTCTGAGATCCATTTGCAGTACTCTGAGATCCGTTTGCAGTACTGTGAAATCCATTTGCAGTACTCTGAAATCCATTTGCAGTATTCTGAAAGTACTTTAACGGCAGTTGTGAAATTTAACTGCACTATTCTGAAATTGATCAATTAATGGTGTGGATACAAGCCTGAACCTCAGACACAAGGTCTTGTTGCATGCAGCTATGGTCTAAAAGTGTTCTTTAATAGATTCCTGTTAAACAGGCTTGACAACCGTTCATCAATCCGAACAGGGCATGAAGCTATTGCTAGACTGTAATGTACCGAGGGTGACACTGACTCATAAGGTAGAAAATGAAACGATCTCAGAGAAGGTCTGATCGAGAGTGATTATTGTCTTTTGTGCACATAGAGGGGATGCAAGCTAGCATTTAGAACTTGTATGTGCTGTAGATACATGAGATACTGTATGTGCTGTAGATACATGGGATACTGTATGTGCTGTAGATACATGAGATACTGTGTGTGCTGTAGATACATGAGATACTGTATGTGCTGTAAATACATATACAGTAGAACTTAAGATACGATACAGTACAAGACCAACTTTTCTTGCCAACTGCCCCTTTCAAAACCCGTGGGCAATGGGTTCAGTCTAATCCAGCCATGATGAATACGTTCAGAGGTCACCGATCACACACAACTTGAGACTTGGAAGAACATTGATGCTTCTCCCGTTCTCTCTCTTTGACGACATTTCTCTCTTTGGTGCGCGCACTTCGCACCTTCTCCAAAGCCTCCGTCCTCAGTTGGCACATTCATCTTCGCCGCTGAGCACCGAGCATCGGTTTTATCCGCGCAAAGGGGCAGAAGTGGAGTAGCTCCTTCACTGGCGTCACAGATGCGTCAAGTCAGTAAGGATTGACTCTTTGAGCACGATTTGGGCAACCCATCGGTAAAGACTTTTGCACAAGTGGCCTAAAACAAACGCCAATAAAAGCTGCGTCGGTGTTTTGCTTGAGACGCGGTGAACGCATATTGAGAGCATGGAAAAAGAATGAAAGAGTGCAAGCCACTTGTGTGGAGATTGACTTTGCGTTTGGTTTAGGTAAGACTTCTGTACTCTTCTCAAAAGCAGTTTAAAAATTGACCTGATATTAAAAGGTTAGAGCTGGAACAGACGTTTGATATCGTTTGTGACTGTGACATTGCGAAAAGAGCACTCTCCGCAAAGCCTAGAATCTCCTCGGCGCTGTACGCGTGGCAGACTCCAAGGATGCAAGTGTTTGTCACCTCCTCAGTAGATATAGTTATCTTAGATATTTGTTTACGAAACCAATGTAGGGGTTGCCACTCCCTCTGTGTAAAGTTTCGGTTGAGACTTTTGGCGCAATGAGCATTCAGAGTGATGCCTAATTTAAAGGAGTAACCCTGTTCGTCATACAGTGGATGTGTCTCAGCAAAACGATCAAAGTTTCTTCTTATACGAAATGAGAATAGTTCCATAACGTCATGTGTCTCGCCCACCTGTGACAACTCCGTACCTAAGTCTCCCTGTCAGACTGAGAATAATGTACTGCAGTGATGTATCGAAGAAACCATTCTTCACTACTCACAGTACGGTTGATAGGTGCATAGTAAGCAAAAAAGTACTGACATCAGCCTGAAAAGATAAATTTTTCACTCTCACATGCATGAACGAGCACGAGACATTCCTTCTTTCCGATCCAGACTCCATTCTACGTACTTACAGTGGCGGGTGCTTATGTCAGGGGAGTTGCCCGATTTAGCTTCCCAACGACGCAGGATCCAAACGTTCAGGGGGCAAACGTTGATGAAATGAACTAAAATTTTCATGGAACAAATTCCAGCCCCCAGACCCATCATTTCCACCAGGTTTCACTCCCGGGGTCCTCCGGCGCCATGCGCTACCATGCAAAACTCTATCGTCCGGACCAAAGGTTGTTAGGTTCTGTGAGGGGGTGAAAAAAGCATGACAGTGCGAGAGGGTGACTACTCAACATGTAAACAAAATGCATCGTCGACAGCCGGCAAATGTCGGTCTCATCCTCTCGATACTTTGATGACAGCAATCTGCAAAGATCTGGACTCCCTTCTCTCGCTACTGCTGACGACGTTCCAAACGGCCAAGATCTGGACTGTCTTCTCTTGCTACTGCTGAGGATGATCAGGTCTGAGGACGATCTAGTGTGCATTCTCTTAAGGATTCTCTTAAAGAGAATGCACACCAGATGCACCACCACAGCCTTGCGTTCTTGAGTCTTGATTGCAAAATACAATAAAAACCGGAGACTTGACGATGATCTATGGCACCCTCCAAAACAAGTATGACGGCGAAAATAGCTAACTTTGACATCATGAAGCATTCCAGATAAGATGATTACCCTAGTTTGGCCCTTAGAGGCATTTAAATTGCCCTTGAACGTGATCGGGAGAACACGAATAACGCATTAAGTTATTACCATACTGTGCATTCCATACTGCACAAAAGAGCTCATGATACTGGCCCTGGCGGCATCTCTGTCAGCACTTTGACCGGGGGGGGGGGGGGGGGGGGT
>JAAUXU010001009.1_pt1 | contig 16817 bp, 15 predicted proteins | sample 7278151 | NCBI WGS metagenome assembly JAAUXU01 (sample SAMN14350113, study PRJNA611818) | marine sediment metagenome | isolation source: surface marine sediment (1.8m) | place: French Polynesia: Moorea | collected 2018-08 | reverse complement strand
TTGTTACTCTTGCCCAGGCCAAGACACACCCTGGTTACTACACTTCCCCTTCCTCATTTACTTGTATTTAAACCCTCTGTGCACAATACATGGCATCCCCAGTCTGAACTCAGACTTTGCTGAACTCAGACTGTGCTCTGCCGCTACAATCGCTGCCGCACCGACTTGAGTTACTCTGGGTCATTTTAGACTTAGTTACTCTGGTCGCTCTGGCTGATTTACACTCACCCAAGTATACGTAGCCCGGCGCGAAGTGTACTACTGTAACCGTACAATACGTTACAATACTCAAAACTGCTAAAGGTAAAAATGGGGCTTTAGAAATTGTGCACAAAGTTACGGTCCACCCGGTAGAAGTTGGTCTAATAAAAATTGACTGTCGATTGAGGGGGTTAGATCAGATACCGCTCCCTTCCGTCAATAATAGTAATAAATCCGGGTTTATTGAGTAAAAATTATCGAGTCAAAGTTGCACTTTGGATAAATTGACTTTTTTCCATTGTCAGCAACGAGAATTTCTCGATGGTTTTCCTGAAGAAAGGGGTTTCCACGACCAGATAGTGTTGACCGACATGTGTCAGAGGTGGGGAAGGGTTGACCCCCCCCCCTCCAAAAGGGGCTATGTATTGATGAACCGTGCAATGAATGAATGGGTGGATACACTAATTTAAGCAAAAGCTGCCATCGATCTCTTTCTCCAGCGTCCTTACGGTGGGTCAATTTCCTCCATTGTCGTCCGACTGAGGATGTCTCACCCAAAAAATCCCCATTTCCTTTCAATCCACGAGTAGCTCTGTGGATTTGATAGATCATTAGAGGCAGTCACAGAAAAGGAAAGGACTTTTTCTTTAAATGGAAGAACCCCTCGATTTACATGACTACTGTACACCCACACAGGGTGGGTGGGAATTAGCTGAAACACATATGGGTCTTTCCGCACGAGCCAATCATGCTACCAGTGAGACCTTGTTCTTACAAGAGGCTGCTGGTCTACCTTTGGTACCCTTGCTGGTCGCCAAAACGCCATAGTCGACTGTCTTTGCCCCCATCACACGATCATCACTGGCTAGATGTCTTCTGTCATGTTGGCTTGTGGGGACCACCCCTTTTCTGACTGTAAAGTAGTCACCCTGGCCAAAGGCTTGTCGGATGACCAGAAGCAGCATATTACAGATCAGCAATACAGCGGCCTCCACTGCCCAGGTCATGGGAGAAGGGGTCACCGGGGAGACTCACACAATGAAGACGCTGGTGAGGGCCAAGCCAACCACAAACATGAGGAGGATGCCTAGAGTGCGTCAAAGACCTTGGGCAGAGTTGCCCATACTCCCCCTATATTGATCTTGACCCTGTCAGACTCGAACTGGTCCAATTTTCAGCTCCATGCGTCACAGAGACGCCAGACGTAACTTGTAGGGATGCTGAATATTCCGACTTGAAGAGTAACTCGAAATTTGCCATGCAGTCTGTTTATGAGTTTACTCCACAATGTGCAAAGAGCCATTGGAGCTAAAGGAAGGTGTAAAGTTTAAATCGTCCGACTTGTTGACTTGACTGGAAAAAGCAATTAAGCTCTAGAGACCGGAGCTTTAGGTGAATCACTTTACAAGTCCATACTGAAGACCTTACTCAACTCGCAGTCATCACCTGGAACTTGTCAGCAGTGACTCAAAATAATTTCAACCTCAGTCTATTAGACTGAGGTTGGAATCTAATGAAAAAATTATGGGTGAATTGGTCGAGAACATGAAAAAAAGAATAAGATACAGCTGAATTGCTGATTATGATTACTTCTCTCCTTGCCTGCTTTGTTTGTGGCGAGAGAGCAACTTTTGACAAGTGGAAAGTTCTTCTTGGCTGACCCTGTTCGGTTTTTTTTATCATGCCCGGAGTGAAAGAGAGTCCACGGTAGTAGAGCAAACTTCTTTATAACAGGAATTTCTGCTAGTGTGATGAGTGGAAAACTTTGGAATGAAACGCATGAGGAAGCTTTTTCATGAATGGCACTTTTCCTCCTTCATTTCACTACATATAGAGAGAGACTAGGAAAAAAAGGCGCGCCTGCAATGGTACTTTTTAATGGTGAATGGCACGAGTACGTTGGGAGTATCTTGCTCAACTTCAAATTTCCAGCCATTGCCAATCGTTGACAGTCAGTGATGCAGATGCAGGTGAACGACAATGGGTGATCTTCTACTCTTTATGTAGTCACTTTTGACTCATCCTAACTTGCTCCCACCACCACCACCAAAAAAATGAGTCCTTGAGCGCATCCCTAAGGTTGTTCGGGAGGGAGCTGAAACTTTTCGTTTCTGCCCACAAAAAAGAGACATTCCCCTAACTTTGCAGTACTTTTTCATCTCCCTCTCCATGGGTGAATTTAAGTCATTCGTGTTTCTGTGTTCTCTGCCATCATCTATCAGTAAGATAGATTCATGCAGTTCAGGTCAAGAGTTTGCATGCGTCTGAGGCGGGTCCTCCTTGACCTGCGCAGCAACGCCCAGGTATGCCAGAGCACAAGTGAAGCAACTTTCTTGAGGTCTAAGTAACGCTGAAAACGCGAGTTAACGGTCTTTTTTTCTCTCCCAACCCGATGCAGATTGTGCTAGCAAGTACTTTACTGTGCAGGTAAAGGATGTTGGACGAGGTCCTCCCTCTGGACCTCAACTTGTATGAAGACCTACCTTTTTTTTTCAAGATTAGCTAGCGAGTAAGCATGAAAATAAGGTTAGGTCCATTATTACCGCACAAGTGTGCGCGCGCGTGTGTCCGCTAATGTCTTTCGTGCTCTGCAGCATTACCTTAATAGAGTCGTTCGCATAATGACCTCAGGCACACAACAGCTGTTGCAACCAGGATTTGGGGGCTTTTCTCATCATCGCACCAAGTGATGATGTTGGGGGAAGGAAGATGAATCTACTTTTCCTTTTTTTTTCACTATCTCAGACAAAAATCTCTTGTGTTCTGCAGCGTTTTACCGGACCGTCACTTCAGTGACTGCGCAGTTACTGCAGGCCTCCTCCTGTCACCAAAGTGATGACAGCTGCAGACCGTCCAATCATTTCACCGAATCCTTTGTTTATGAGGCCCCAACACACATAGTCGTGATTTCCCAGTGATTGGACAAATCACTGCGATATCTAATCGTCGTGACATTTATCTGGGTGAGATGTGTACGTTTGGGGAAATTCAGGGCTCTGAGAGACTGGCACATAGCGGGAATGTCAAGGCGATCTCGAGTAACAAGTCAGCTAGGAAAGAAGGTCTCTTCTGAATCACCCTGTCAATAACCCTCAAGTCGTCACTTCTTCTTGCGTGCGCAATCGTCATCATGCCCACCCCAAAGAAATAACACGCACACGTTGAATAATTTAGGGGCCTTCTTCAATTATCCGATGGCTCCGCTCTAATGTCCTTCCTCTTCTTGGTGCGTGTGAAATGTCTCTCATCCACTTTCCTCCAGGAAAACAAGGACAGACATTCTAGAAAGGCCTACGGCTTGCTTACCGTGGAGTCTTTTTTTCTTTAGGCGCGTCTGGTGGCTGAGGTGCTTTGTCATTGTTCCATTATGCTTGGATGATGGCTTTCCAGCGGCCTTAGTTGGCGTTCAAGGTTAGAGATTGTCTGCCCGATCTTTTTTATTTAGGTTTGTACCTTCCTTCAAAGGCGGCACTACCACTTAGGATCGTTCTGGCCTCCTCCTCCCAGTTACTAATTCCTTGAGAGAAGAAAAGACGTCTGAATGCAGTCTTCAAATTCTATACTTTTTGAATTCACCACCGGTGTTGACCTTTTATTTCTCGACACTTGTGAGAGCAACAACGCTGAGGACTCACAGACCTGTTCTGGCTTTGCTGCCCGCAGGCAAAAAAGGGGAAGACGACATTAGGAGTGCCTCAAAGGGAAATTCCAAGAAAGTCACACACAAAAAAGGAGCTTCTTTGCTGCCTGGTGAAAAGTTTCAATGTAAGAAGAGGAGGAAAATTCCTTAAAGTGCCTCACACAAGGGTAAAAAGTCATTAAGGGGAGGGGGAGGAGGAAGCTGGGAAAGGGATGGGATCAGCGGAATGTATAAAAAGTTACGTTATCATAGGCGAGTCACACAAGGAATGTGCTGGAAAATTTCGGCTGGAACTGACGGTCCGTCGGCTGAGAGCACACCAAGAACCTGAGCCAAAGCTGTGATTCCAGAGATACAAAAAAGTAGCACATAAGGATCCCTAGCAGCTGACACCAAGTTGGAACAGTGATTTCCGTCCCTGAAGTGAGGTCAACACTGAACAATTTTTAGGCATCTTCAGCAGCAGCATATTTTTTTGGTCTCAGCCATCTGGATGCACCCTGTAGCCAGAGGGTTTTTCTAGTGCGGCAATTTTTTCCTCGCGAGATATCAACCTCCCCTATGAAATTTGTTCGTTGCAGATGCTCGTAATTCTCACTTAGCAAGAAGAAATCTCTGCATGACCTAAAAAGGTCGAGTTGCGCTTCAGTCCAGCAGAATAATAAGATTTTACTGCATATGAAAGGTTTAGAGATTCCATTGTAGGGAGGGATGAAACTTGAAGCAATTTTAAAAGAGGTACCTAAAAAAATTGATGGCGAACCCGGGGAATCCACTGGTGTTTTCCCCTTCAGTTATGCATGAGACTTCCTCTGATGATGAAAAGTCAGTTTCTTCTTCATGGGGTCATACGTGTGAAAAATTATCTTTTACCAGAACAGTCTATTTGATCATCGTTGCAATCAAACACCCGGATTTTATAAAGTGCGTATACTTTTGCACATGACATTACGTACAGTGCTCCAGCCGAACGCAAGTCTTGTTTGCATTCTTCACCGAACCTCCTACTTCTCTCGTAGTCCTACCAGCTGACTGGGCAGATGACATTGATCTTTTGTCAGAACCATTGGGTTTTGAGAACTTTAAGTTAGCTCAGACATGGCAAGTTACTTCGACGAGCACGACACTGAGGAGCACGGGAACAGGACAGAGAGAGAGGACATGGTCCTATTCGTGGCCAGGAGGATCCTGGAGTCAGGTGAGCAACTTGTGTAAACATTTCTATTTGCTCAACAAGGCATAAATACGCAGGTTGGTGATAGCGGCATTAATGTTGGTGATGAGCCCCTATTTCAGTCGTCAATGATGACTAAAACAGTGTCCCAAAGCAAAGCAACTCTTACTCGCACTGTCACATTCCCATTGTCCGTGGACGTACAAAGTACCTAGCAGGCATTCAGAATAGGACTATCTGGAACGGTTTTTACTTCTTTGCTAAGGTCAATTCCTACTGGAGCATGAGTCCTTGATGGCGAGGATCATGGGCGGGCTGAAGCCTCCCCCGACCGCCAAGTGGTTGATTAAGGCATTGGAGGACGAGGGGGTCATCTTAAAAGAGAAGGACGACAGCTGCTGCCCAATCTGCCTGAAAGAATACGAGAAGGATGACACTCTCATGAAGCTGCCCTGCCAACACATTTTCCATCCGGGGTGCATCAAGCCCTGGCTCACCAAGACAAGGTGTCAACAGATACATCACTCTTTCTTTTCTATTCACCGTCGCCACTACAGTGTAGACTAAGGAGATTAGCAACCCACCATGTGGGAGGAAAACGATCTAGTCCACCCTGTATCGCCAAATACGTATTGTGTAGGGCGGACACAAGGCAAAAACAGGTTAGCAATTCTCCCAGCGCAGTTTTCTCCTTTCCACTTTATTGTCAAGCACCAGTACTATCTTATTTGGCTGGATCTTATTCCAGTCCTAATTCAGAATTCGCTAGTATACAGTCCTTGCCGTAAGTAATTGCGTCGAGCAGCATGACGGCACCTCATACGCTGTACTGAAACATGTTGAAGTGAAATTTTTGACATGGAATTTTGATCGACGACAGTTGAGAAATCTCGATCTGGACTGCCGCATTTGCTCCTGCTGAGGCTGATCAGGTCCGCGATGCTCCGGAATCCGGACTGCCTTATCTCGCTACTGCTGATGACGGCGATCTGGACTGCCTTCTCTAGCTACTGCTGGGGACGATCTGGACACTGGACAGCCTCTAGATTTCCCGACTGTCGTCAATGAGTTTTGTTGACATGTCAAAGTGTCACCCTGTCGCTCTCTTTTTGTAGCTTCACAGAATGTAGCAACCTCTCAACCCGGACACAGGGTTTTTGAGTGCTTACGCATGGCGCCGGAGGACCCGAGGAATCAAACATTGTGGAAATGGTGGGCCAGGGGGTCAGGATTCTTCTGTGAAAATTTCAGTCCATTTCATCCACTTTTACCCCCTCAAAAAGCCATATTTCAGTCCTGTTTGGCATGCCCCTCCTCTCCTTTTGAGGACTGTAGCACCAAAATGGGCATCCTTGACATTGAACCTGTGTACTCAACATTGTGTCCTAGTATCACATCTACACGTTCCACATCAAAATTCCACTTCAACACGTTTAGGACAGCATATGAGGTGACGTCATGCTCGAAGAATTTACTTACGGCAAGGACTGTACATAGGCTCGTAGATCGTATGCGCATGTGCATCCAGTGTGAATGCCAGCCAATGCCGGCATGGTCTGGATGGTCTGGAAGGCTGGCTATCCAGCTTTCGTGTCCGCCACGCAGCCCTCTCTGAAAGTAGGTCGATGAATGTGATCCGCCAACGTCTCAACATCGGAGCGTAAGCCTAGATCCGCTCACGTTTCGCCCGCTTCCAGGAAGTACTGAACCTCCCACGGATCTAAAGCTGGTGCGCCACTCTGTAGAATCGTTCATGTAGGGATATTTATGCTTAAGTAGTCGTCTCCTTTATGGTCCTGTTTTCAGCTCCTGCCCGGTGTGTCGCCACCCTCTGCCCACAGACGACCCCACTTACGAGGAGATCAAGAGGCAGAAGGAGCGAAGGGAGCAGAGGCAGAAGGACATTGAGAGTTTGCACGATTCCATGTTCGGGTGAGGGAAGCCCGACACTGGGAACGCAGACGGATATGACCTGTTTCAGACGCTTGCTGTGCTGGATAAAAGTGCATTTTTCTTAAATATATGACAGAGCCGCTTGCATTTTTTTCTGTATCCACAATGCCCTGCCAGGCCTACAAGGCCTAGGAGCTGGGCAAGTGATTTTTCTTTCCCTCATGAACAATTCAAAGTCAATCGTTACCGAGAAGCATAAAGGAGGCCTTTCTCTTTCGGCCAACAGAGAGCTAAAGCAGGAGACACAGGTAAAAATCTAGGAAACGTAGAAAGCCAAGGTTATGTGGTCATAACAGACTACTATAGCTACCAAGGCTTCATTGGCCGGAATTTTAGGCAGTTTCGTGTATGCGTCATGCTCTTCAGCACATTCTACTTGGACGCATGGAATGTTCTTCAAACTATGGTAACGACTATTCGCTACTTTTTGAAACTGCTGCTACGCGCGACTAAAATACCAGCCTCAGGGCTTCAGCTATGTACTTCTTGGTGTTATTGATTTGTCTCACTTTGTCCGAGACACATGTGGAGGTGCCTAGAAAGAAAACAACCATGATCTTTTTCGTGGGCCTCTTGACCTACATGGCCCTGACCTCGGACGTGTCCGCGGCCTCATCAGTCAACGAGGTGTGTCTGGGCGGACAGGACTGCGGGAAGAACCAGGTGCAGTATAGTATTAGGCACATTTTTACGTTATTTACGTGCTGACATGATGAAGTCAATCTTCTGTATACCATATACGTACTTAAGTTATACTTTCAAAAGAGTGCTTTCAAAAGAAACTGCACTTTTTGGACTGGCTCGTGTGACTTTGTTTCTAGTCCGCTTTTTACGTATCATTGGTAAGGTGCGCATACATTTAAAATCACACATAAATGATAACATCAAATTGGCCATTTTGGTGCTCTAAGTTCGATGCTCTCATTTTGAGAGTTTGGTTGGGGCGTAGGACATACGATTGCCCATATGACCACAGAACTTTCCGTGCTGCCACCATTTGGTTCGAAGACACGAATGTAAAATTTGTGTCAGTCAAATCATTTGACGGCATCTGGAGCTTCTCAAACACACTGTATGCCCCAGCATCTCAAGAACTGCTCAGGATGAATGGTTGCTTAGCGCATGTTTTCGCAGGGTCGTAGGGCCTTCGCATGACAGCTCCAAGTCTATTTTTTTGGCATCGAATGGAAATGTACATCTGCCTGCATGGCCTGACTTGCTGGCACTAACGGTTTCTCAAATTTAAGTGGGCCAGACCAGCAATGCAAATAGTGCAGTTCCTTTTGAAAGTACTGTATATGTGCGATCATACATTTGCGAACACATTGAAGCTGTGCGCCCTCCCCGAAGGCTACTGCCGGTGCTTGCCCGACCACATACCCTGGCTGGGGGGATGCGAGCCCAAGCGTCAGCATGGACAGAGGTAAGAATGCGGTCAAATGCATCGACTCCACAAAAGATCCTCCGATCTCACGATGTCACTAAGTCAGTTTTTTGCATCCGGAGAACAGTGCAAGGTGAATGGAAAGTTACGAAAGTAAAGGCCACCGATGGATTATAGAGAATCACTGATCATTTCATGGTCTGGCTTTCATGTCTGTCCTAAAAAACGTTATTTCTTTAACTAATCGACTTCTTTCACCGAAAAACAGTGACCAAAAATCTTCACTGATTTTCTTCTTTTCCTCATTGATTTTCTACTTTTCCTCATTGATTTTCTACTTTTTCTCACTGATTTTCTACTTTTCTCACTGATTTTCTACTGTTTCTCACTGATTTTCTACTGTTTCTCACTGATTTTATACTTTTTCTCACTGATTTTACTACTGTCAAGCCTTGACAAAAATACATATTCTTGGTCTGATTTTGGGCGGAATGACAGTACTGCAAATGGACTGTGAAAAAAGTCAATAAGTTAAAGAAAACTACATGCTTGACAAAAAAAGAGTTAACTATTCTTATTTTGGGTCAAACAGATGATCTTTTAAATGAATGGATCTTCTCGGAACCAACAATGACAAGACTCCAACCCCAAATGCAATCTTGACCAACAAGAGGTGACGGAGTTGGCCGAAACTCCACCAACTTTGCCATACCAGGGGTGATGAGCTGTTCATGACTTCTCATTTACTCTGTGTGGTACTTGGGGGGGGGATGATACTTAACCCAGGCCATTGTAACCTTAAAAACAGTCACTTTTAGTTCCTGAACAGAATCTCGCTTTTCAGTTGCTTGAATCAGATCGAATGCACTTTCTCGGGCGACAAAAATATGCAGTGCAAAGAGGGCATCTGCGAGTGCGGCAACGGCAAAACCTGGTTCGACGACCTCGGCAAGTGTAGCATGCCGCGTCACATCACCCTAAAAAAAATGGACCCCAAGCCCAAGGACGACGTCGACACCGTCATCCTGGACAAAAAACCCAATGAACTCTTCAACAGCACTAAGCGCCTCAAAGAGGTCAACATCGGCCTCTTTGGCCCCGTCTCTGTCGTCTGCGGCGGTCTCCTTGTCTTTGCACTCTGCGTCTGCTTCTGGAGCGTCCAGGTATTCAGGAAACCCAGGACTTTTACCATGACCTAATTGCTTTTAGGAACTCGACATATACATGTATTTTAAGCATCTTAATCTTGCGCTGACAGGTTTCTTAAAAAAGGACAATTGTTTCAATCTAGGATTGTGCCCGACCATCCTAGGTCATATGGCTATGTCATTCCCCTAAATTCTAAATCTCCGGGCAGAATCCTGACCTCCGTGAGGACGTGCGCCACACCGCCGAGGTCGAGGCCGAGCGCGCCAAAACGAGGGAGCGTATATACTCAAGCCAAGTCCGCCAGAAGACGGTCGACAACGCCAAGAGGATCAAGGAGGATCCGGAGAAGGCTGTTGGTCAGGTAGGATTGTAAGCACTTGACCTTTTAATGCATTTCATTTTATAACAACCCTTTTGTTGTAAGAACAAGTGGTCGGATTCAGTTGGGATGGGTCAAACTTGCATCAAGTTCAACTAGAGGCTCAGACAAAGTGGAGCAGGGACACCCGAGCCCAAGGGAGCTACTGTGGGGGGGAGGAAGGATACGGGATGCAATTTACGGTTCACCAGGGGTTTTCCTCGGGTCAGAGAACCGGACTAACTCTTGGGTATCTTTTAGCACCAACCGGGCTGAAACCATGGTGGGACTGCAGCGTCATAGGGTTAGCTTGCCTGCACATCTACGGCTACATTGCGTATCCTGTGACACACACTCAATAATTAGCTTTTTGCGGACTTAGGACAACTTTGGCTTCGACAATTTTGATGCCGCCAGTCACTTCACCACCCAGACGGAGGTGTGTGAGGCCAGCCATGAGGACTACTTGAAAAAGCATTGTCAGGTAATAGAACAGCCAGTACATCTTGTGAAGCACTACGCCTCGACTTGAGGATTTCACATGCCAATTTGCAGGATATCCCCATCATTACGAGGAACGGTGAGGACAACATCAAGATGATATTCAGGCACGAGAAGGAGCCCAGCTGGACGCCCTCTACTGACGAAGCCGACAAGGAAGTAGCTGGAATATGCTTTAACAAGTATGCGCAAGTGTTCTTGTGTAGTAGATGACGACGGCGATGTGTGTTAAATGACGCTGAATAAATTTCCGCCATAATTCTTTAGCTACAAGGCCTTTTCCACGGAGAATCCACTTGTTGAGAGGATGGAGAAGCTCGTGACCCCGCCGCCGTCCACCAACAGGAAAGCCACGGCGAAGGATGACAGGAACACCAACGACAGCAAGGAGTCTCCCTCACAATGGTAGTTGACTTCATTTTTAGTCCCCATTCAATTCATCATAAAAGGCAGTATTGGAGTCACTTGCAATTTCTGCTTGGTCATTGAGGTGGTGATCACCGATAAGGATTGTGTGGGTGTCTTTGCTGCAATAAATGCTACAATTTCACTTCACGAAACTTTTGTAACGAGTTTTTGGAATAGGAACAATTGCTTTGTTTCTGGACAACATGTGCTTGACTCCCCTATACCTTCTTTTAGCAATAGCACTGTCTTAAATCTCCGCTTCTGCGTAATGATACCAATTTTGCCCTACATAACTGCATAATACAAGTTACCACTGCGGTTAAATTTTCCCTCATGAAGTCTGGAGGTGAGGATTGTGGAGCGCGTGGAGACTGATGACTGCACCTCGATCGACACGAGCATTCCTGAAGAAGAGGTTGCGCAGTTCCAGAGGGGCCTCGACAGGCAGAGGAAGCTGCTCAACTTAGAAGAGGGCGAAGAGGAAGAGGAACAACACAGCTCTAAGTAGGAAGTCCTGCATAGCTGACTCACTTCGATTCGTTCAAAGGATTGAGTAGCAATCATAGCTTGGAATGATTGAACAGATAAAAACAGAGAGTTAACTTATCCTCAGATCACCGTCGACCCCGCGGAGTCAAGCTACGCTGGACGACTTAATGGAGAAGGAGAAGCCCGTATTCTCAATCTCTTAGAAGAAACCCAATAAGCGTTCACACACCCACACACCCACACAGACACACAGACACACAGACAGGCTGACAAACAAACACATGCACTGAAAAATTCACCTCATCTTGACCACCGAGCGACCTTCCCAAGGGGTGCTGAAACCAAATTTGCAACATCTGAAAACAGTGAGCGCAAATTTACTGTTCGCGATGCTTTGAGGAATTCAATAAAGTGAAGATCTTGTAGTGACTGCTGTTTAGAAAAGAACAGCTGCCATCAAACAAGATTCATACATGTACATCTTGTATGTTCGAACGAGGACAAGTTTTCTGACTCCAGTGAGACTTATTGGACAGCCTTCAATGATGTCGCCATTTTCATTAGCGTCCAAGATCATCTTCCTCGGTAACTTCGTGCTGCTCAGCAATGGGGAGGAGGATTGGGAAGCAATGGCCAGAGAGATCTTCCAGGAAAGTGATGCAAACTTCAAAAAAAAAAACAACCCGACATGGTTCGTTTTGTACAGATTAAAGGCCGTTACGATCTCGAGGTCGCGTCTTCCGAGGTCGCACCTTCCGAGGTCTTCCCTGATACCGAGGTCATGAGCGACCTCCTCAACAAATTGCCCTCTACTGTCCCGTGTAACAACCTTATCGGAGAGGAGAAGTACGTGCCATGACCCACTGGCAATTGATATTTCAAACTTCAAGTTTAATCTTTATGATGAAGGACTAACAGTTTAAGCTTACGTTTGTCCTGTCAATATTTCTCGCTTTAGGTGGCCTCAAGTACCCCCGGACGTGGAGATGCAGAGTGATTCTCTTTATAACGAACAATTAAAGAAGGTATAGTTTTTACTGTAGCTATGTATATTAATTGCTGTATATATTATACATCAATCCTCTTCTGTTGGAAACGGTACCCAAACCTGACCAACCTGACTGAAGGTGGAATCAAAAGTGGTTGAGATCCGAAACTTAAGGCTTTAACCAGGGATCCCAAAACTCCAGGGCTTCCAAAACCTCCTCACAAGCTCACATGTTCGAATAACTCTCACTGCGCAGGGTCAAATATGACATGCGCACCTTGTATATTATTTAGTGTATATAATTACACTAGATTGAAAATTCGGATTCCACTGACACGTAGAAATGTTTGAAGTCTCTGCATCCCAAGCGAAAGTAAGAAAAAGTGAAAGTGAAAAGTTGAAAGTTCTAAATGCCATATGAAAGCACTGCAGTCTAACTGAAGTTGCAAAGAAGGCATCAATGCTTGCCTCTGAGCCTTGAAAGTTTGAACAGTTGTTCATGTACTTGTCTTATGAATTAAAACTTCAACCGTCGCGGGGAAGGGTTGAATTTGACATTTTTGAACAAGTATTTGACTACATCATCATTTGACCAAAGGTAACAAACCGCTAGTGCACTCAGACACTCACTCACTAGTGATATGTATTAGTGTCTTGAAATTTTGATAAAAAAATTCTTTGTCCTCAGTTACCAAAGGTAAGTAAGTGGCCTGCTAATGACTTGGCACGAATATTGTGAACAAATGAGCATTCGCCCTCCACTGATGGCAGTTTTTCATTCTGAACAGTGGTCGCACTGCGCCGCCCAGGGTAGTTCTGTCTCTCTTTGTCGAGATAGTGCTTTGGAACCAGACATCGATCTTTCGTCATATTGTAGATCAAGGTCATAAAGGAAGAGGCCATGACCGGCGAGTGTTCCGCCTACACCGAGAGTCACGGCTTTAGGTGCGTCAGCTTCTTGGACTGCGACGAGGACAGCACCATCCTGTCCGACGGAAATGAAACCATCGCCATAAGGTTTGCGTGCTGATCTCCAGGCAGATATTTCCATAGAAAATTCGCCTTTCTCTTCGGTAGCGTCGGGTCCATCGGAGGCTCTCAGAACGACGTGGTCGTCTTGGACGCCACCGACAAGAAGTGTCCAGGATCTCTGGATGTCTGTTGTAAAGATCCCGACTGGTAAGAGGGCAAAATGCACTGAATGCATGTTGGATGCAGTTGTGTCGAAGATGTGTTAGTTTTGTTCTTGCTATCTAGGACTGTGAGGCAGAGTACAGGGACGACGACAGGAAGTCCAGTGACGACGGCAACAACGACGACGACAAAAAGTTCGGACAGTCCAACCGGGAGAAACGTCGAGTTCGAGTGCGGCCGGAGGAACCCTTATGGTCTCACTCTGCGAGTGTCGGGATTCGAAAATGGTGAAAAAATCAAGCATCCCCCCCCCAAAAAAGAAAAAAACCACCCCACAAAAACCCAGTATCACTAGATCACCGGTTAGTGAAATTTCATCTGGAGCAGGTGAGTCTCAGTTCGCCGAGTGGCCGCACATGTGTGCCGTCATCAGCCTCCAAAAGATCGGCGGCAAGCGGCGCAATGTCTACCAGTGTGGCGCGTCGCTCATTGCGCCAAACATCGCCTTGACAGCGGCGCACTCAGTAGAGACGTAAGTGACAAAACCGTCATGAAGCGAAGCTTTGGGTTACTCGCTAATCAACTTGTGAGTGTGTGTGCGGGTGCGGGGGAGGGGGTGATCACGAGTTCGCATGTTGGCAGTAAGATAAACGTTTATTAGTTATATCTCTGAGAATTGGATCAAGTGGCGAGGTCAACCCAGCGCTGTGAGAATACCCGAACATCCCCATGATGCGATGAACGTACCCACCAATGGTACCACTGTGTCTTTACGATTCTCCGTGGTAACCAAACTATGTCAAATGCTCAAATACGACAAGGAAATATTAGCATTTGAATCCAAGTCTTTAGCTCTATGGGGCCCAAACCGCGGGGTACAGAAAGCGATATCACCAGCTTCTGGAAGGCAAATCCCTTAGGTTTGGGAATGACAACAAACGCGCGCACACGCACACACAGACTGAGTAGTGTTGCTTAAATTCTACCGGCAGTGTGACATTCTAAACGACATACTTCCTGTGCAGAAGAACATGACTGGACTACGACCACAAATCTGGACATTTGAGAATGAAATCGTGGCAAAATGGAGCTAAAAGGACTCTGCACGTTCATATCTTCTTCTTGGTCGCGTACACAAGAATGTCACCAACTTGGTCAAGATCACTAGGGACACTGTAGTCGCGCGTCCGCCAACAATGGCGTCTTAAAAGCAGCAACAGCTACCAGAGAACGCTACTAGCTCCAACCCTTGTACCAGATCACTTAGCATGTTCGTGTTACGGACAGAGCGTGCACACATTGCTACGACATGCATATGTGCAAAACACCAGTACATACGTACAATATCGCTCGCACATAACAAAAAGAGTGAGTTAAAATTGGAGATCCCGGGAAGTACATAAAAGATGTTGGTTCCTGATAAAGATGAGATTGAAAAGGTAACTTTGAAGTCGCTCACGCCCTCCTGATTGTGACAGACTTGACCCTCAGACGACTCGGGTCCGGTGCGGGGAGTGGGACACCCAGACCGTGTATGAGCCGCTTCCATTCCAAGACCGGCAAGCAGTCGCGATCCAGAAACATCCGGAGTTCATCAGGAAGACACTGGCCAACAATCTCGCCCTCATCTTCCTCGACGAGGCATTCGATCCGGCGGAGTAAGTGTTGTCCTTGGAACGCTCCATGTTGCTGTTGAAAATGTATCTCACCTGCATGATGACAGGCACATCAGTCCAATTTGTTTGCCTGAGGCTTCGAAGGAATTTGAGGATGGCGAGCACTGTTTTGTCACTGGATGGGGCAAGGACCAATATGGTATCTATCTATTGCCAAATGTCCCATATGCATGTATTATGTACATACTTACCCCATGTCCCGAAATTAGCTTCAGTACCAAAACCTACTCATTTCTGAAAAACATCACAGTGGAACTCTACTGCCAAGAAGCAGGGAGCAGTTTACGAAGCCCTGGCCGGCCGAGGCCATCATGTTGTAGTCATCAGCCTTCGGCCCTGGCACAAAAAAACAAACAGTACTAAAGTCAACGAATTCAAATTACAAACATGGGTCTGGCAAAAATGTCAGCTTTGTCGCACTCTTGTCGACTTTACAGCCTTCGTGGGCCTTGACAACCCTCGGGCTACCTTGGTCACCAAGGCTCCCTTAGGCAGCAAAGTCGAAAACTGCGACAAAGCCTGACTGTACTTGAGCGACGCATATATTTAATGAATCTTGCACGTGTCGCGAGTTGATGCAAGAGGGTGGCTATACTGTAAGAACTTAAATTTACTAATGTTTGCTTGACTACAGGCGCAAATGGCTCCTATCAGACAGTCCTCAAGGAGGTCAGCGTGCCCATAGTGAACAACCGTGTGTGCCAAAAACTCCTGCGCCGCCACCCAAACTTCAGGCGTACTAAATTTCGCCTTCACGATTCCTTCGTCTGCGCTGGCGGCGAAGCCGGCAAGGACGCGTGCACGGGGGACGGCGGTGGCCCTCTTGCGTGTGTCACTGGCAAGGATAAACTTGTACAGGTGAATCTTCTTCAGCTACTGTTAATGCGCTTTGAAACAAATTAGTCCTTAAAGTACACGTACAAGATTATCTACGTTCCCTCCAGGCTGGGGTGGTATCATGGGGACTGGGTTGCGGCGAGGCCGGGGTGCCTGGTGTCTACGCCGGCGTGGCGCATGGCGTATGCTGGATCGATTACGCTGTCTCGTGCCACTTGAGCACCAACGCAACAACCTCTTCTTTCTTTGGGTACGGGGAGGAGTGCCAGGAGTGGATGGAAGCCAAGTTGACTGTGAAGAGGAAGCGAAAGGTCTTGTCCCCGGCCGTCAGGAAGGAGTACCAGAAGTGCAACGTGCTCTGGAGCACCAGATAACTGAAGCGCAAAGCACAAATTTGACTTTCTTCAAATAGTTTTGCCAATGTCTCCTTGTTCTGCACAGAGTACAAGACAGTCAATATGAGTAGAAATGTCCAGAAAAGTATTCACGCAACCTTCAAGGGCCACGGTCAGCACTACACGTGGGTACGGGCAGACATTTTTCGGGCTCGAGCCAGGCTTGGGCTCACGTCTGGGGAGTGGATTATAGTAACAGACAATACCATATGGAATATATCAATCATGATGTCGCGCAGCAACTTGCACTCATTTCAAAAGTCTCGATCTGCTTTAGCGAAGCTTTCTGTGCATGTGTGTACAGTCCTGGCCGTAAGTAATTGCATTGAGCATGACAGCACCTCCTACGCTGTACTGAAACGTGTTGAAGTGGAATTTTGATGTGAAGCGAGTTGTTGTGATCCTGGGACACAATGTTGAGTACACAGGTTCAATGTCAAGGCTGCCCATTTTGGTGCTAGAGTGCTCAAAAGGAAGCCACCTGGAGGGGGGGGCTGCCAAACAGAAGAGAAATTTGGAATTCAGGGGAT
>JAAUXU010172799.1_pt1 | contig 16826 bp, 16 predicted proteins | sample 7278151 | NCBI WGS metagenome assembly JAAUXU01 (sample SAMN14350113, study PRJNA611818) | marine sediment metagenome | isolation source: surface marine sediment (1.8m) | place: French Polynesia: Moorea | collected 2018-08 | reverse complement strand
GACCCCCAACATCACTAGTTAAGCTGTCATTCTGCTCCAAGCTGCCTATCAGGGATCCAATAGGGGGCTCTGCCAGGCTGGAGGTCTGGGTGTAACTACTAAGTCTGTGGCTCAGCAGATCTCCAAGGTAAACAAAAAACAACTGTTCAGTCCTATCATAGCAGAGTATAGAAGTAGCCTTGTCCAGTCGAACGAATGGGATTCTTCTGCGGGGCCTTGACCGCTGCCGCCGGTTTCGTTTTTGCCCGTGCCTTGATCCGCACGTCCGCCTCTGCTGTCCGAGTCCCGGTGAGCTCGACATCAATCTTGGTCAGCAGGACGAAGAAGCGGAACTACGTGGACACGTACAGGGCCCAATTGCCGGACGGCTTTAGGCTCGCCAAGAAAAGAGGTAAGGAAAAGCTAAGGATGATCCGCAATATTTGTAACCTTTTTCTCATAGTCGGACGAGACCTGAACGTGACTGACGTGGCACGCGCCTTCTTCGCCTGCCCGGTTTTCTACCACTTGGAGCGGCCGTTGCTGAAGATCTTCCTCCGCTTCCCTGAGCCAACACTTTGGAAGGTTGACTTTTCTCCCGGGGAGCAGATCTATTGCTGGACTGTTGCATCGAAGAATGACGAAGAAATTCTACTTGGGTGGCAAGTGGGCAGGGGCACTGCTGCTGAGCTGAATGGGACTACTTGGTGAAACCATGTTGACTGGGTTTGTGACTTAGGATTGGTTATCTACGCTGGATTGTTCTCTTTTAGGTTCTGCCTACCCAAGAAGGAACAGGACGGCGCCATCTACTTCGGTAGCACCTTCGTCTTGCCAGGTATTCTTGGCAGCAGCACCGGCCGGGGGCTGGAGTCAGTGTATAGTAACTGGGACGTGCTCAAGAGGGTGTTTGCCAACATCCGCCAATCCAGGGATGCAAAGGAAGCGATCAAGAAGTTGCCCCTGGCTGTTATCCTCCCGATCCACATCTTGTATTCCAGATGCCTGCTCTACTCAACCATGAAGACGTTGACGCTGTCGTGAAATTCATCACGAAAGAAAAAACAGAGAACAAGCACTCATCTTAGATATCCTATTAGATAAATCTTGACTGGTGTGGCAAAAATCAAGATGGAGACGGAATTGTTGAGGAGTGACCCATGGTTGCTACTACAATACTTGGGAAAAAACGTGCTGGACAAGTCTTCCTTTCTTGGCGCTGAGACGGTGATCCAGTGTGCGGACGGTTCAATGTCAGTACCGACACTTGTGCTGGGCGCCTTGTGTTGTCGATCTCCAGTGTATTCCTCCCTACAGGACGACGACTGCCCCTGTCTAGTCTTACCTGACGCTGAGATCGCCAACGTGAGGTCTTTTTTCAAAGCCTTATTTGGGGTGCAGCAGAAGCGAGCTCCCCTAGAAGAAGTGACTCTTGTCAAGTGTTTCGACTGGCTAGACTGGACTCCTTGGATGGTGTGTCGTGACCAACCATATTCGGAAGATTCCCAGCAGGTAGCTGAGTCGCTGTTGCGTCAAGTGGTGTTAAACCTTCCGATTGAGCCTTCACGACCTGAAAATGACGTCATTGTTCCTTTGGCTGTTGCAACTGATCAGCCTATGTCTTTCGTTAAAGGTAGGGTCAACCTACGTTCATAGGCACAATAATAGTACATGATGGCGATGAATCAGCATCATCTCTTTTTCTTAGCCTTGTCGACCAGCATAAAGAGGAAGGGCAGCTCCGTGACGTGCCCAATCTGCGCCAAGACGTTATACGACAAGCACAGCCTGCGCAAGCACGAGGACGCCGTGCACTTCAATATCCGGCCTCATGCATGCCGACACTGTGGAAAAGCGTTTAGCCTCAGGAATGACCTCAAAGATCATGTGTTGGCTGTGCACGCAAAAGTGAAGGTAGGGCAATCATCGAAACATCATAACTAACCGAGAGTACTGATATTGATTGGCCGACAGTCCTGTATTTGCGACGTTTGCGGTGTCGCTCTGGCCACCAGACACGGATTGCGCGACCACAAACTCACCCACGAATCATCGACCAAGTCCATCGTGTGCGCGCACTGCCAGAAGACGTTCCGCCATATGAGTACGTACCGAAAGCACGTGCGCAGAGTGCACGAGTTCACCCCGGAGCAGAGGGTAAAGTGCAAGCACTGCGGAAAGCTGTTCAACCAACAGGAGGGATTGGTCAGGCACATCAAAAAGTTCCACAGCGAAGAGAACGCCCAGGTATGATAAGGAAAAGACTCCTATCATAAGACGTAACGTGATGAGCCACTTTCAGTTTTCCTGCGACTTGTGCCCCTCGGCGTTCGCGTACCGGTACGACCTCAACCGGCATCGACGTCGGGTTCATGCAAACAAAAGTGGAGGGAACCAACAGCAGCAACCAGACCAAGTTCAGCAACAAGCGGCCGATTTCGCACAGATTTCGTTCAGTCAGATGGCCAAGGCTGAGGAGTCACTGAAGGAGTGGATCAGTTAGGTGCCCGAAGACCCGCTATAAGAAAGTGAAGCGTGACATAAGAGAACCGGTGTAAAAGAAAACATAGCTTTGTTAAAGAATACATACATGACTGATGAGTCGAGATGGACATGTAATTTATTTTTTGACTATAGTGCAGTACGACAGTTTGCATGCAGGGAGAATAAATTAATAAATACTGTAAGAGATACGTAAAGATATTAGCATAGCACAGAAGAATCAGGATTCTTTCAGCCTTGGGCCAGTTTTGCTTTGTAGGGGTCCTCTTTAGGTTTGTAGACGACGTCGTCGTTCGTCTCCTTTCGCAACCTTTTTAGCGGTGCGATGACGGGAGGCAAGGGGCCGATTATGGGCAGCTTCTCGACCGCCACGACCGTCGAGGAGAGAGCCGCAGGGTCGGGCACCGCTGGCAGCGTCTTGAAGCGATTGAGCGGCAACGCCGGTGACAGTGTGGGCGGGGGCGGCGGCGCTGGCGGAAGCGTTGACGTCGCAGCCACCGGGTGGTATGCCTTGAGCACCGGCGGTGGCGGTGGGACGTACTTGGGTTTGTACCCAGCTGGCTTGTAAGGCTTCTTCGCTGGTGGCGGCTGGTAGGGTCTCGCCTCGCCCTCGTATTTGACATCGGCGTGATATCCGTTTTCGTCGGCCGTGTAGGTCACGATCTGGACGCGTCCGTCAGGAAGTGCCACCCTATATTCTCCAGATGTCTGGAGGCCGTCGCGGGTCTCGCTGTGAGAAAAGTCGTCACCGGAGTAGCCGTCCTTCACGGCGTAGCCGAAGGCATAATGAGATGGAGCCTACGGACGGACATAAACATCATATATATTAATATTCATCACATGTAAAGATATGTCCGGCGCCTACTGCACACGGATGTACTGCATGTGATATGGTAAGTCATACTCACATCCTGATACTTGGGTGGGTGGTAGGCCGGCTTAGGAGGCGGGTGATATGGCTTGGGCTTGGGCTTGGGGTTGTAGGGAGCCTCCTTCACCTTGTGGTAGACTGGCGTGGCGGTGGTGGTGGGCAGGTAAGCCTTTGGGGATGCCGGGGTGTAGGCCTTGGGTCTCCTGTGGTATCCGTATGCTGGAGTCGGTGGTTGGTAGGCAGGGGTATACGTAGGTTTTGGGGTGGGATGGTATGGGGTGGGAGATGGATGGGTGGCCTTAGGCGGTGGGGCATACGTAGGCGTGGGGACCGGCGGGTGATAGATGGCGGGGGTTGGCGTCGGGTGGTAAGGCGGCTTGGGCGTAGATGGGTAGCGAGACTTGGGAGACGGGCTGTAAGGTGTTGGCACGTAGTGCGGCTTGGGGGTGGGGCCAAAGGTCGCGGGCGAGTACTTGTAGGCCTTCCTGTGCGGTCCGTAGAGTGGAGGCTTTGGTGCATGGCCGTAGGATTTTGGTGCGTATGGCACCTGATACGACTTTCGCTGAGGGAGTTGGTGGGTGATAGCTACGGAGTCGTCGCCCAGGGTCAGGTCGGCCCACAACCACACGAGGACGAGAGAGGAGAGGAGGGAGGTTGGGATCTGCAGGAAGGAACAGTAGGGAGGAGAGCTCATATGAGGACGACGTTGGCATGAAATGAAGAAGAGACCGTGTTTGAATATATCGTGTCCTACACATATTAGATCATCATTAAGTCCTACCAGTTTTGCTACGCCTGAATTATTCGCGCTCGTCATTGCTGTGGCCGCCGGCGGCGGCGCCGCCATCGGCGACGACGACGACGGCGACCTTGCCTGTGTGTTTAACTTTCCGCATTTTCATATCAGAAGTGCAACCTGCACGCGTCGGTTTCGCGGACTGACGGATCTGGACGCATCTGCCTATGGTCAAGGGACTGAGGATCGAAACAAGGCTGTCGTTGCCGTTGTTGTTGCGTTGTAGCCGCCCTGAAGCCAACAGCAGCCACAACTATTGCTGCTCCGCCACAATTTTCTCTCATCTTCAATCTATTAAACGACTGCAGCAGGATTTAAATGGTCGCGCATTTGACGCGTGCGCATCATCAGGAGAGCGTGGAAGGATCCCACCGACGTGAGAAAATTGGCAATTCTCACTTCCTGATTTGCTTCTGCCAAGCAAAAAAAAAGTATTTCAAAAATGCCTCCGATTTACTTTGTTACTGATAGTTTGTAACTAGATGCGATTATGGCAACCCTGAACAAAATGCTCAAGCGATATCTGCCAACCCATTCCAATCTCTGAAGGCCGAAAGGTGAGAAGTTATCAAAAGTGAATCCGGGTGACTGTGACGCTTTTTGACGACCTCGAAGTCGCAGTAGCACTTTCGAGTCACTCTGTAGCAGCAGCTAAATTTTCTATTACAGCGTTTGCTGAATGATAAAATTGCTCTTTCGTGGAAATGGTGATTGGAAATTGGCTCGATGGCTTTCATCCCTTTTATTCTTGGCATAAAATTGAGGCACGTGTGAAGAAAAGATACAAATTTGGTGTAAATATCAAGTTCAAGGCTGCTCAACACTCAATCTTGCCTACCCAAGGCTGAGGGGAAGACTTCTGTTCATGGAAAGAAATTCGTGTTTGCTCCACATGAGGCGGAGTCGTTGGCTCGTTCCATTTTTTTATTTTTCTTCCTCCGTGAACTTTTGGTCGCAGTAAATTTCTCTCCCCGTTTTTGGAGTGCCCTTTGTAGTTATGAGCAATGAGAAAAGATGGGGAAGAGCCTTGGAGGGGGGGAGAGAAAAAAATACCCCCAAAATCCTTTTGAAACCCCATGACACGAACGTCGTTCTCGCGCCCGTGAGATTCGCACGAGTTTTGTGGGTCCTCACAAAAGTAGTGCCCAATGTCAAGGATGACGACAGAGGAGGGATGGGGGGGGGTAAGGGGACGGAGAATCAAGGGATGCTTACGAGTTCATTAAGCATTCGTGCAGGATCAAATTCGTGACGCTGCCTTGATTGAAAAAGCTGAGAATAACAAATATAGATTCATATTCTATCGTACTGCAGAGAAAGGGGTCTGATGACCCAATGCAGTAAAGTCTCGCTCACAGTCAAGTGCAAAAGTGAGCGAATCCCTCGCAGTTTTCCTATCTCACGTAGCATTGATGCACTAGCGACTTTCAAAGTTTAGCTGAGCACGTAAATCACTATTATTGCACCAAGTAGGGATTTTAGAGAACTGCAACGAAAGTACCCGCAGCGCTAGTTTAAGACTAAAACTCAACCCTAACTTCTTAGGCATCGGTCATTTTGTGCTGTACATGTATGAGTCAATAAATATAATGGTTTTGCTGCTGGCCATCTTTTTTACTGTAAGAAGATGTGCATATGTGATATGATGTCACATATGGGAGATTTTTCTGCGAGAGCCTAAAGGCTAAATGCACAAAAGTTTTTTCGTTCAGGAAATGATGAGTCCCAGATAAAGGACAGTCGAATCTCGATGTAACACATTTTTCCCGCTGATGGACCTCTTCTCAATATAACGTATGTCATCATGAAGTGCTAGCAAGTGCATCCGCCAAAAAGATGACTGCTGGCCCAGGCAAAAATTGGCTGAAAGGGTAGGAAAAATTAAAGGCGTCTAATTGAAAAATTAACAACTTTAAAATCTCATTTTTTTTCTTCCAGCACCCTCTGTGAGTCATCGATAATGATCATAGCGAGTTTAGAGTCAAATCTTGGTGAAGTCAACCTGGGACAACGAAACACAACTTTCCCTTACGTGAACACTAGCAGACGAACCCGGCGTCGCTCGGGTTGTTATCAGACACGCCGCAGTCCCCCCCCACCAGAGGACTCGGCCCTTGCTCAACATGCGCTTGGCACTCAACACTGAACACGACCCTGATCTTGCCTCGACTCGACGCTGATCTCGCCCTTCACATTCACCATGCACTCGGATCCATTTTGTCAGTACTTTTGAATCTGACTGATCCGGACACTATTCTTCTCTTCTCCCCAACATAGTGATATCAGCGGGCCATCAGTACACGGGTCGAGCCACACTTTGACTTGCCTGATTTTCCAGGCTCAATGTCCACCCCTTCTCCTCCGCCCTCCTCTGGCCATCGATAGCTATTGCATCATGTGGTAAATGTGACATTGGACCTCGATTTTGGCCTCAGACCTCAAGTGCGGTGCAATAGCTTTCGAGCAGGTGATAAATAGCATCTGCTGACCAAATTTGGTGACGATCGGTGCAGTGGTTGGAGCGCCCATGGCCCGACAGACAGACAGACAGACAGACACCCACACAAGCACACACACAGACGGTCCCAGCACTTTATATATCGGGATATAGATAATCTGAGTGCCACGTATTTTGCCCTGCTAAGGAAAAATTATGTTGTATTAAGATTCGACTGTAAACAAAGAATTGTTTCTCATAAAATAACCTGCAACAAGCGCGCAACTCCAAGGCTGACTAGGACTTACGGAGTGTTGCAGGTATATCGTGAATTTTTCCTAAAGCTTGCCGATGAGGCAGTCATTGGTCACACTGGTCAAATTCCTGCTTTTTGGCCCCTTAAATGATCGAGTCAATGACATCCCCATTCTGATGAGTAAGTATGAAATGCATTTACCCCATCATTAGTATTTTATCACGATGAAATATTCCGCATTATCCGGCAACAAACCGTAACTATTTTTCTCTGGCGAGGTCGAAGTTGTTAAAGCAAATATCTGTATATATAGTTTTAAGGTGCTGATGTCATATCGCCAACGAGAGATAGTGAGGATTAAAATTCGAGAATTTCATAATACTTATAACATCACTCCTGTCTCTACAGTCGGCTGAGTCAAAAATGGAAATTTTGGAAATTGACTGAGTGCATCTTGGGTTCGTTACCTCATGCCAAGTGACGACGATGGAGGCAAATGGCTTTAAGAAAGAAATATATACAGATACCGACATGTGGACGCTCCCTCCCTGCAGAAAAGTTTTAGTTCATATAAGTACAGTAGACAAGAGTGTGCTCAGATATCGATGGCACTGGGACAAAGCTATACACACTTTGTTTTTAGTCTTAGTTAGTTCAGTTTGGCATCTAGAACGTACTAAGCAGGTCCACGTCTATTTTGTAATATTGATAAAATATGTGTCCATAAAACTTTGAAGACAGAGGGGGGGGGGGGCAAGAAGTCATTATTTTTTCATTCCACTTGATTTGAAAGTCTTCAATTGGAATCTAGGACGCTACGAGAGATTAAAAATTATGACCTAGCCTAATCTACAGCATTTAGAGGTCCTCAAAGCAGCCATTAAGGCCTAAATAGTTGATTCTTTAGAGCAACACATGACAACCTTGATATTTTCCTGCCCTCTGATTACAGTCGAGAAGAAAGTACCAGTGTTTCACTAAATTGGCTCCCCCACCCCATCCAATATTTGTACTAAATATCCATTGCGTACAAGTGTGCATTGTGTTTGGCTCTGGCGTCGTGCGGCTGACTTAATAAAACATCACATTAGGAAATGTCTGGCAAAGCACAGTAGGGGATGAAAGACTATGGGAAAATAAGAGGAAACCGAGGTGGAGGAATCACTGACGCTGTCACTGCAGCCAAGGTTGACTTACATATGTGTACATATGTGTACAGTGGCACCACGCGTATAACAAAGAGCTCAGGAAGCGGTTTAGCTGACACTTTTTTAAGAGAGTCCGAGGTGAACAAACAGCCTCAGAACTCAAAACAAAGTAAGAAGCCTCGCTTCAGAGAAACTTTACGTGGGTTCCACTGTCAACACACGAAAAAGTAAATAAACAACGCGTCTGGACTTGAAGCACCTGACATCGAGAATGATGACAAGTTCGTCGCAATTTGCTGCACTGACCACGAAGAAACAGGAGGGATGTGCGTGCGTTTCTTTTCTCATCCTCCGGACTCAGCTATTGGAGTACAATGAGCTCACCCTGACTCGAGTCATCTTGAACGTCACTCCGGAGGGCCGCAGTGGACTCTTTCGCGTGCTTCGTCTCCCTCGTGCCCGCCAACTTCGACTGAGAGGATCCATCGCAGTCGTCGGTTTTGTTATAGGCCGGAGTCTCCAACGCTCCACCAAATAAAAAAGTCACCTGCACGCTTGAAGCCGACCAAAAGAGCGCGCGCGTGGGCTCCCTTTTTTTGTTCTGTGTGTGCTACGCAATTTTAGCTCGCATTTTTGTCATATTCAAAACTTTCACACTGAGGGAGTCGTGAGGAAAGATGCTCAGACCAAAATGGGATTGGCACGAAGAAGAAGAAGCTTTGTTCTGTCTGATAAATTAGCAGGAGAGCAAAATTTATCTGCCCTCCTTCTCAAAATGGCAACAGTAAATTAATAATCTGCTCACTTCCTCTCTCTGTGGGTGAACATTGTTTTAAGCCTTTGCTCATTGGATTGGAGCTGCTCAAAGCAGGACAAACCCTTCTTTTCCATGGCATTTTATTCCGCATTGTGACGAATCCAAGCTTGTGGCCTCTGGACACAACTGCTTTATCCGCGTGTCCCAGCTATGATATGCAAATGAGTCTTTGGCGGAGATGACGACAGGAGCAACTTCCGGAATCGTGAGACATCATTGTGCAGATGTGTCATTAGGGCGCATAATGGAAATTGGATCTGAATCCGCCCAGTCTGGAGAAAAAAAAGAGGAGCGTTTCACATTGCTCGTGGGAAGTTGGCCGAGATCTGGAATCCGGGGACGAGCACGCGATTGGCGGCTTCGGGGGGGACGGCGCAGGCGTGGTCGACGTCGCAGGCGTTGCCAACGGAGCTTGCGCACAACTGCGTGGAAGCACTGGCGCAGCCGAGATGAAAAGCATCGGTTATCTTGCGATCAAGCTTAGTGCGCGGCGGCGGCACGGGACGAGCGATGGAACAGAACAGAATTGGGTGATTTTCTCGTCAAATTTGGTGATCTGACTGGTGGTGGCAGCCTTGGCAAGTTAACACTTGGGGCTCAGGTAGCTAACCTAGGACGTACACCTCAAGACTGATCAGGGTTGACCCTTGACGTTGGGATTTGGTTTGGTAGATGGCAACCCTGAATTTCTGGTGATGATCTCATTGAGTCACTTACTCCGTTACTTTACTTCACTTTGCTAGAGTAGAATTGGTCTGTTCATGACTGAATAGTCTGTGTGCAATGCACGTCCTTGGCTTCACTTGCCTTGACTAGACCAGGTATTTGTGTGTGCATAATAACTAACTATATGTTCTTTGGCACTGTCCTTACCTCGTTCTGACTGAGATTATTTGACTCGTCGTTTTGGCCTTACGTTATATAAGGCCGAGGACGGGTCAAAACGAGGAAAATATGGTGCACATTATTACGGTCGGGCAATTTGTAATTTAACGCGAAAAAAATTCATGACATTTCACAAGTTTCTCTGCACTCTGAGAAATATTGGCAGAAGGAAATCCAGTACTGGCAGATGGAGAGAAGACTAGCCAGGGGGGCAGTCAAACAAAGGCAGACTTGGCAGAGAGAAATACTACAATATATCCGTCTGTCTACTACATACTGGGTACAGTATGTAGTAGACAGACGGATATATTGTAGTATTTCTCTCTGCTCCTTCCAAAAATACCGTCATTTCTGGACATAAAGTCTCAGAACATTTCCGTCGGTCAGAAGAACACAACATAATCGAAAAATTTCGCGTCAAGCAACATACGTTACTTTCTTTTTTTTTTAACTTGACTAGAATTGGTGTATTCGGGGCCAAAATCAAGTCGGATCTGTCAATCCACGAAACCCCGATCAATGTCCACTTCAGCTGTGGAGTCCAGTCCTGGTGCCAGACTGACTCAAAGCATGACTACGACTGCTGTCAACATCCTGACCTGAACTGAGACAAAAGTCGACGAGCAAGTGTAAAATGTTGAAAAGGACAGGCCAAAAAGCACCCAGCGAGCAACTGCGCTCGCTGCCATAACGCGTTCGTTCGTCCGCACGTCGCCTCTTCCTCTGCGAGATCACGACCGAGACAATACGGAAGAAATGAGGGAGATTGAGGTGGATGCTTTATATTGATTTATGGCGCAGACTCCACTAGCCCAATCATTGCTTTTCAGGCACCTCAGGCTTGCAGGTGGAGGCTTCTCAGGCAGAGGAAATTGAAATGCTCACGTTCAATTCAACGACATTTCTGGCATTTTTTGAATGAATGAGGTGAAGATGAAAAAAAAGTTGTCTTTGTTGTTGTCGATACAACAATCCATCTCCTCTGTGCAGCACTGTAATTTTGCACTCTACTTTTTCATGTGGGAAGCAGGGAAAAAAAAGCAACAGCTACTTACTTACTGCGTGTTCTGTAGGGTTGTTCAAGGACGACTCAGACTTGAACTTGAAGCCCGAGCAAAGAATCGGTCTAGTTTTTCTCGTTTGCCTCCCCCACGATCATTGTCAGGACCTCAGGTCAGCTCGCTCAGTGTTTTCCTTTTTTTTCTTTCAAACGACTGTTTTTCTCTCTCCTCTTCTTTGTCATCATTTGGGCATGCGGCAAATGTGTCTTCTCATCTCTCTCACGTAGCCAAGGAGAAAAACCTTCACGCCAAATTGCAGTTTGTGTCTCTCCTTGGCAAAGTGAGAGGGAAAAAATCCTTAGACGTGCGAATGTTACACATTCGTTCTTCATAATACTGGAGATTTGCTAACATAAACATGTACGGGGTGACACTCGTGTCTGGAGCTGCAGTCACCTCTTCAGGAATCGTATTGAAATCGCTATTAAAGTGAATGACTCGGAAGCAGCATTCAGGTCTTGCATTTACCATCCGGGTCCTCGTGTGTGTACAGTAGTCACCGGTTCATATTGAAGACTGCTCAATGTAGCAGAAATGCCTGATCCAAACTTTTCGCTCAGTTCTACTTGTAGCAGGCTTGAAGTTGGTACCAGTCCCAAATTAAAAAATTTCAAAAAATTGGCAAGTTTTTGAGAGCATATTTTGTTTTAAAGAAATCTGAGATATGAAGTGTGTCAGAATAGACTGTGTTGGGAAGGATCTCCCGCAGGTCTGATCAAAGTCCAATACAATGACCCTTTTTGCCCTCGCTGGCATCTGTTGTCCATCTTCTCGTTCCTCTTGAACCTCTCCTCTGTTTTTGTCATCCAGCGTCCTTCACCATTCACTCCATCTGAGGCTCGTGGTCTTGCCTGTGGAGGTCTCGGAAATGATTCTCCGCTTATTATAGAGTGCGGCAACGACTGCTTGGCCCCAAAGTCGCTATAATAGGCGGTGACTACTGTACCTGGTTTCGAGATGCTGGACCTCATCTGCCTTAAGCCAGGATACACGATCCTCCGCAGTTACGCTGACCCAGGAATGGCCTGATCTGGAACCTTGTACACACTGATCCAGTACTTTGTGTGCCGAGATCCAGGATCTTGTGTAAGTAACATTGATCTAGAACTTCCCATAAGTGGCATTGATCCCGTAACTTTTGTATCTTGATCCAGGACCTTGCGCACAATGACTTAGGGTGAGCTTGCAAGAAAATGATGACGATTTTCTCCGTAATTCTTGGTTACCCAAGCAATTTTACTTCCTTTCTTGTGTCACCCCGTACCGCTTCTAATTCATGTACGCACACTCCTGGCTGCCTCCGACCTCGTGACCTTTCTTTTCATCGTTGGGCGTGCCCAGCAAATGGGGGGAGGCGAGGAGGGGGGGGGAGAAGAGGAGGGGCCACACACGCGCTCTTCTGTAACACTTTTATCACAGGCGTCTTGCGGACGTTGAAGCAACGATTCCCAATCGAATGAAGCCTCGAAAATTCACAGGTTGGACGCGAACTCCACCGCGACCTCGGGAGGCGCCCCCTGCCCAAAGCCGCTCGGCCCATTAAAGCGGTGCTCGTTGCAGCGGGAGAACCACCCACATCGAAAATGAGGTGCAAAACATGTAGATGAGGATCCTTTTCTACTCGCAAAAGCGGCCTAGTTTTTTCATTCTTTCATGTACAGGTACAGGTACGCACACAGGTAAGCCGTCATCAACGGTGTTCGTTTTTCCCCTCGTTTCTCTCGAACATGACTTAAAAGTCAGGGCCAAGACGACGTCGGGGGCCTGAGCCATGGGGAGGGAACGGAGCAGAGCAAGGAAGGTCTTCTCTTCTTCATCTTCGCACGAGCGTATCTGTCTATTGTTGTTAGCACCGCGATACATTTTTTTTCTGTCTCTGTCTTCTTCTTCTTCTTAGCAAGGTTGTTAGCCTAATCTACGATGCTTCTGACTGCGCTTTTGTGGCCTACGCAGGTAATTTCTTAAAAACATGCTCAGTGTGTAGCGGTAATGATGACGAGTAGTAATTACGACGCCGCTCAAGACATAATTATCGTGCCCAAACTGTGTTCCGGGACACACGGATGGGTTGACAACAGGCACAATGGGCGGATTTTTTGGGGCACGCGAACAAGAAGTGTTTGGCTGCACCTGTGAACGCTCTTGGCTCCACCTGTGAACAACCTGACCAGCGGACAAAACGACGCTCTTGGACCGTATCAAGTGCAGTGAGACGTCTTCACGAGCATAACATCATCGAACCGTCCCATTTTGTTCCATTCTCACAGAACTCCCAATAGGAATTATAGGTCTCGTCCCAAGCTCATTCTGGTAGGGGTTCCACAACGAAACTGTCACTTCCACTTAATACTTATTGCGCTACTCATCAGTGGAACCTCTAAAAGAATAATAAGAATGACACATTCGCCGTCATATTTCAAAGCTAACAACATGCATAAGAACACACAAAACACCAGATTTCCCATCGTTTAAAGCATAATTCATTGTACAACTCACATTTCCCGAAGTCGAAGTAAATGAATTCACGCGTAATTGTGATCCGTGGCGACTTCAAGGACGATCGGTTTTGTTTGTGGTCGACGATATTTTCCTAATGTCTGCAGTAGACCACTGATTCTTATAGCAAGAACATAACGATTGCAGCCGAAATAAAATTGACAGAGTCCTATGTATATACTGGAGATCCAGGAGTCTAAAGTGAAAAACAGGGAGCTGATCGTCATTCTCACCGCCGTGGTGTCAGTCCGTCAACTAGGGATTCCACATGAAATTCCCTGCCAGATCGATACATTTGGAGTGCATACCAAGTGCATATGAACTCGCGTTAAGTTTATTTCGCTGTCAACTTCATATGCTCTACTGAATGAGGATGGAGGCCTTAGTTTTTATCTTAATTCTGTAGCATATCTAAGTAGACATCAAAATCAACAAGCCATGTTCGTATGTTCTACACAACTATAGTATCTAGAAGGCTAGTTCAAAACGGTGCTTTATCTGGAAATTCATATTTTTCCATCCTGGGTTTTGGGCATAGGGTCAAGTTAAGAGGATCTTACCTTAAAAGTTTTTTCCTAAAAGACTGTTCACTAGCTGCACTTTTAATTTGAAGTTTACTACAGTAGCACAGAGCATAGAGCTGTCTGAATTTGTAACTCTAAAAATGCTATGTTATAACAGTGTCTCTGATTGATCTGACATTTTGGGAGGTCGTAGTGAGGAATGTCTAGAATTAGCCAAAAAAAATCAGCTCAACCAGAGAAACTTTTACAACATAGCATTTTTTGGAGCTTGCTATGTACTGTCTATAAATAAGTAGTGAAACTTCAAATTAAAAGTGCAGATAGTAAATCAATTTTTTTTCAATGAGACTTGTACCCGCTACGCCAGCGTTTGGTGCCAATTTTCCACCACGAAAATCTGGAGTTGAAATTTTCGAACTAGCCTAATATCTATCCTACCTCACTTGTTGAGAGGCCCTAACACAGATTCACCATCACATGAAGTTCGCGTCAAAGTCATGTGAGTCACAGATCTATGCTCATCGACCCTAAGACTGATAAATCCATCACATGAAGTTCATTTGAAAGCCATACAGGATGCAATCCCCGTTTCAGTCTACTCTGTAAATTATGGCTGGGTTGCGCACTCAGACCAGGAATCGGTACAGAAACCAGACCAAGTCGACACCAACAGTAGCAAACAGTGGTGTCGATTAATACTTCAACGGCTTCAACTATCAATGAAAACAGAAAAAAAATCATCCTCACAACTGTGCAATGTTTACCGAAAATTCCACCTCAATGTACAATTTGATGCAAACTCGCCAGTATTTATGTAAGCACCAGGCCTGTATGCACTCTGTCTGTCCATCTGTCACGTTATGGGCGATGTAAGTGCTGCACTGATCGTCTCCACATTTGGTCGGCGGACACTACTTTTCACGCACAGCAAAATTCATGTAATTCGCATTTTGTGTCCGAGGCAGAAGTCGAGGTCCAAAGTTGCTTTTGTTACAGTCCGTCAACTTACAGAGGAAGTTATCCGAACCTGGGCTCGGATCCGGGCCAGCCCCACCATCCAAACTTGGCCCCCCTGACAACTCCGACACGATCAACAGCGATAGGAACAATGACTCCGAGGGCAACTCCTACTCCGGCCGATCGTAGCGAGACGACCCCTTGTCCTGAGCACCCAAGTAAGACGAGCCATTCAGCCACTGACGCCTCAGTCACCAACACCTCCTGGGCTCTGTAGCAATGGATCCGAGGCCGATCGGAGGCCAGTGTTAAGTTGGGAACGTGGCTAGTCAGCATGACGTCCTCGTCGAGATTTGCCCGCAGGAGGAGATATCTGAGGTCATCCTTTCATAGTGTCGGTTGGCAACCCACTGCGTTTCAAAGGCTTTTGAAGGCAAATTTGAATTGGAACGGAAGGAGACCTTTCCCATCACCTAGTTTCCTATGAAGTACCGTCTTAGTCCTGCCAGTCCATATCCTATTATGTACTGTCAGTCCAGCCAGAGTGTTTGCCATTACTCCCGTCCGTGCAATGCCTCCTAAGTACTGGGTTAAAAGTTGATAGTACTGTCTCATGCCCTGCAAACAAAGGACAGCATGTTGGTATGTACGGCTGACGTGCCGTATGACTGATAAAAGTTTTGCAGAGTACGCTCGACACAGAAAGCGTATGACACAAGTATGACCTTGTTCCCTCAGAAACTCGCACTGCGCATATCCATGCACAGTACGTACATGAAAGAAATGTTCTTATTCTTTGTGTCTCTTTAAGCACTAAAGGCTACTTTTCTCACTTGAGCGAATTCAGGCGCCATCTAACGGCGGCGCTGGGAGGCTCGTTTGATACGTTGGTTAACCACGCATCTAAGTTGTTCATTGCCAAAGGAATCTCCAACCTATTGCTTCAGGCATAAACATGACAAAGTGAATGCTCAGTGGCGGAGGAATTCTACGTCAATCTTGTGGATCTTTCTGGAGAAGCAGAACATCACCGACGTGTAGAAGGAGGACTATTCGACCCATGTTGTATAGTGAAATGGGCAATCTGATCAGGCGAAGATTAAGGTAAAGCAGAGTGCCCAAAAGTTAGAGACAGGGGTACGGTAAACAACAAAATAATCTTCTTTTCAGGTATCCCAGCACTTGGTCAAGGACCTCAAACATAGATAGTAAAGTCAACCGTGGGGGGAAACAATATAAAATTGGTATCAGATGAATTTGACTATGAAGAAATTTGCCTTTGTGACAATTTTGGTGCTTCAGGTAAGGATTCGAAGCCTGGTCCAACTTATCTGGGATTTAGATTGATCTAAATAAAAGGCGGACTCGATTCATGCAAACTTTCATTTGAACTTTTTCCCAAAGAACTAATGTCTGTAAGTGACTTCAGCCTCTTTTTGGACGACCCAAGTGCCAAGTACGATTCTCAGGGTCCCAACTACTCTGGATATGTTATACGAACCTCGGAATCCCATTCCTTGGCAAGATTTCCAAGAGGAGTTCCCAATCGACTTCGCACTACGAACTGTCCAATATGCAATTGAAGCCAGTCTTTAATGGTTGAAATCACATTCAGTTCATGTCCACATCTGCTCAAGCTTTGCCCGCACTCGTACAAAAGAAGTTCTTCCAGGTTTGCGCCAAAAAATGTGCAACATCTTCCTTGATCTGCACGTGGGCTGCGAGTTGGTTTACCTCGTGGGCGGGGATTACCGCAAGGACGATCTTCACCTTGAACGACTACGCGGAACCTAAGATCACCAACATTTGGAGCCTTGAGAAATGCTCATGTTACACTACATAATACGAAGTGTTATGACGCCTACCCTGCAGCACATACAGTCCTTGCCGTAAGTAAATGCGTCAAGCATGACGAGACCTGGAACACTGTTCTGAAGCATGTTGAAGTGGAATTTTGATGTGGAACACGTAGATGTGATCCTGGGACACAATGTTGAGTACACTGGGTCAATGTCAAGGCTGCCCATTTTGGTGCTAGAATGCTCAAAAGAAGACCACCTGGAGGGGGTCCATGCCAAAAAGGACTGAAAAGTGGCT
>JAAUXU010020568.1_pt1 | contig 16830 bp, 12 predicted proteins | sample 7278151 | NCBI WGS metagenome assembly JAAUXU01 (sample SAMN14350113, study PRJNA611818) | marine sediment metagenome | isolation source: surface marine sediment (1.8m) | place: French Polynesia: Moorea | collected 2018-08 | reverse complement strand
TCGACTTGACTCGACTCGACTCTACTCGACTCGACTCGACTCGACTCGACTCGACTCGACTCGACTAGACTCTACTCGACTCGACTTGTTACTTGACGTGAATTCTTCTTGCAGACAGAGAAAAGGTCCCCCCCCCCCCTTATACTCTCTGATCACACCAGTGCTTTGCCCAAGATATCCTGCGTGCTACTTGTAGATGCTCTTATCGCTCCCAAGGCCAGAAACCAGACATGACAAGAGACAATGCCTGAAAATTTAGCGGCAGCGTTATTTTGACCTTCGTCTTTTATTCAGTCAGTCAAGGCGGGGAGATTCAAATTTGAAAGACCTTTCTCAGGCACGTTCATGTGTGTCGATCTAGGGCAATAGCGAGAGATTGAAATGGAGTCCAGATCAGCTTCCCCCATCCATAAAGTCATGGAGTCCTTGCTCGGGTGGAATGTGAATTGCGACGCAAAATCGAGTCTAGTTCGTTGGACCAGGCCTATAACGGCGTTTTGCAATGGGAGATTACAAGATCTCCAGTATCCTTTGGTGAATCCGACTGCGCGCCAAGGACTGAAAGGACGCTGTTCCCTATCTTGGGAGTGATAATAGCATTGCCCCTATTCAACAGTATGATCGTTGGGGTGCACCGGCAGTGGAAGGCAGCTCAGCTTTTCCACAACAACATTTCCCGACTGACTTTTTTCCCCTCTTCCCCCCTCCTAGTCCAGACCGACCGATCAGGAGGGTTTTATGCAGTTTAAGCGAGTCGGATTTAGGCCCTCCCCCCATCTCGGAGGCTCCGTTTTTTTCACTTTGCTAAAGAGCTCTCTCGATCCCTCCCAGGAAGAAGTCACTCGCCTTAACGCCCACTCCTGCAAAGACTCTCTCTTGATCACTGGTGCAGACAAAAAGAAGAGTGGGGGAAAAAGCAGGAGGCAGATTGGATTTCCCAGGAGAAAAAAAAACGGGGTTAAACAAGGGGGAAGATTGGCTTCTCGAGGAGGAAATGATAGGGCCACTTTATGAATAAAAAATGATATCAGGTGCTAAACGCTTTCTGTAGCGTGATTTCACAGTTCGCACCTTGCATACTGTACTGTACTGCTCTTTGACGCTGCCCTTCCACTGAAGATGCTGGCCACAGTTTCCTTTTTCTCTGCTACACCTAAGATGGATTACTGTACTCGAGGCTACCGCGTTACTTTACATGATGGCCTTTTTGTAACCCGAAAGATTGCTACAAGTTTCACTCGGGGGGGGGGGGAGGAGGAAAAAATGGGTCTTTGCTTACTCACGGATGGCTAATTTACGCACTACTATAGACACACTACAGTATGCCTACACTAATGAACGTAGTTTATGTGTAATAATATACACAACATACGACTGCCTGTTCTTTCTCAAAGGTTATTAGCGCACATTGACGTATGCAGGAAAACAACGGAGTATGTGCAGTTCCAGACACACTTCGGAGGACAGAAAAAGCTGTACGGTACGAAGGTGGTGACTAAGCAAAGTTTATCTATGAACAGAGAGAGTAAGAAGACCTCTTTTCTCTTTTTATCTGTACTGCGGAAGCGAAGAAAGAAAGCTGATATGAAGTGTGCTTGAAATTATACGTACAACTGGCGAGAGCCAGCGCATCAGAGCAACAACTCGGAGCTGAGATGGCTCTAACCAGGCCAATTTATCATCGCTTCTTTGGGGGTGGTAGGCACTATACCGTTTAACAGCCTTTTGCCCACGCTCTGTTGTGTTCTCATGCAGTTAGTAGTTACAAGAACGAATTTATGGTCTCATTACGTACATGGTTCGATAAGTACAGGCTAGAAATACGATGTTACCGCAACACGTCAAGCTACACTAGAGAGTAGTTTCCACTACTATACTGCTAAAGGAACGTTTACAACGTGATGATGATGGCAACTCTACTATGATACAGCTAAGGGTGAGAGCGGCGACTCACAATAACGGCTTTGCCAAATGCTACGTACAGGCAATCAATCACAGCATATTTTCTGACATCTGAGACCTCTTTTCTTTGTGCGTGTTTGCCTGTCAATATGTCTCACTTTTTAGCTTTGATGGAAAAGCGATAAAAGCACCTACCGATGCGATGCGTTAAGAAAAAAAAACAGCGGCACAACGCGTGTGCTCAAGGTACTTTACGACTGCACTGAGACTGCACTGCTACTTTCCTAGCTGCCTAAGAGACACACCAGCTCTTCAAATCCAACTACTATTCAATTGCGCTCAGCTAAGCCGAAGTTAGTGCTTCAAGTTGAGGTAAGAAGCCATGATGTTAGGTACTATTAGCGTACTAGAACTACTATTATATGTGATTAGCTTCATATACCTTCCAGCCACTGTATGTCCAGCTACCAAACTTGAGATCGCATTTCTGATCATCAAACGGAAACCATGTAATGTCTATCTTGCAGGTGCTCTTAAAGATGCCTGGCGGGACATAGAGACAGTTGCCCTCGTGGGACACCACCACGTTGGTCTGGAAGGTGCCATCGAACTTCTCGTCGGCGCTGCGAGAGAGAAGAAGTAAAAGGAAGAACCAAACAATAAGTGTTGATTAGTCAAACCAACCCTGTCGTCACTAGCGCGAAATGAAAAAAACATTGATCCCCTAGCATGTAAAAGTGCACTCAATCCGCAAGCATTGGGGAGAACAGAGACGTTTCTCTTTTTTGCCTCAGACAAAATCAAGCAAATGTGTCCAAGACCAACTTGTATGTGTGTCATTCCCTGAGTGTGGGTGGAAATGTGGAAATTGCGTAACCGTCATCGACAGTGCATGGTAAAATAAGCGCCGAGTCTGTGGACCAGGGACCAGGTTCAACTACCTCGAGATCAGTGGGAGTAATTCAATGTCGCAGGTGATAGCGACAGCTGTTGCTTGTTTTAGCAATCAGCATGATTTTCGTCATCGTAATGTAAAGCACTTTTTTTCCCGTGAATGCGGCCGCCGTTTGTTTTACTGACGGCATGGACTCTCCTATAGACACTGGAGCAAGCTTTTTGACCAAATCTGCCTTGGTGCCATTTTCCCAAGCATCCTAGAGCCCCAAGAGCACTTCTCGTTTCGGAGATGGTTTGGAGCAAGTCCTTCGCTCCAAAATTGACCATCACAAAATCACAGGGGTCCAAGTCAGGACTGGCCGGCAGCCAGCTGTCCTTGTCCCAAAAGTGCTCTTTGTCCAATTTCTCATAGACGTAGTTCTTACTGTGGGCAGAGGCGTGTGCAGGGGCCCCATTTCGAGTGAAAGTGAAGCTTCCCTGTGCATATTTCCTGTTCAACCACTGTCCCATCAGATCACTGCGTGATGGTTGCCGTTGTCCCATCACGTTTCTCGAGCACGTCTATGAAGCCATGATCCCGGGCAGTGCACCTTTCGGGACCGACGGCTCTCTGGTGGGCAGTCACGGGGTGACGCATCTTGAAGGTCACGGAGACCATCTGCGATGCGGCCGAGACATCTTCTACTGACACCCATCTCCATGGCTGTCTGGTTGATGCTTCTGACCTTTCTCGCCCTACCCTCTCCTATCTTGTGGAGTCTGCACTGTCCTCTCTAAACCCTGCCTCTTGGCCCTCCCGGCGTCGCCTCGCTTCAGATAATCGCTCCAGACCTCTGACATAATGTCGTCCCGCGTCTCCACGACTTTGGCAATGTCCCTGACTGACTTGGTCACCTTTTTCAGGATCACGATCTCCATTTTGTATGCGTCCGCCAAGTCCTTGGCACCAGTGAACGCAGCGACAGCTGGGCATTGTTAAGTGAGGTCGACATTAGCAAACATATCGAAAAGCTTAAACGTAATCGTACGTCCAGATCGGGGCAAATCTGTTAGTCAGAGGACGTAAATCTTCCCTCAAGGTGACTGCTTTGAGAGCTGGCGCTGAGGTTGGCCTGACTTTGGACTTGCTGAAATCTTGGCCAATCTCTTTCACCTCGGCGTGGTTCGACACCCAAAGACTCAGCTGATTGCTGCTGTGCAGTTCCTGGCAGTGTTGTTGAAATACCACAGAACCCCAAAGTCACTCGGCGCTTAATCTGCCATGCACTGCGCAAACGTCCCCTTCCACCCTTACATTTGACGCTTTCGTCCTCATCCTCTGGTGTCTTCAGACGAAAAAGTAAGGTGCGCAACACAACTGAGAAAAACTACACATGTGAAACAAGGTTTCAAAATGAAAGTGCGTGAAGGGCGCAGGATTTCACGCTTTCCATTCAGGTCTCGTCACGACAAGAAGAAGCAATAGCAAGAAAGTGTAATTTCCGAACTTTTTTCCCCCACCCCTGCAGATGCATATGTGATAGCGCATGCTTCGCCCGAGGAAATAACTGTGCCTTCTTGCTCGCTCTCTTACCACTTAGTCGTGCAGAGAGAAGCCTGGCGAAGAATACCTATTCTCTTCTACACGAAGAAAGCATCTGGTATTGAGGTTTTTTTTTTCAAGAAAGAGAATTTCTTCTTCTCCATAGCCCCCTCGAGCAATACTTTCGCCTTCACTTGCCTTCCTTTCTTTTTTGCGTGTGGGTGTTTGTGTTGAAGGGTGACGCTTTACGTATACAGAGCACAGAGGGGTATACACGTAAAGAGCTCAAAGAAACGGAGGAAAACCAATTCCACCAGCTTGTCTGACAGAGAGCATATTACTTGAGCGTGCGGAGAAGAGAGCCAGGGGGGTATGAAGAAGACGGAGATATTAAGGGAGGCAGCTTCCTCTTTTTACCGGCTGCCGACGTCTGGAAGCCAGAAGGGCGATTGCGGCTTTTCCAATTTACTACAGTATACTCGCTAGACGTTCAGGGGAGGGGGCGAAAAAGGCCTCACCTGTTGTACATGAGCAAGTCGGGGACCCACAGCCTCTTGGGGTGGATCCGCACGCTATCCACCTCGCCGTACTCGGACTTGTTCCACTGGAGATTGTAGTCGTTCCACTCCTGTGCACACAAGGAAACTCTCACATGAAGAATGGATCTATTACGCATGGCATAACAGGGTACGCACGTAGGTAAGTTTTAAATACACAAGTCTACTGTGTATTTGTCCCACTGACAATTTCTTGGCGCTTCATGCTCGCTTTGACAAAGCAAAGTCAAATCCTAGTGGGCAGAGCTTAGAATGGAAGTTGGAGGAACAAATCTAAATTGTACATGCATTAGTCAAGTTGTCTGTGCACTTTCAGCTTCATTCATGAAATCACACAGTTTGTTGTCCTCCGGTGAACCTTGCTTTGAAGTACCGGGGCCCACCAGGTGCCCTTCAAAGTACTTATGTCTTCTGCACGTGCACAAGTTGTCTCCAATGCCAAGCACAAAGCGCCAAAAAACTAGTCAAGCGGGAAGCAATACGCATATCGTTGCCTGCGTCGAGGCTGAGCACACTGCAACTATCAAAAAAGCAGGTGTTGTCATGCTGGCATGCATTAGTTATGTACAATGACAAATTATATCAATTAGAGAAGACACTTGTTTAATGTAGGCCGTGACTTTAGGAGTGTGAGAAGTTTTTGTGGTCTGTGCTAACTACACAATTATATGCGTAAGTACAAGAAGAGGATGCTTGAATTTCTATTGGTTTATTGTTTGGGTTGCTTTCAGCATTTTGAAAAAGAGTATAACCAGAACAATGTCAGTCGAAAAAAAATCTTGCCTTTTCTTTTACAAACCAATGTCATTTGTTACTAGTGCCTTAACACCTTGCTATCCATATAAATGCACCCTGTACGCTCTTGTAGCCTTGCAACTTACACGCCTCGTACACAATGGGTACGAGGACGCACGAACCATATGGTACAGCGCAGTTATGAGTGCTACGACGCAGAGAGCATTGTGATAAAATCACAATCCTGAGAATGGGCATTGGGGGACGAAGATAGCAAGTTCGCAGCTGGTTCTGCTGCCTTTTGAAATGTTTTTTTCTCTTGCTTGCTTGTATGGAAGGTCGTTGTACGAGTATTAACACACATTCAAAGGCTTAAGGCTGAAAAATGCAGCGTGGTAGTGAGGAATACAAAAATTCATGATATGTGTCGTGGAAACGTCTTCAAACGAAGCCCTTTCCTGTTAGGAGTAACTCGAGTGTATATTTCGTGTCGTATCACTTACCAAATTAAGCCATAGGCAAGTAATGAGGAGTTGATTCTTCTCGTCCTAATGCATTTCAAGAGAAAGAAAAACATTCTGTTGTCATTTACTTTTCGCATACGGGATGAATGATGCTGGTGCACTTTGAAGAAAGAGAGATCATCGATGCTGTTGGGACCTGGCGTCAAGTCAACTTCTGTCACTTGCTTGGGAAGCGACATTTTCACTGTCAATACCCTGCTTCACCCTCAGACATGACCATTTTATGCCTTCCAGTGATGAAGAAGCAACAGCAGCTGCGTCACAACCTCCCAGACTGGACGATATAAGGATATTGTACTGCAAGCACGTATGCACAGTCGAGGTCACAAGCATTGGTACGACTGGGACCGTCAAACAAAATGCTGAATTACTCACGCTTTTTAGTAGGAACTTGGCTGCTTTTAACTGTTTCTCCGATGAAGCAGGAGGATTGGTCGTGTCGGCAGCATAATAAAGTTCCATGGCAATCCCTCAGTCTACAGAGTTATTTAAGCATGGGTTAGTCAGCTCTGTTTTGAGGCGGTCCATAAACATTCACACGTTATGAAATTTCATCAGTTATACTTACTAATGGCTAGCTAGAATATTGACGATGATCGATGTACGATCTGATACGTTAAATTATGGCGACTTTTTCAAAACTTCAGTACTCGTACAGGCTCTCGGCGAGAGACTTGAAATTTTTACAGAATTTACTTCTCACAATAGATAAAAAAAATAACTTCTTTTGAATCTCTTTCGTCACTATACTGGTTCAAGCCCATGGCCTTCAGCCAATGCCAGACTTCTTTTTTATACATGACTTGATGAAGACGATGCACAAGTTGCACAAGTGGATGCACTTGTCCACCAGCACTTTGCCTACAAGGTGGCTTTCCTTTCCTTCTATTTGGCACAAACTGTCGTAAATGCTGCATCATTGACAGAATGAGTACTACAACAGCAACAAGTCGAGAATTTATACTTACACAGCTGTCTATTTCCCTTAAAAAACCAAACTAATACGAATTGTTCTGAAAGCTCCCAAAAGTGCTAGATGGAGCTGAATGGAGAGCGCGATTGATTCTCCTTGTCTTGTAGAAGGATAATGTGAACATGTACCTATTTTGTGTTTACTTCTCCCGCAGAGTACGTTGGTCTCGACAAAACCTGCATTATCATCACTGCATGTGATGGCTGAATAGTGATGTTGAAAGTTGCTTTCCGTGGGCAGATAAAGAAAACGGAGTCTGAAACGCAGTCTGAAACTTTTAAATTACAAGCAAGATAATCCACAATTGTCAGAACAAGACACGCCATAATTTTCAGAACCATTTTTTTTTAATGAAAAATTCGTCTCATGCACCCCAAAATGCAGTATTTCATGCCTCCAAAATATTTTTGGACTCCCTCCAAGCAGAGCTGATTAACTCATGCTTAAATTGCCCTAAATAAGCTGTATGTCCGCTGCGAATCTTTTAGTATGGTAGAGCATTGACGAAGTCTGCATCATAACACTCAGAATGAATAAAGTTCTCACTGGACAGTGCGAGTGACTCACCATTTGACCCTTTCAGCCTGGACTGTATTGCTCGCTTAGTCAGGTGGCTACATTGACTTACTCGTTAAGGATACATTTAGAAAGCAGACCTTTCTGTCCTCGCCAACTTGGCAATATTCGTCTACATTGAGCAGCCATTTTTTTCCTATTTCTTATGCAGAGCCTCTTCTGTCTTTCTCTCTCCTTTTCTTTCGTTCTTTCTTTCTTTCTCTCTTCCTTTCTTTCTTTCTTTCTTTCTTTCTTTCTTTCTCTCTCTGGCGAAAGTTCTTGCGCTTTGAGCGTCCGGCCACTCTGTCATACATGTTTCCAGCTGGTGGCCTTAAGGCAAATGTGAAGGCAAACTTGGTCAGGGTGACCGGGCCATAAAGTAGGACACGTAGCACACAACCGTTTTTTAAGGACCTGACCTGAAGGAGATGTTTTAGCAGCACTGACTTTTTGCATGCATATTAAGGACAATCAGGCAAAAAGAGGCGGAAAAGCATCGCTGTCCTATCGAAACATGATGGTACTAAAATCGGATATAACAACATCTGGCAGTAAACATATGCCGTAAGTTATCATCACCACTCAGTAGCACCAGTTGGTCATTAAGGGTGATTTTGTGTATGTCTTTTACTCGAATACTTTAAATACTATGCACCGCATTTCCAATAACTTTAGATGCCAGCTTGCATAGTACGTGTGTCCGTCGCACTTTTTATCTCGTGAGATAGACAGAGAGCACCCCAATCAGTGTGACCAGACGACCCCAGGAGAAAAAAAAATCGCAAGAAAGCGGGTGGAAAATTGCCACTAAGAAAATTAGGTAAAGAGGAGTAAAAAATGGCAACCCAAAAAATAAGCATTAAGGCCCACCCAATCGCCACAAACGAAATAAGCAACTGTTTTAGAGAAAAGTCCGCGCAGGACGTTTAAAATCGCGACAATGGCGACAAAACGCCAGATACGGTCACACTGACACTAATGCAAGTACAGGTAGAACAGTCGCTTGCTTCCGATCTAATGAATAGAACACACCGTGGATAGATAGAGGAAGATAGATAGATAAATAGCTTTAGTACATTACGGTGATTTATATGCATTCGATTTGTAAAGAACACGGGTTAGGAAAGTCATAAGTATCATAATGCGTAGCGAGAGGGCGACACACACACACACACTCGGTTTAGCTCTACGCTCAATTATTAGAAGATGCAATATCTGTTTAGATGGACTAGTGTGGCACTAGTACAGGAATAGGCGAGGAAGCAACAGAAGTTATATGAATCAATATAAGTGAAAAGTAAATAAGACACGCAAACACACTTACAACAACTTCACGCACGTACAAGACCACTGCAGAAATATGTACGACCGACACAAGAAGTGGAGGAGATAATAGAAGAGAGGCCAGCACAGCTTTAAGTATAAGGATTCTTTGGGTGAGACAAGACGGTAAAACGAGGCAAAAGTAAGGTACTCATATGAGGCAAAGTTGCAATGAGTCCCTGCACGCATACGTAGCCCATGTTGTAGTATGCAGCACGGTACACACTACGTAAGCACTGAGTGACTACGCTTATTGATCTCATTTGAGTACACAACTGAAGGCAACACATAGAAAAGAAGACAAATCATAGCATAACAAATCAAAAAGGAAAGTTACGAAACGAACTCGCACTTCCTGCTTGACTTTCTGTACAATTCTTTTTTTGAGGGGGATGAAATTGGGTGGAAAAACTGAGGAATTTAAATGTACTGGACGATGAAACCAAAAGAAGGCAGACGCATGAACAGAAAGCCAAAAATAAGTTAAGTACAGTTAAGCGTTCGCTGGCTACATTTACAGTTTATTAGTTATTCCATCACCGGTTATAAAGAGAGGAAGAGGAAGAAATAGACGTTTTCCTCTCACACGACGCAGACGATGACATCACAGCTACTGTGCCAGCGCAGTGTGCTCGGCTCGGCCATTTTTTCTTGCTGACTAAAGTCATCAGTAGAGTAACGATGAAAAAAGAAACAGACTTACTAAGTTCAACCAACAGTTTGATGTGAGAATTTGATTCTTTTCATCCTAGAAAGAGAAAACGAGAGGTTCTCCTTTGTAAGGATTTAGAGATTCTTCCTTGTCGTCCCCCTAAGGCCTTAAGCGCTCTCCACCTTTCGCGTATGTTTGGGGCGATTTTTTTTTCAGGCCCAGATCTGCACTCAATGTGTGTTCTTGACCTTAAAGCTTGTTTTCAGGAAGGAATTGGTGTGGCGGTGGCGGCAATCTTTTGTACTTACAACGTCAATGATCTGCTGCAGGGTGATTCCAAAGGTGAGCATGAGCGGGTGCGACTCGTTCACCACCGGGCGCTCCAGGTAGTTGTAGAAACGCATGAGGTCGTCGAGCAGCTTCTTCTCGTAGTACCCGCAAATGGTTTCTGCGTGAGAGAAGATTGGTGGGACATTATACGGCATTTTCTTGAAACGTAGCCCCACTGGGGATGGTGGACCCGCGGAAAAGGACATTGCTAGACCCATCCCTGCCTTGAACAGTAGCACACACCCCAAACTTCCATGGGCGAATCCTGTGAGCAAGTTGCTGAGGACTGAGCAAAACTACTGACGAGTAAGCGATGGCAGTGACATCATAGACGCCAGTTGGAACATTCCAAGTCGGCCAAAAATGTGCTGGAATTAGGTCAGACCCCCTGAAGAACATTCAAACATTGTTGGAATAGTAGCCTAGGGTCGCTCTTTAAGAGAGAGCAGTAGTTATCAACTTCTCTCTCACACGCACGAAAAGCTCTTCCACCTGCATTTCTGTACAGTGAAACTACGATTTTGTCCAGCAATGTCTCTTGAACAAGCAAATTGTCACTTCATGACATCCTGTAATCGAGTCGGTCAGAAAAGGTGGTGACCGCTGATTTAGTCTGCCTTTTCCGGGGCGAGAGAATTGTCACATCGGATTGTGAAAGCAAGACTTTTTTTCCTTGCAATTTAATCACATGTTCATTCAATATCAGAAATGGTGAGAGCTCCAGAGGAAAGCAGAAAACTTTTTTGACAGAGAAAGCAAATATTATTGAGGAGTGGACTCTTCCGCCTCAAACGAACATTGCAAAAGAATCCAATGTCTCCTCTGCAATGATTTGCAAATTGATCGAGAGCAAGAAAAAGTCCTGAAGAGCCGTGACAGCAGCCTCACATTTAGCCCCCTTAGAGTGGTCAATGTGTTCCCAACGCCCAGCCAAAACCTGCCTTGCCGGCGAGTGTGTGCTGTCACCAGCAGAATGTGGTACAGAGGACTCCACCTGATGTGTTACAATTGGGACCAGGTCAAAAAAGCTTAAAAAAATCTAGGTAGAAGTCTCGTCACTGTTTGCGTAGTAACGTTAATACTGTCTACCGAAAGTGAAGTCACTGCAGCGCAGTGCATAGGATGCTACGCTGTTACGACAAGGTTCCCTCTCGAATCTATCAAGCAGCACTAAATCACTGATACCCGGCAATTTGATCGATGAACTGGTGTGCAATGACGTATGAAGAGGATTTTTTTGCTAAGTGTTTGAATCGAAACTGAGTCATTGAGATCTTACGGGCAGGGAAACCTTTCAGGATGTGACACATTATCCAGAGTCTACTGTATCTATGACTGACTGGCGTAGCATCGACTGCAGCCTCGACAGTTTAGGACTAAGGCTTGCAGCGGGTTCGACCAGGAGCTGGAACAGAGCCGGATCTGAGCACTGACCAGGGTTGCCACGGGGCCTTTTTGAAGGTCAAAACGGCCTAATTTGGCTCTTTTTTTCACCACTGGCCGGTAAAACTTTTGTGTCCCTTTTGTCTGTTTTGGCCTATTTGAGGTATATTTTGTCCTTTTGCTCGAAAAAAGTAAAAACATAATTTAGCCCAACCTTTTGAGAATGCATTGTAGCCAAATTATGCACTCAAGAGAAGATATGTTTGAATCAAGTAAAAAGTGCGGCTAAAGTGCAGATGGCCTGGAAGATTTGGATTGGTGTCCAACCCAAGCATTTTTGCATTTAAAGGCTACAAAATTCATTTTTTTTGTCGAGGCCGTTGTTCCTGCCCTTGCTTGGCCGGAGACCTGGCAAAAAGTAAAAACTCTGGTCTTGACTGGACAAGTGATCCGAATCAGATCTTGATAAACCCGACGTGACTCGGGTCCGAATTTAAAGAGTCGGATCTGTAAGCATAGCTGAGTTTGGGGCCCGGTTCCATTTCACTGCTAACGTTGGAAGTATTTTTTCTTTTCTTGCAGGGGTCGTTTCGACCATGTAAGCAGAATACACGGAGAAACGAGGGAAAGGCAAAAATGACATCACCAGTTGAAATGACAAGTTTGAGATCAAAAGAAAAACATTGTTGCTGACATTCTATGTCCCAAAGGGTGCTTTTCCCCAAAATGGGGGTCTGAGAAGAGAAAGGACAGGTCAATGAAGGAGGAACTGGAGGTCCTGGAGAAGTACAAGTTGCTGAGCGTAATGGTCATTTCCTAGATGGGGCAAACGGTTCGGTGTCCGCGGTCTCGTCCCTCGTCCGCCTCGGTAGGCCCCCGCTGGTGGACGATATAAGCCGAGACTTAGACCGACGATGCTGAAGCAAAAAAAAATCGGACCAGTCCATTCCGGTACGTCCGAGATATTCGGAGTCTACTGTAAGATTGGATGAATGGCGTTGGCGCTTGAGGGCCCTGACAGACACAGCTCTATTATGATACGCAACATAAAAGGATCCAATGCACATGTGAATGTGCTTCCTACGCATACGGGCTGCATTTTTACCTAATCTGTATCTGCATAGCGTGCAGATATGTACATGTAGGTACCCACTACACAAGCTTACGCCGAGAGAGTGAGGAAAACTGCTCAGAATACCCAAGTGGATGAGGGTCTGAACTTTGCACTCTGAAGCCCATGATGCTGTAACTCCTTAGTAAGAAGTGCGCCCTGCTCTGCTACTTAAGTATTCGTCAGGGAACTTTTGGCTCGACGTTCCATTAATACCGGGGCGTGACGGCATCAGGGTGAGTATGTTTAAATGAAGTAGTCTGGAAGCTGAAGTCTGACGCAATGCCTACAAAGTGGAGAAAGAGCTGTTTCTGCATCGCACTTTCAGCGTGATGTTACTTTCAACTTTCAAATGAAATCACGCTTACTTGAGTCAACCGCAGGTTTCACATAATGCTACATGGCAACATCCTTGACCGTGACCTTGGATCACCAGTTTTTGGGGCTTTGTAACAGCTGGAGACCGAGCGAATACAGTGAAGTCCGCTTATAACGTCCACGGATACAGCATCGGTCTTTGAGAGAACGGAAGGTCGGCTATTTTCCGTTGCCCCGACGGTGACGCCACAACCGGACTTTACTGCAAAAGAAAACTACCCTAACAGAAAACGTCGAACTTCTTCTTTGGTACCTTAGAAGCCTTAAAGAACAAATTAACATCATATTTCTTCCATTTTTTTAAGTCAACAACAAGTCGGTCAACAACTCGAATTTTGTAATGTTTCCCCACTTGCCAAGAAAAGACAGTCGAGTACGCAAGATGCATGAAGGTTAACCGGTTCATCACCTAGTACAACTCATCCATTTCTGCTAGCGGCCAACCTGACCATTCCTGATGTTGTTTTCAGCGTCTGTGAGCTCAGATTGTCCTCTGAGCTAGGGATGAATTCGGGTCGAGCCCGAGCCCGCGAGCCCGCTGTCCGAAACCTGTTTGTGCCCCGCCCGCACAGCCCGAAACCCGCAAGACTAGCCCGAATTGCTATAGTTTCTGAGAAGTGAAAACGGGACTGGAAAAGGAATAGTATGAATAAAACACTTGTCACAGTATTCCTACCATGAGTTGGCAAAGATTTGCAATTATCTGTACACAGGTTGGTTTGACACTGTCAACTCCGGGTTAGTGGGGAAATTTGGGATTTGAGATCTGGCACGCAGTCCGCAGCCTGTAGCTTCCCAGCCCGCATATCCCGAAAACCGCAAAATGGCGGCCCGATCCATATCAAACTCTGAGTGTCTACTGACAGTAGTGGTGAGCCAAGCCGAGCCTCCTTGCATGAGGTTCGGTCATACCCTGACTTTTTCAGCGTCCTTGAGCTCGGAGCTTCCATGACTTCGAGCTGTCTTTTTGGGAGTTCGAGTCAACCCAAGTTAGGTGATGTAAGCTCGATCGAACGAATCATCAGCTTCCAAGACATCCCTCGAGCTTCTGAGTTCAGAGCTCACGGACGCCGAAAAAAATCAGCTTTTGACACCATCGAAGACGGAGAAGTTTGGAGAAGAATTCCTCGAGCCGAGTCAGGACCACTATTTTAAGATAGCTTTCGGACTCGGGTTCTGCCCGACTGCATTCGTTCCATCCGGAATCGCTGTTGCTCAGGAAGGACAACACTGCCCGAGCAGTTACGGAGCCGTGTAGTTCGTGGGTCTTTAGAAAAGAAAAGATGCGTCTTTAGGCGGTTTCGGGTTTCAAAATTACTCACTAGATACTTGAAAGAAGCATTTTCACCATTCTACACACTTTGGCTGCAATAATGTTGGGCGAATGTTTCCTGCACGGAAATGCCCCCTTACTGCAAATGATGGTACATGCAAGCATCACACACACCGGGTGTAACATACATAGATTAGATAAATCATCAATTATAATAGTGGAGGAGTGAGAAAAGATGGTTTCTTTTTTGCGGTTGTGTGAGCACCATGTGGCTGTCTGGCACATTTGTGAAATTTCGCTTGAGAGAGCCAGGAAAAAAGTGAGCGAAAAAAGTCGCCGTGCAGGGTCGCAGACTCCTTCGGCGTGCACAGCAACTCCGTTAGAAAGGTGAAGAAGGCACAACAGGAGTCAGGCAGCTTCAGGGACTTGCCACGGTGTGACAGATCAAGATCCGTGTGGACTCTGGCCCGGCTCGCCACCATCGCTAATGTGTACTACTTTCTTGTACAGTGCAATGTTTACGAACTACTCACGAGCTACCCGGAGCAGCTCAGCCAAGCTCGGTTAAAACCCGATACACAGATTTGGGTTCCAAAGCCAGCCACATGCCCGGGTCCGCTTGATCCGCCACGTTCATGAGCGTCCTCAGAATTTCCTTAGTCCCCCAGGGCCTTCCTGGGCCGAGAAAGAAGAGTGACAAGGCCAGCAAATCCTTTCGCATCGCCTCAGGTCCTTATCAGTATGCGAACATCAGTGGCGTCTCCTCCTCCACGCCAACGACGTCGCGGCCCGGATCCTTCTGCAAGGACGCCGACATCGATCCCAGCTTTAGATCTGTCTCGCTGTACGCGGCCGTCGTGAATGCTGCCGCATCTGTCGCACTCTACGTACCCGCCGGCTGCGCCAAAACAGACCCTGAAAACCAGGAGGAGACTTGGCGGGACCCGCGTCCAGCTCGAGTGCACGACTGCATGTGGTCGGCTGTGTGTCAGAGAGGAGATCTTCACGGGCCAGGCCGGAGAGAAGTGCTCGACGGAATGGAGGAATTGTTCATCATCGCCAAGCAGAAGCCGGAGACACAGACGATGGCGGGGACGATCTCCTGGGTGAACCTCGACGACCAACAGGCCACCGATCTCATCCTGCACAAACCTTTCCACGACGTTCTGATAGATGAGGTGAGGCAATATCTTCCTTCTCTTGGCTCTTCTGACCCGAGTAGTGAAGGCTTCGCCTTGTTGGACTTTAAAACCATATCGTACATATCCAATAGTCAGACTGCCTAAGTGATTATGTGGACGCGCGATCAACTTCAAGTCCTATTAAATGAGATAGGATCAGCTTCTTTATCTCTTTTCTTCTCGGGAAGAATCATTCCAGGAACGGCTCCAAGGCAAACCGGACCAACTTTTGGTATCTTGATAGTAGGAAGAAAAGTAAAAAGTAGGACACAGTTGACTCAATGTACTATTTGCAAATGAGTGTACGCGTGTACAAAGGTCGAGAAGAAAACACCCTATACTGTTCTCTGAAGTAGAACATAGCTGAAGTGAGCACGCACAAATGACAAACTTTCTTTTTATTCCCTCCATTCTCCTCTTATTTCACTCATCCATCGTCGTATCAGTTTCTGGATCAGGAACGCCACGGAGATGCTGCTGGTCCTAACGCAGGCAGCCTCAGCAGGTCTCGACAGGAGCAACGGAAGCCCGCACAAGTGAGCACCGCAACAGCATCGTCGGACTCCAGGGGCTGGAGAGGTCAGAGGACGCCCTATTTGAAGAAGGGGACGACAACAACAATGCCGTCGCACAACAGCAGCTTCGAGAAACATCAGAAGCGATGCCGCGTGCTCCACAACTCTGTGGAACGATATCGACGGGAGGAGCAGCGACTCAGCTTCCAGCGCCTCCTGCTCATGCTCGAGCCGAATCAGGCTGTGGGCAAGTGCTCCAAGACGGTCATCCTGGACAGGGCCATCTCCTGTTGCTGGGAGCTGAGGAGACAGGAGGCCTTGCTTGAAGACGAGAAGAGAAGACTGACGCGGCAGAATTCAGGCCTCAAGCGGAGGCTGCACGAGCTTAGGCTGAAACACTCTTCTCAATTGTGTATCGTAAATCTGTAAGCTATGATTGTGATCTTGTACGCGGACGGGTTAGATAGAGGGATTCTAGTCTTTATTTTCACCACAGTGTTGCCCATCACTGTCCTTGGAAAGGGAATCAAAGTACTATGCTATGAGCATCAGTAACATCTGCTGTGTGTGCGAAAATCATGTGGTCTCCATGATTGTCAGACCTTTCTCGGTTTTCAGCGTGTTTATATTTAGAAATCTGTGTTATATTATTGTACATTTGTGGACAGGTACATACTCGAACCTTATGTATTTTTTGCGTCAGGAAGGGTAAAATAGAAGAGCAAAGTCAGCATAATTCCATAGATTTGCATATTGATCCACTAAGAGGCCCGTGGGTAACGCTTCAGCCAGAAGTTCAATCTGAGACAAAAGCAATATCCACTTATGCCACCTGCCATTTTTCCTTTCTCCCATTCTTTCTCAGAATTGCCCTCATTTGAATGCATGCCTTTCCGAATCCACGAAAATCAGGGGGGGGGTCGAGCAGGGGGTTTTTGGAAGGCGGGGGGGGGGGGTTACCCCCCCCCCCCCCCCGCCCCCCCCACAACCAACAAGCAAACCGGCAGGTATAGGGGGGC
>JAAUXU010014916.1_pt1 | contig 16831 bp, 15 predicted proteins | sample 7278151 | NCBI WGS metagenome assembly JAAUXU01 (sample SAMN14350113, study PRJNA611818) | marine sediment metagenome | isolation source: surface marine sediment (1.8m) | place: French Polynesia: Moorea | collected 2018-08 | reverse complement strand
TCTGAGTATCATATCTACGTGTTCCACATCAAAATTCCATCTCAAAATGTCCCAGTGTAGCGCATGAGGTGTAGTCATGCCCATGGCTAATCTTTACGCCAAGGACTGTATGTGGAAGGGGAAGATTCTCTAGCATATGGAGAGTCTTGGCGACTTCGATCGTGAAAATGACAGAGCCGGAGCAATTAAAAATTCGTCACCACCGTACGAGGACAGCATTCGACAGAAATGAAGTTAAGCTTTATTTCCTAAACAGTTCAATACAATGTACCTACATTCGAAATCCACACTCGCACTTACTCCTTCATTTACATACGGAAACCTTAGGAACTGCGATAAAAACAAGCGCTCCAGGTGTGGGTGGGGTGGGGGTGAAAAATTGCAATATTAAGATACAATGATATATGGTACATAACAGACTAGATTGCACACTCTCCGGCACAGTTTGCCGCCAAGATGGACAGCACGATTTTATTTCACAGGTCATGCACATATTGCACAGGCGGCCTGACTAACGGGGCGTACCATACAGAACAGTATAGTACAGTATCTGCAAATGGGAAGTGACTCCATCTGCACTGAGGGGCTTCCTATACAGATTGTGGTCAAATGTGGTGCTTGGACAGGTAAGGAACGAGAAAGAATCGTCGTATGCTATACAAGTCTCCAGAATAATGTGGCGATCTTGTCCAAACGTTACAGACTTTTCAAGAGCAACAGAATCGGTGGGAATTCTCATCCTGCGTGAGTTTGATAATGTGAAACGACTTACAACGGGTTCCGTCACAGCCATATTTTACTACTACATTCTTTTTTAAGGACAAGTAATTTAAAATTCATGCTAGAGACGCAACTGAGGACGAAGCTCATTCAACACTAACTTTTGCCACGTGGTCTAATCAAACGGTAAACAGCAGTCGCTCTCTTGTCCTTTCACATCTTAGGCCGAACAACTACTTAACAGTCAGCTTGTTCGTTATGCTTAAAAATGCTTTAAACTGCGATGGATGGGGAGCTGGAACGTTAAATGTAACTATTGTAATAATATGTATGTACAGTGTGTTCTTTGGTTTGCAGCTGCGACGCCAGGGCTTCAAAGAAGTGCCCTGATTTATACAGTACTAAGACAACAACAAGACACACGCGCGCACACACTAATCCGTCAGTCTTAAAAAGTTCTTCAAACACGCATCTTCTAATAAAGTATCAAGAGCTGATGGACTACATATAGCACAAAGTTCCTAAGCCCATGTACAGGACAGCTTTTTCTAAATAAAGCGATTCAAATGGCACGTGTTTCCTCACGGGACGAAGGGAGAAGTGACATCTAATGTCTACAAAACAGCGCTATCACTTGTGATTATAAAATTCACAAAATCCATTCCAGCAGGCCTAATACGGAGATGAATGAACAACCAATTAATTGCCTAGTACTATAAGTACACCTATCTCTACTAATAGAACATTTGGGGTAGTGTGGAAAGGGCCTGAATATGAGGGGCCTGAAATGAGCCATCATAAGCCTTCAGTTTCAAGACTTCCTCAACCATTACGTGTGAGCTGCGAGAATGCCCAGAATGTGCTGTTCATTGTTTGCATTATTCTGCGACAGTGCCACGTCCTCCATGAAGTCCTCGAGTCCCTCGGCGATGAACTCCCTCAGCCTCTTGGGCAAGAAGAGCTCGCCAATCTGCTCTTCACGGGTCAGATGGCGGAGGATCACGGCACGACATCTGAGGAGAGAATAAGAGTCATGACGTAGGAGTTGGTCAAGTCGATGAAATCTTGATTTACCTGTCCTGGAGTGACGAAAAGTCTCTTTTCATGACTCCAAGAGCCATTTCAGTCTTAGCTGCAGTGCTGCATACAACCGGATAAATGGGTTCTTTGACCTACAGAACAAAGCACAATTTTTTATGTGTAAAGAGTCTTCACTTAATAACTGTTATACTAACTAGCGACGCTGCCCAATTTTGGTGGGAATGTTTTTCGTAAAATAGCGAATTTGGATTGCAAAAGCGACTCGAACTGGTCACATCTTGAATAATGCAAAGCACAGCTGCGCTCTTTTTACAGCTTTTCAGTCATCCACGGACAGTTCACTCGCTAAAAATAAAATAAAAAGTCAGGGAAGCATGAGTACATCTTAAAGGTCATGAACCTCAACTCCCTCCTATAAAAAAGATAGCGAAGCTTATGGGTTTGTTATTTTCATTTTCATGATTGAGATCAACAAGGCTCTCTAGGGTGAGCCTGTTTCTGCTTTGTCAGGTCCACATTTTTCATATTGATATCAGTTATCAATCGTGCCCATCAGTCTACCAAGAAGAGCAAGAAGTAGCTCGCTCTTGACGTGTGGTACTGCACCTGCCTCTAGCAGAGATAAGATGTGTGTGTACTTCGGCAGCAAGATCAACTTGAGCAACAAGTAGCGCCCTTACACTTCGCTTGTCGAAAGTTTCACTTTCAAAGGATAACTTCATGTGTCATTTTAAAGTGCTTTAACAAGAGTGGTCAAGGGTGATCTGGGAGGGGTTACCAGGTTCTTTTTACAGCCAGTGCAGGCTTCAAGAAGTAAAGTCAAGCAAAACTAGGTGGAAGTATAGATTTCAAAGTAGACTCACGCGCAGTAATTACGTGATTTACCTAAAAGGTAATAACTGAAACGCAGTGAAAGATGTCAATGCAGCTGCTTCACTTCGGCTGTATTAATCTCTCATTTGGGAGCGACATAAGTTTGGAAGCAGTTTCGCTCATTGCCCTTGTGGTGGGCAACTGATTCACTTTTTTCTGGCAACGTGTCACTCCCACACCTCTTGTGTCAGTGCAGTCTGGCAGTCAATGTTGACTTGCTTTTGCTTTATGCCTTATATACGTAACAGTGCCCGTTTTATGTTTACGCAGTATACGTTAGGCAACATCCATTCTTTCTCTTGAGGCGTGCCACATTTGGTGCAAGGCTGTATCGGAAACCATTTGAAAGCATCTTCACCGTTTGGCATTACATAACAAAGCTCAGGTGCACTCAGCTAAATTCCAAAATTTTGGATTTTTGGTCTAGCCTAGTATGCATGGAAGCACCGTGTTAGAAGCATGGAGAAGAAAAAAGAAAGTCTGCTGTACTGCCCAGTACCACTCAAGCTTAGTTCATCCTAACCTTGTCCAGTCCCATGAATGCCACACCAAGGTTACAGCCGTCTTTGTAGTAGGTGAGCGTCCCCGCAGGACCGTCGAAGTAGAGGCCCACCGTGGTGGCCACGTTCTCGCGGAAAGGTGTTGTGTACAGCCTGTGCGAGTGGGTGTTGCATCTCATGTAAATGGTTAGACAGACAGTGCATTTCGGGCCAGTCATCATTACCTTTGTTTTCCATCATGCCACAGGAATCCCTTATGGGAGAGACCCCACGAGCAGTCGTCCTCACCCAAGAGGTTGACGAATGCATCGACGTGCAGGCGACAAGACTTCGTGCCCACGCCAAACATCATGCTGTCGGTTTAAAGTGAGACAGAACGGACTTGAGAAGGTTTCTTCTCCCCCAAAAACCTTCCATTCAGACAGTTCCACGTACCTGGTGCCAAATATCCTCTGTGATACATTGATTTCCCAGTAGTATCGCCCTCTGTTGAGAACCTTGGTCCCCCTGACCCCGGCAGTGCCGTTGCTCCAGTTGGGGTGGAAGTGTGCAATCCTCATCTTAGGCCCGTGCAACCGGACCTCGTGCGACTTGTCCTTGGGGTTCCAGGACCAGTGATCCTCGCACGCGTTCACCAGAGGAGGCACGCAGGCCGGTACAGGGCCCTCCTTGGACAGAGAAGGGATGAAAAGTTACATTTGATGATTTTCTCGTCAAATTTGATGACTTCTTCTATTACTCCTGTTACTTGGATGGTGGTCACAGCCCCGGTGGAGATGCGTCCTGAGCTTCCCCCGCAAGCTCCCCCCGAACAATCATAGTACGGACACGCACACGTACCACGGGCAAGACTGCAAAGCTGCGCCCATAATAATGGAATCTTCCTTCACCTGATGGCATTCTGCTGAAGCTGTCGACCCCGTGTTAATCGGTTCTGGGGCCCCCGTGGAAATCGAAGCTATGGCGGCCGCCGTTCCTGTCGAAAGTTGCGAGGAAGACTCTGCGGCTCTCACCAGCGCGGACGTGGAAGAAGTGTTCCTTGGTGCGGGTGTTGCCATGTCTGACGATGCTGATTCTGATGCTGACGGTGGAAGAACTGTGGTTGCTTTTGATTGCTGAACCGCCCTGGCCGGTCGACACCGTCGTCAGAGGTCATCATGTGGTAGAGGGCAGGAACATTGTTCACCACTTCTCGGCTGAGGTGACCTTTAAATAGGGCAACGGTGAGTGCATTCTCTGAAGGATGGAATAAAAAAGGGCAGAAAAACACCCCCTCTGGCGTCACTACAGAGAGTGAAGAGTACGTCTTGTCCTCGATTTCGTCTGCTATTTTAACCCTTCCACGGCCACATCCCCTCCTACACGTTGTGAACATGCACTGAGCAGCAGCTTTTCTTTTTCTGTGATTGCTTTTGTCGCACAAGTACCTGGTGCCTGCGGCCGCCTCCACTGTTTCCCTTTCGTCCTCTTCCATGCTAACCTGGCGGCAAACTGCAAGCTCGCTCACAGCTTTTACTAGCTCACGCACGCGGTGTAGAGAGCAGTGTACGAGTACAGTGCATTGACGGAGCTCTCCCCCGATCGTTTCTAAACGCTTGCGCACAGGGAAGAAGCACAAGACATTCCTCACTCACAGCCTCTAGAACGGTACGGACTCGTCTCGCTCTCCTCTCAGGCGCGCGCGCGCGTGTGTGTGTGTGCGCGCACACTTGTGCACGCGTGAAGTCGCACCTTAGATCAGTGATCCGTAAAGAGACAGATTGCATATCCGAGTGCATATGGACAGAACAGTGCACATGTGTGTCGCACGTACAATCGAGTTGCAAATTGTCATCTCCTCTCTCTCACTTTTTTTTTGCCAAAACTCCGGCTGAACTGAATCAAACAAAAGCCATTGGTGTTGTCGACGATCCCGCTGCCGCGGAAGGAGTCAGCTTCTTGCCACAAATGTGCGCATGTTTGGCTCATCCTCCCGTGAGCAAGTCCTGATATCCCATAGTTCGCTTTTTCTGTGCACAAGTGTAACTCTTGCCATGCTTAGCAAACCTCGTAGGTAACTGCTCTTCTCTAGGGGGGAGAAGAGATATAGAAACAGCCGGCATCATGATGGAGAGAGCGTGCAGCATTTTTGGGAGGGGAAGAAGAGAGATCTAGTAAATGTCACAGCTGGGGTCGTTTGGCTTACAGCAGGATGAGGTGGTGCATGATCAGTTGGACGAACTCACCGTACAGAGCGTACGTGCCGTATGTGAGGTGCCACACCGACTTGTGTGGCTATCAGAAGTGGAACTTCACTTCTGTCATCAATATAATGTCCGCATGTTGGCGGCTTTAAAACTCCTCCCTCACATGTCTGGGAGCATTCGTCAGCTTTCTGTTCAGAAGTGGTCTACGTACAAGTATGTGAATTTAAGGGAGGCGGATATAAGCTACATAATGGATAACTTACACCGTATATCCCTAGTGAACAGAGGTTTGACAGCCATTGGTTGTTCGATTTTACCATGATGACATTTGTGGAAGGAGCTCCTGCTCTGCATACGCTTGTTTAAGAAATGCATGAGATTGCTCGTCCCCTTCCAGTCCGTAGATACCACGTGTACTCCCAACAGTTCAGTCAGTCTGTGTAGCTTAAAGCGACGAAATTTCGCCAGCGTTTTGTGCGTGGGGTTCGTGCTTACGTGAGGTAAGAGGGAGAGAGAGGAGAGACAGCAGGAGCCAGACATTCCATATGTGAGCGTGGACGCCTAAAAGCACTGAACTCGACGCGTAAGACGGGCGTGGCGCAACTTGGACGGGGACACCGAGGGCTTGGCCTGGAGGACAATCCTGCTCCACTTCTTCACTCCATTGGCTGTCCCGGACTCGCTGCTGAACAGGGACAAGCTGAACAGTCGTGCGATGGCTTCTAAGGGGTCCTTGCAAATTCCCCAAGTCTGGAAACGCGGAGGAGAAGGAAGAGGAACCGGAGACTTCCACGTTCCACGTACTCGTAAACTAACAAGCGAGCGCATCACCAAAAGATGGGAAATAGAGTAGTGCTTGTACTTTGGGGTGATCGAGTGAGTGACCTGGAGTGCGATCTCAACTTCTGCTTCCTCAGTCAAACCATCCGAAGGAAACATTTTTTTCCTGACGCTATCAGTAAAAACTCCTCCCTAGTCCTCACATTTTCCAACGTCGCTTTTCACTACAGCACTGCACTGCAGCGCTCAACATGTTCCCGGTCAAGAGGGTCTCCACCCCTGGCTGCGGCGTCAACCCTGGGGTGTCGAGTCAACACTTCTATGGTGCGGCATGAGCGACTCTAAGCATGACTTTGACTCACATTGTCAACATTTTGATGGCAGAAACTTTAAATATCGTCAAAGTGCGAGATAGGCACGCTCCAGCGTAAGCATGTGCGAATCTCCGAATCCGACATCTGATTTCCAGTTGTTCGAGTTTGGTTTTTGGCCTGGCTCTTTGAAAAAAGAGCACGCAACGAAGGAAGAAAAAAAAATTAAAAACCATATCTTCACCATTAGGTAACAAAGCTAAGGTGCACTCAGCAAAATTCCAAAATTTTTGTTTTTTGGTCTGGCCTACAGTATATATGAAGATCACTTTTGGCATATTGTGTATGCGCCAAAAAAGTGTCCCTTACGGCACATTCATTATTCCTGATCTGAAGACTTTTTTCCATTTTGACCCCACCGAATGTGACGAATTCGGATGTCAGCGCCATTCGCACAGCTTTGCTACAGGGTAGGAGGCATGCTTCATCATGCAGCTGTTGCCATCAACCCTGTGCAATACGTTAGTATCCTTTAGCCCCGTCGCAACCACGAACAGTAGTTATGTAGTAATTTGACGCTCAGACGGTCAGAAAAAGATTGTCTTATAGTATGACGCTATCTTAGGAATGACCACAGACGTATGCGGCACAACAGTTAACGCCGAATAACTCTGGGCAACAGCAACTGCTGCTTCTCCGAGGCGAGCGAGGGGGGTCGAGTTTCACTTCTTTCCGTTCCTCACACAATTGCCTTCGAGTCGAGCAAAAAATCTCATTGCAGTTTTGACGTTTAGCAAAATTGCCGATCGAGGGACGCCATTGCTTCTTTGTAGCCTTCAGGAGGAGGAAAAAACGCATTCATTATGGCACATAATATCCGGGTGCGCTCTCAGCAATGGACACAAAGCTCGCCATTGTGGCCCTGTTTACGCCATCCAGATCTGGGTGAAAAAGATAAGGCAAGCACAGTTTTGGCACTGCTAACGTGAGCTTCACGTGCAAGATGTTGATGATGGAGGGGAACTTCTTTCCCTCCCCCCTCCTCGCTTCTCCTCCCGGGACTAAGACCTGACACACTGTACGGAGGTAGTACACGCACGGACGTGCGGTGCACAACATGGTTTCATCACTCCCTCTCTGCGCACCCCTGTTTCCTCCTCCACCCCTCTGTCTCTGAGTCATAGCTCTGTTTAATAGTGCTGAGGGAAGGAACAGCACATGGATAGAGATGCTTTGGTTCCCCCACTGCGTTGACTTGTAGCTGTTAGACCACTGAATGTGGACAAACAAACGAAAAAAAGGTGCTTTTTGTGGTCATAAAAGAATTTTCGTCAGCTTCCTGCTCGTTGTGATGAGGCTGTGACCAAATCGTCAAATTTGACGAGAAAATTACTCAATCTCATGAGAAAAGCGCTGAATAGGACGAGAAAGTCACTAAATGTGACGAAAAAATCACCAAACTCTGCTGCTGTCTTGCCGACTCGCTGGTTTCCCAAGGCACCTTCGGCCGTGCGGCCGCGTACAGAGCTGAAATCGTCAGACAATCACCTTTTCACTGTGCTCTACGATGGTGGAGAAAAAAAAATGACCCTAGAACAGTGGGAAAGCTTTTTGACGACAAACGGTGCCTTTTTGTTGTTGCTTCTTCGTTCATCTTTTCCCCCAATGGAACAGAGTGAGCGCATTCGACATCAGTAAAATCGATTGCTTTTGGCACGAATTAATCTGCAGCACCCGTCTCGACGTAGTTTGTGATAGCTAAGGAAAATTTGAGCCCCCGCAAAAGAAATTTGCAACTAAGCGGACCAAAATAGGCGCAAACAATGCAGACTAAGGGCTGAAAAAAAGGAGTGCCGTGAGCAGAAAAAGTCTCCATAGTTTGTGCGGCATAACAAAGCTATAGTAGATAATGTACTGCTTGCACACCTTAAGTCAGCTATGGAGCAATCTGCTAGAATTGCTTCGTTCACAACACACTTGTGCCCAATCTGGTCTAAGCATACCTTAAGCTGGCAGGAAGCTTGAAATTTTGTCCGTCGTCCTCCTCCACTACCAGGAGCGTCCTTCTCCAGGTTCCTTGTTCCAAGTTGTTGGATCAAAGATGAGAGGAACAGCTGCCTGCTCTCTCTCTGTCTGTCTGTCTCTGCCACCACGGTACACATTTCCTCTTGCGGGAAATGCTGGAGTGCTGCTTTCTTTCTTCTCATGGGGAAGGCCGGCCGGCACGTTTTCTTAGGCTTTCCAGAAAGCTGCCGCCCCTGTTGGAGCTATCTCGACTACATTGACCTCGCTTACTCTTTGCTCGTCTCTGCAATCATGGACATCTTCCTCGCACAACCTCGTTCGACGTGCGCGCGCTGTACAAGGGGAAGCACTTGGACTCCGGACTTTGCAATGGCATCATCAGTGACGCCATCTGGCAAGCACTCGCACTAGACAGTCAACTGAGAGGGTCGAAGTTAATCAAGTGCGATCACTCATGTATACCCACATCAATAGTCCTACGGGCTGAGCTTTGATAACATTTAAAAGTTGTAATCGACACTCTCTTGTGACATTCTGGATATTGTTCTTCCCGACAAGCTAGCATCGTCCTTTATTTCGACACTTACAATTCGTCAAAGCTCCTCTGCACCGACTTTTCACTGGAGTCTAGTTCTACGGCCAACTTGACGGGCTTGCTGGAGAGTCCCTTCGAGCCGGTATTCCCGAGGAGCTCTGTCCACACCTGGTCCCAGAATCGCGCCCTCCGCTCCAGGTCTTCGAAGTCCCGCACGCGCAGTCGGGGCTGTTGGGCGTTGATCTCCAAGCAGAGGCTCCATTCTTCTCTGGTCAGCGGGTTCCAGCTGCCGGACACGAAGGTGTCGCTGAAGTCGCGGTTGAAGCTGTCTGGATCGCCTTTTGAGGCCGCGAACGTAGTCAGGAGCTTGACGAACCGCTCGCCCACCACGCGGTCGTCCTCTGAGAAGCGGGAGTACACGGGCAGGCGGTGGGGTGCAAATAACTACGCGCACAAGGTGGACAAGCTTTGAAACAACAGCTTAGAGCTCGACTGGAAGCGTTCCTGTTCTTCCTCACCATGACCAGCTCATCCGCATGGGCCACTCCCAGTCCAAGTTCGAATATCTCGTAGTCCAGGAAGTAATTCAGAGCCAGCTTGAGCCCGTGGGAGAGGACGTTTATCCTGTACGGGTCCACGCTCGTGATGATGCTGTCGTGGGAGTACACGTAGCGGTAGACGGGCGCGCTGTGATTGCCCGATTCAAACATTAACCTAAAGCGAGACACGATCGTGCAGTCTCATCTAACCCAATTCAACTTGACGTGCTGAACTCTGTATGCATAATGCTGCTAACTTGAGCATTCTATCCTGGCCAGACAGAAACATGTGATCTCCCATCATCTTCACGTAGTCCTTGACGAAGTCACCCAATGGAGCGTCTGGCCCGCCGAAGTAGAACTCTCGAACCCTCCATGCCAATTCTACGTCCTGCAGACGGAAGAAATGTTTTTTACGTCATGTGTAACAGTCTATCGTTGACAGAACTTTACTTATCGGGTACCATGTAACGTTCTGCTTTGTCACAATGATACCTTGGGTGTGATTTCATCGACTGATCTGTGGAAGAGAATTAGCGGTCCCAGCTGTTCCCATCTAGCGTCGATCTCCTCGAAGGAGATCTTACCAATGAGGTTGCCAACCACGGCGAAGGCGCCCTCGTCGGAGGTCAACCCGGTCACGAGAGGCACCTGAAACAGGCTGTAGAAATCAAAGTCCAGTCAGCGACCATCAGAAGTTTCTTACCTGGTGATATTTGCCCTGTGCAAGCAGTGCCTCAGGGTCCCCCGGTAACACCGGGTCCCCGGAAAAGTGTCCGTCGGGTACTGGCTTCCACACGTTGGGACCAGTCCAGGGTAGGTGCAAAAACAGCGTAGTCTGATCCGCAAAGTCGAGCGCTGGAATGGCTCTCAGACAGTTGAGCTGTGAAGAGAAATTTCTATGAATAAAGATATCATTTGATAAACGGACATGTTAAAGTTTAAAACTCATATCAGTTCTCTTGTACGGCATGAATATCAGCTATTTCTTTTCTTCTAGTATCTTCACTCCCTCAGGTTTTACTTGGTGTCAGTTGGTGCGTGCAGCGCTCAGTTGACCACTTTAATTGGCATGAATGAGGAATTCAGAAGGATATTGACAAACTGAATTGAAAGTAGTACTTGCCAGTTCGACAGTGGTCTCTTGATCACATCCCATTTCCTTCGCCATCCTCTTGGCGTACAACTTCGGTCGTTTATCCCACTGTAGATAGCTGGAGACGACCGGCCCGGAGAGCGCCGCAGCCGAGTGGAACAGGCCCTAAAAAGAACCCGAGGCCTCGTTTACCATGACTCGAAGCCTGATATCACACTGATGCACACACACTTTGGCCTTCGGCGAGAACATGATATAGTGAACAAGCATGGATCCCGCGCTGTGGCCGAAGATGTGCACGTTGTTGGAGTCCCCGCCGAACAGTTCTATGTTGTCTCTCACCCATTCAAGTCCCTTGATTAGATCACGTAGTCCGAGGTTGCAGGGGGCAGAATCCTCCTCTGCTCAAGACAGAAAAGCACGTACAGATGTGTGCGCGCGCACTACAGGGACAGAAGAGTCAGTGTAATGTAACTCTTTCTCTGAATTTCATCCTGGGTGACGCAACATAGTCATGAATATCAGAAATTCGAGCGACTCAGCGACTTCCCTCGAGGTTCGGAAAGTCCCCTCATATCTTGTTCAAGTTTTCTTCTCAATTTTCTACAGTGATGAATGGCAACTGTGGTGGCAAAATTTAGAATGCAATGGATTGTTCGATGGCAAAAGAAAAAAACACCTTTAAGGCATAGCTTAACCCTCCAAAACATACCTAAACGGACAAATTCACAAGAAGTCAAGGTTAGAGCGAATAGAACAGCTTCGGCTACCTTCGTCAACTTCAGCTACCTCCTAGGCCAAACCAAGCTCAAGTTTGGGGCAAAAAAGTGCCATTTTCCCGATCAACATCGATGAGATCCCAAGTATTCTAGAGCATTTGCTCTTTCCCCATATTGTTCTGGGCTAGGGTGAGCCTGTTTCTACTTCAGCAGGTCTAATTTCTGCGTTGGAATACAAACTGGACTTCACTTTTTGCCACCACTGGAGGTACATTCATTGAGAGGTTGCGTGAATTTCACGATAAAGCCATGGTTGTGGAACACCCCTCAGCAGTTGTGCGCGGATGATTAGCATGACTAGAGAGTCACCGGCACGACTAGAAGAGAGCGTACGAAATATGTGATTCACTTAAAGTCTGGTCGATTTTTTTTTAATAAATCGACCAGAGCAATAAAGACGGGACAAGAGGTTGCGTTACCGTTTTTGAACAAGATAGTGGTTCTGCATTATACCCCGCTAGAGATCGGATTTTTAAGTGAATCTCATTTTTTTCGCACTCTACGCGAAAAAGTGTTTACAGGGGAGGGGAGTTACATATACCAAGGCAGAGAAATCCTAGCGGTCCCAGTCTGTAGTTTATGGTGACGAGCACGACCTCCTCGTCCATAAAGTAATCCGGACCGTAGACGTCGGTGGTTCCATCGCCGGAAAAGAAGCCGCCTCCATGGATGAAGAACATCACGGGGAGAGGAGATGGTCGATCGCCATCGGACCGCGACACGTTCGTTGTCACGCGTGTGTAAATGTTGAGGAAGAGACAATCCTCCACCCCGGTTGTCGCCTGTCAATGGGAGAATTGGCACCACCTTTAGCACGTGCAACACTGGCCCGCAGACTGTGTTGGTTTAAGGGAGTCACTATTTTCCAGTCACCAATCTCAATGCTTCAGTCAGCAAAGTGACACCAGTGGCATTTAAGATAAACCAGGAGAACCCGCACACCAACAAAACGAGAGTAAGTTCCATCCTCTATGAAGACCTGAGAATAAGGATAGATTATTCTTCTATATCCCAAATGCGCACTCATTGACAAGTGCAACTGATGTGAAAATAAGATCCCACCTCGTTACACTGCAATTAGTCCTCACAAAAAGGCACCTCAAGGCCACGGAGGCGGTGTTGGCCAAGGAGACATTCCTGGAGGGCCTGGGTAAGTGTGGTTGTCACTTAATGAACATTTTATGCATGTGGACATTCTGAGCAGGAAGTCATTAATACATATTTTTAATAATCAACTCAGGCATACGTGATGTGATCAACTCATGGTCACTGACAAAATAAAGTACACGGATGCTTCATATAAGGAAACATTTACAAAAGGCTAGGTCGAAAAGGGGTCAACTTCGGAAATTCACTGATGGGGTCTGGAGTTTGTTACACAGGATCAAAAGATGAAGATGTAGTTGATTACTTTTGAAAAAAAATTGTGCCTACCTCTGCCCAACTTGATTTGAAATTTATGTAGTAAGGCACTGTAGGAAATTTTGCTGTGAAAGTAGATTTCAGCTCTGGTGGCTGTCAGAAGCTGCCAAACTGGGTGAAAATCATTCACCTAAATGCTGACTTGCTCCAGTTGGTCAGAAAAATATTTTACAGCAAGTCCTGAAGGAAAAAAAATGTCAACTTATTTTACAGTATTATGCAACTATAAATGCATTTGGGCATACCTAAAACTCCTCTTTTCACTTTCATTGGACTACAAAGTCTTCAAATGGTACGCGGTTACAAATTTTGGACACCCATGGGGACTTCCAATTTTTGACCTAGCCTAGTCTACAAGTACTTTTTTGCCTGGGAGGGTAGAATTTTGTGCAAACATTTCAAATCTGTCTATCTTCAAAAAGCACGTTTTCTTAGAGAATGTTTCCAGAAGACACTAGAGCTGTTAATCCAGTACAAGTGGGTGCAAGTTTAGTTTAGTATGTTTAAGAAGCAGGACCCAAAAAACCACTCTTCTGTCCAAAGACCAAAGAAGTATAAGTTCTTATTTATGTTATGAAGCATGATAGCAATTCATTTTGTAAGTGGGTATAAGTTCATTGCATAAAGTAAGCAGAAATCATCTTTTTAAAAAGTGTAGTAGAGACTTTCTATTCGGCATGGTGACATTTTTCCAAAAAGTTTATGAACTTCCAATCCAGGAAGGCTTGTACAAGAAGGTCCCCTTGGCCCACTCTGCCTTGATGGCCATGTGGCACCTGTCGGTGCGGACCAATTGCAGTGTCATGGAGTGGGATCTTACTTTCTATATCAGTTACAACTGCCTATGAGTGTCGGTTATAAAAAAAAAGTCCCCAAGGGGCTTTAAAATGTGCAGGAGTCTCATAGGACACCACTACTTGAGCGCTTGTGGTGCTCCTTGTGTTGAAAACAGACTGACACGAAGAAAGTTAGAGTCGTTCAAAGATTTTTCACAAATACACTGCTGAAGATTGTCAAGTAAGTTAATACAAGGCGTGAGAATAGTCCTTAGGTAAAGTGGACTTTGCTACAGAAGCATTGATCTAGGCGGCGACTTTTTATTCTTTTAGCTTGTCCAAGCAAGCGCTTGCTCACACCTCATGGAACGTCATCTGAGTGCACCGAACACTCGCCTGCTGGCTGGAGTGCCTCACGCCCTCCCACCTTTCCGGCACCTGCGGCGGCAGGAATCGGAACTCCCCGACGGGAGAGGCCGCGTAGGGCACCGTCCGGAACGCGGCAAACTCCTGCCCGGAGTACGAAGTCCAGATCTCGCCGAGCAACGCGCCCTGGTGGGGCAAGTGCACCATAGGACCGCCGCCATTGTACCCCTCGCCGGCAGTCACCCACAGGCAGAGTGCAGCAGCGACGATCGCCAACATGTGGTAAGAAGTTGTGATTGTGTTGGCTTGATTGTTCTCCAACTGGAATCACTGGGCAATGGACTGGACTACTTAGAGTCAATGCTTGTGTGATTGATTGCAATGCCCTTATCTATCAACAGATTGCATGTCTCAATAGCCTGGGCAAACGATGCCCCTAACATTTCTTTGCAGGCTTTTTGCAATTGTGCTTAAAACATTGAACAACGGAAGGACTCAGCGACAGTCAGTGAGATATGCAGATGATCGTAGAACTGTGGAAAAGATAGCGCGTATGATGGTTATTTTCTGCACCCATTAAGTGTAGAATTTAGGAGAGTCCCGCAGATATTCCCATGTTTTCTTGTGGCTTCCGCTCACATTCTTGAACACTCACTAAGTTGTCACACTCAAGTATTCCTGCATGTATTAAAGCTACACAATGTGCACCGTGTGACTGTTAAAGAGTGGCGGAGGTTCAAGAGAATTAATTCACAGAGGGAAAAAACCTGAAACAGCTGTTTCTAGTTTACTAATGTGATAGACTCCAAACTGTTATCAGGCTTCCGACCTAGAAAAAAAAAATTGACGATAACTTTTGGTGGCGGCAGTGGCAAGTGGAATAAGGCCAATGCAACTTTGTATTGTGCAAATGCTCACTAGAAAACAGGTCGGACTCTCAAGTTCACTACAAGAAGAGGTTTAATAAAATGTGGTACGCGCCACACTGGTGAAGAGGGGTGGGTGCATCCATCTGTTGGAACAGCCCAGAGGGAAGCTGGCGCGGCTCAGTGGATTGAGCTTGGTAAGAGATGGTAGAGGAGGAGATGAGCCAAGCAGCGTCATCTGCTTTGGCATTCTGTCCATAAAGCAAGGGCAGTTTAAAACATTATGAAGGGAGCGCAGAGCAGATCAACATCTATTTGAGATTTTTCACACTTTTGGACACTTGATACTTCTTGAGCTATGCTCACGTCCTTTCTTCGCGGCTTGAACAATATTCAAGAACGATCAATGAAGTGTATTGTCGCACTTCACAAGACTGGCACCAGGGCAATCTTTTTAATTTTTGCAGTACGAATGCTCCGCAAAAGTGAGGTCTTGTTTGAGAACAGACAAGCAGTATGCACATGGCTGTTTTACTCAACGAATAGTTTTCCCTGACATGTAGTGCAGGGTGTCCTTCTCTGCTGTTTCCAGTGTGTCTGGAATTTCATTCTTCGAGAAGAAAGTTGGAAGGAAGTCAGCATGCTCTTGTTCTTCTCCGGTCTTCCTTGGCTGGTGTAGGAAGTCTGCCTGGAAGGAGGCATCTACATCGGCAAAGTCATCGTTGCTGAGAGATACTGCCCAAGCCTGCGATGATGTCGCCTGGCTTTTGCAATGCTGGGACAACCATGAGGAGGACAATGAAGGTTGGCTCATGGGAACTGTTGCTGCTCTCACATAGGAGTGGTCTCACTTGACGGCAAAGACTTTGCTGCTGCACCGTGACTGAGTGCGTTCTCACCTTAGGAGGCAGCCAAACTTTTTTCTCGGACAGGTGCGAGAAGACTATAGGAATTGCTGTGAGCTTCAGTCTCCTCGTGGCTTTGGGACTCACCAGGTTTTCTGTTGTCTGCTAAGTGCCACCCAGATGAAGTACTTGGGCTACACAAAATGATTGGAAGTCTCATACCGAACATAGAAATGAATTATTCGACCACGTCCAGTTCTTTCAACCAACTTTGTTGCTACGAATGTTTCTCCGTGCTGGGTTGACTTGCATTTTGCAGGCTGACACTCGCACTTTAAAGCACAACAGGCTGGCATTTTGCACTTGAAAGTATCACAAGTCGCTACTCTCTCACATATCCCAATTGACACTAAGACTTCACCCGCCATTTCGTTTTACTGTTGTGGCGCTGCAACTCTTCTGGAGAGAATGGACGCTCCGCTACATAATCCTTGCACACGGCAAGTCAGCTGTTGCACTGCACTGTCTGCGCACCTCTCCTCCACAATCTCTGCTTTTCTAAGACGATCACTGTTTGCTATGATCAGCTTAATCGTCATAGGACGACCTAACCTAACTTATCCTAACAGTTGCACCGCTCACAATAGCTGCCATCTGATTCAGTCATTAGGCTAAGAAAAAAAACAGAACAAAGCTCTTGGTGGGAGTGGGTTGAGCCCAAAAACCTCGAGCTCCAGGCTGGATCAAGCTTTTTATGATCAACCACCTTGTTCAAGCTCCAAGGTGTCCAACAGGTGGAGAATCAGGTGGAGGCCTGGACGCACTCCAAGGATCTCCTGACTGCAATGCTGCCATGAATGAAGTATTTGATTATTTTTAGTAAAACTGGGCGATATTCCAAATTTCTTGACGAGTCGATACACGAGTTGATACACGAGTCGATACGGCAAGAGTATCATGATACACAATATAAAAACACATATCGTGTGTCGCATTTGGTCAAAAAATTTGTCCGAGACAATACTCGCTACATCTTTTAATCCAGGCTCAACTGCCTGTTCCTCCTGGTCGGAGTCCATTGCAGGCAGCTCTGTCTTGGTTAGGGGAATTGAGAAGGCTTCCCTCAAGGATGGAGTGGATGGAGACAGATTCGAGTTTGGGGATCTTGTCC